>ERZ724513.816-NODE-816-length-15633-cov-9.705739_pt1 | contig 15633 bp, 13 predicted proteins | sample MGYA00376046_ERZ724513 | MGnify/ENA primary metagenome ERZ724513 (study PRJEB28724, sample SAMN07190883) | activated sludge metagenome | isolation source: activated sludge of sewage treatment plant in Hong Hong | place: Hong Kong | collected 2016-03-17 ...
CGGCAAGGCCACCAGAGAGTGCAGCGAGGTTGAACACGATCGTGTCCGCGGTATAGAGCGCTGTGACCCGCCCGTACCGCAGGCGACGCTCGAGCAGAACCGTGGGAATGGTCCGCCAGGCGAGGATCGGCAAAGCAAGGGTGGCCACGAAAGCAAAGCGAATTGCGTCGAATCCACCATTGAATGCCGGCAACACTACGAACGCAACAAGGGCTACCAGGGCGCAGACCGAAACCGCGGCGACCAGCACGAATCCAGTGACAGCTCGCTGTTCGTGGAGAGAAGGCGAGTTTTCCCTGTTGATCAGCGAAGCTGGCACACCAAGTTCAACCAGGGCAAGGCCGGCCTGTTGAATCGCGATAGCGATCGCGAAGATCCCGTAGTCGTCGATCGAAAGGGTTCGTGCAAGAACCACGGTGACGCCCAGGGTGAGTATCTGCAGGCCAAACATCTGGCCGACCAAAAGGCCCACACCTTGCGTGGCCCGGCGCTCGATCGCGGCGCCGTCGAGATTCTCGTCGACTTCGGCTTCCGCTCCCTCAAACGGATCGATCTCGCGCAGGTGTGGATCGACTGGTCTGTTCACGGCCTTTGGTTCATCTGACAATAGACTTCCCGCCGTGGAATCAGCCGGCAAAGTCAGCGCTGCGAGACAACGCTTGACCCTCTGGAACCGTCGCCGGGTCAGAGCCAAGCTAGCCGGCAAGCACCTCAGGGGGAAAGGTATCGAGATCGGGGCCCTGCATCAGCCCATGAGCGTTCCCCCGGGAGCAATGGTTCGGTACCTGGACAGATTAACCACCGATCAGTTGAGGGAGGAGTATCCGGAGCTGCAGGCATTCAACCTGGTCGAGGTCGACATCGTCGAGGACGGTGAGAACCCCGTCAGCATCCCCAACCAGAGCCAGGATTTCGTGATCGCAAGCCATGTGATCGAACACACCGAAGATCCGATCAAGACCATTAGAAACTGGCTGAGGATTCTCCGGCCCGGCGGGGTGATTTTTCTGGTCGTACCCGACCGGCGGCGAACCTTTGATCGAAATCGACCCCCGACACCGGTCGAGCACCTGCTTCGGGATTACCGGTTCGGACCAGAAGGTTCCCGGATGGAGCATTACCGAGAATGGGTGCAGGAACTTGAGGATGTCGAGGATGTCAACGCGAGAGCACTCGAATTGATCGAGCAGGGATACCGCCCGCACTTTCATGTTTGGACACCTGACGAATTCCGGCAGTCACTGGCGGACATCGCCGAAGCCGAGAAGTTGCCAATGACAGTCGTGGATTCAGCCACGAACTTTCGGGAGTTCATGGTGGTCATCTCAAAGACCTAGGTTCTCTGGCGGTCAGCGGTCGCCGGGGCGATGCGCATGGGGCGAATTCCAGTCCTCTAAGATCGGGATGGTGAATGGATGGAGCCAGACCAAAGCCGGGATTACGGTCAGATTCAAACCGATTGGAGCGGCTGCTCGGGTCCGCAGGAAATCGGAGAATTGTCACTGACTGTGGTGGCCACGGAAATCGCCTGCTGGGCTTGCGAAGAAATGGTGCGGGACGAACCGGATGCGAATGGCTATATTCGATGCGGTCATTGTGGACTGGCGTTCCGTCCTTCTTTGCCCGCCCCGCGGGAAAGATATGACCAAGACTATTTTGACCAGTACAGCGGGGGTTCCTACACCGAACTGGAGCCATACCGTCGCCACGAAGCCAGGGTTCGACTCAAGCTCATCCCGCGAAGCAGGTTGGAAGGCAACCGGTTGCTGGAGATCGGATCAGCGGCCGGTTACTTCCTCGACGAGGCCGGCCGGGCCGGTTGGCGCGCGGTCGGTGTGGAACCATCCGGTGAGGTCGCCAGATATGCAAGAGAGGAACTTGGAGTCGAGGTCAGAACCGGATTTGCCGAGGACGTTAATCTGGATCAGTTCAGTCCGGACGTGGTTTGCGCCTGGCATGTCATTGAGCACATTCCTGACCCTTCAGGGATACTCGTGTCTATCCGCAAAGCACTCGCCAACCCCGGTTGTCTGTTGATTGAAGTCCCGAACGGCGCCAGCCTTAGAGCCCAATGCGAAGGTGATGAGTGGGTTCCACTGGAACCGGACGTGCATGTGGCGCAATGGACTCCCCCGGCGATGCGAACCTTGCTGGAAAGGGCCGGCTTCAGTCGGGTCGAAACTGAGACCGTTCCATTCGTCACTTACATCGCGTCACGAATGCGGAGAGCCCCCCGGCGAGTTCTACTCGCGATTAGGCAGCGACGCTGGCTGTCCGACCCGCATCCCTCAGGTAATGAGTTGATACGTGCGATCGCCTGGAAAGCCGACTGAGCTCATTCTAGGGAACCAGATGAAATCGGTAACAGATTCACCACGCCAGGATCTTGGAGCGAAAGCCGTCTTCGTGGCCAAAGCCATCGGTAGGCGAGCACTCTGGGCTCCGTACGACATCAAGCACAAACTTGGCGGAGGCGATCCGCTTGACCCACCACGGGGGCTCTCCTTCGTCGGTCACGGTGACTTTCGTGACGTCGGCCGCTGGTATGTGCAGCAGTTCGAGACGCTTGGAGGCTTGACAGCGGAAGACCGGATCCTTGACATCGGATGTGGCATTGGCCGAATGGCAATCCCGCTGACCGACTTCGTGAAATCCGGCAGTTATGAGGGTTTTGACACCAGCAACGCGATGATCCGGTGGTGCCAGAAGAACATCACTAGCCGCAACGAGAACTTCCGCTTTACCCACGCTCCGATTTACAATCGTAAGTACAACCCTTTTGGAACCGTCCTGGCGGAAGACTTCAGATTCCCCTATGACGACGCGCAGTTCGACTTCGCAATCGCCACTTCCCTTTTCACCCACCTCGGAATCGTGGAAACGAGGCACTATCTCGAAGAAATCGCGAGGGTTCTGAAACCGGGCGGGCGGGCCCTCGTCACCTTCTTCCTGCTTGGAGGTCCAGGGCGGCCAGCCGACGGACGCGATCTGGCCTTCGATTTTGCCTTTGCATTCGGTCCCCTTCGCACCACTGACGCAAGGGAACCGGAAGCAGCTGTCGCCTTTCCCGAAGAACTGCTTGACGAGGAAGTGAGCACGGCCGGTCTCGGGATCAAACCACCGATCACCTATGGCCGCTGGCCCGAGGTAGCCGTCGGCCGGGACATCCAGGACATGGTCATCCTCGAGAAAACCGCTCGGGCAAGGGGCGACAGCTCCGGCTCAAACGGAGTGGCGTCGCCGGCGTAGTTCCATCGCTCGCCTCACGCTCATAGGAGTGGTAGCCGATTCTTCAAGCATCAGTGTCGGCAGGCCCCGGGCGTCCCGCCACCCAAGCAGCCTCCCCTTCGCCCCGGCCAGGGTGTGTTCATGCAGGATCTGACCGGCGCAGGTGATGATCTCCCGGCCGAGTGCTCCACAGCCCAGCCGCGGGTTGCGCATCACTCCGTAGCGTCGCAGAAGATACCCACGGCTCCAACCGGTCCGAGCGTACTTTTCCGGGCTACGAGCACCCAGAGTCTCTGAATAGCCGTGAGTCGCACGGGCATCCGGAGCGAGCTGGCAACTGCCGCCATTTGCCCGGATTCGAAGAGCCAGGTCGACGTCCTCGTAGTACAGGAAGATCCGCTCGTCGAATCCGCCTACGGCCTCGAAGGCGGTCCTAGAATACAAACCGGCACCGCCGGTCGGACCCGCGGGACTCGGCGCGTTCACGAGCGCCGAAACCGGCTCTCCGCTCAAATAGTCGAATCCCATCGCGGTCTGATCAACCAAGACCCCGGCCGAATCGATGCGGGCCGGGTTCGCGCTTGAAAGCAGCACACCGGCTACTGTCTCGACTGATCCGGCAGATTCAAGCATGGCCTCGACCATGCTGGGGTCGGCAACCGCGTCGTCGTTGAGAAGAATGATCGGCCCCCGACCGGCTTGCGCGATTGCCCGGTTGAGTCCCGGGCCAAAACCCAGGTTGCGTCCAAAGGCGACCCGGGTTACTTCTGGATAGGACGCCAATAACTCGCGCGCACCCTCGCCAGGGCCGTTGTCGGCGACGACAACTTCGCATTCCACAGTTTGGACCAACAAAGAATCGAGGCAGGCGGCCAGTTTCTCCCCGCCGCTGAGGGTTGGAATGTAGACGGTTGCCACTCGGTCACCTCAAGGCAGCACGGCCACCGGTTCCAGATTGAATGCATCAAGCTTTGTCTTGTCGTCTTCAGACCACGCGGCATATACCGAAGGGAGGGATTGCCGATAGCCGAGCAGGAAGGTGGTGGTCTCGGAATTCGGTGCGTCTATGTCTCGGCGATAGGCGATTTCCGTGAAGCCAGAGTCTCCCGTGACTATCTGGACATTAGGATGGTCGCGCTCCGGGCTATGCAGTACCAGCATGAAATCCGGGGTCTCATTTCGAGCTTCCCGGGAGTTGGCTCTGGTCACGTTTCCGACGTCAACCGACCAAAGGTGGGGTTGAAGGTTCTGGTACGGCAACCTGCCATCGAGGATGAGGCTTGTAAAGCCGGACTCGCCAGAAAATACTCTCACCTCCGCCCTTGAACCCTCTGACCCGCGAGTGAGCACATAAAGGTCAGGTTGGGGCCCGGTCAGCGTAGCGATGAAGTACTGGGTGAACTCATTCGGCGTCTTCGCGACCGGAGCCGTGAACTCAACTGGATCGCCTAGCGCCGGATCCACGGGAAGCACGGTGACTCCCAGGGAATCGTTTGCCGGGTTGAATTGGAACAAGCTAGCTCCCTTCCAACTGTCCCACTGCCCGATGTCATAGAAGCGGCCACGCGTGGTGGTGAATGGTAGGTCGCGCAGACGCCTCCCGGGTGAGTCGGATATCGGGGATCGCTGGAAAAGCGTGAAACCTTTGCGAGACCGGGACAACCAGTAGATCGGCTCGTTGTCCGAGCCCGAATCGCCATCGGTCATCAACAGCCTGGTCGACTGAAGCGATGGCGGGGCTACCGAAGTGCCCTCGCCGGCCAGCGGAGAGGGAACCAGTTTCTGGATCACAAGACCGACGGCGCTCAGCGCCAGGATCGCAACGATCCCGGCGATTATCCATTTCTTCGCAGCCTCGCGACGGGAAGATTCGCCGGTGTCTCCGGGATCGAGTTTGCCGTCGTCTTTGGGATCGGGTTTGTCCGTGATCTTGTCCAGGTTTTCCTTCGGGTTGCCTTCGCCATTTTCTTCGGCGTCGCGCCGGTCCGCGACGATGCCGAAAACCAGTAGCAGCGGCGTCACCATGAGCCAGTCGATCTGTTGGGTCCACAGATTCGTATAAAGGCCGAAGATAGTGACGTAAAGCAGATATGCCGCGGCCAGACACCAACCAAGCGAGCCGGTGATCCGTGCTCTCACGAATACGAAGACCGAGAGAGCCCCACTTGCGATGAGCCCCAAGATAACTCCCATGATCCCGGCGTCAGCCCAGAGTGAACCGGCGATGGTTGCCGTTACCCAGGGCGGTGTCACCGAAGCTGAAAAGTCCTGGATGTTGGCGGCTCCGGGCAGGAAGAGATCGAGTCCGATTGCGCTGTAGCTGCCCCCCGCATAGGGGTAAATATCCGGGAAAGATCCGACGATTCCCTGCAACGCGTAGAAGTTGGTCGTGACGGCGACATAGACGGGAAGCAAAGGCAGCAGAGGAACGGGAATCTTTGGCATGACCGAAGCGAACAACTCGTCCTCGAAGGCGAGGTAGGACATCTGTCGGGCTCGTAGGTAAAAAACGATCGATATGACTGCCAGGACCGCGATTCCTGCGCTAATCAAGAAAGAGAAGCGCGGTCGGCCCCAGTAGAGCCAGCGGGCCGCAACGCCAACCACGATCATCAGGGCGAGGCTGCCGCGACCTGCTTGGAGCAGAAAGCCACCCATCGCTACCAGGAACACACACAGGTCAAAGAAAGAGTCGCGGGAGAGGAGCCGTTCCGGCCTGACGAAGCCGATCAGGCCGGCGATAGTTAGGAAGTTGACCAGGACCACCGTAGGGCCGCCTTGCAGGAAGCGAATCGTGTTCCCATCGGGAGAAATCAGGGGAACGCCACCAATCTTCACGAACTGGTGAACCAATTCCGCGAAGCCGATCATCAGGCAAGTGGCCAACAGCAGCCGGGCCCTGTCTTCGCTCAAGCGCTTGAAGTACCCGCGAAGATTGACGCGAGTCAGGTATCCGGCTCCCGAACCGATCAGACCGCCTGCCACGAAAGCAAGGGGTACAGAAGCGGCGACGGCAAACATCTGCCACGACCAGTTGGTCTGGACGTTCAGCAGATGAATCTGACTGAGAAGTGCGCCGAGTACCCAGAGCACCGGGAAAGCGACAAGTGGCGAAAGCGGTGTTCTATTGATCGACGTGAGAAGTCTCATTCTTCACCCCTGGTTCGAACCTTCCGGCTGAGCCACAAAAACGGCTTTGCGATTACCGCCAGGTACTTGTGATGGAGCTTGATGTAGCGATCGAGAGAGTCCAGTCTGATCTGCTGCAGCCGTCCCTCGCTGATTTGGGCGAATGACTCGCCGCCAAGGTGCTCGACCCGGGCGCTCCCCACTATCAGGCTGGAAAACCCGAGATCGTGTAGTCGGCGGGCCAAGTCGACATCCTCATACCAGAGAAAAAATCCGTCGTCGAATCCTCCCACGCGCTCCCATAGATCCCGTCTGATCAGGAAACAGGCACCGGAGGGTTGCTGGATCGAGAGCTCTTGACCCGGCCCCGGCGGGGGTATGGGTTCACGGCCAAAGCCGCCCACCAGGGTTCTGACCAGCAGGACGAATGCCGATGGAAGGTTGTCATGGTAAATGTTCTGGTCGCCGTCGAAGACCGGACCAACCAGGCCGATCTCTTTGTTTCGAGCCGCTTCAACCATGGCCACGACGGCACCCGGTTCGGGTGAGAGATCAGCATTGCTTACCAGCAGGTAGGGTGCCGTCCCGGTTGAAGCGCCGAGGTTGGCCGCCCGGCCAAATCCGAGGTTATCCCCGGCCTCGATCAACTCGAAGCCGTCTGCCCCCTTGAGCAACCTTCGTTGGTCCGGCTCCGAGTCATTGTCAACGACTTTGACCCTGGTTTCCACTCCACTCGAATAGCCGAACGCATGAGCCGCCCTTATAGCGTTTTCCGCGGTGTTCCAGTTCACGATCACGACATCCACGGCGCCGGAATCGGTTTTTGTTTTGGCTGGTTCTCCTGAAGAGATCGGCTGGGAGTGTTCGGTCAAGTGGCTCAGTGTATTTCAGGTTGGAACAAGGCCATCAGGTCTTCACCACGGTCCCGCTCAGAGGGTACGAAGGGTGCGTAGGAGACCGTCTTCGATCAAAACCTTTGGGCTCCAGTCCAGGAACTCACGCGCTCTGTCGGGAGAGATGCATATTCGTTTGACCTCGCCCGGGCGGGGCTCACCGAAAATCGGTTCGATCGTCTCGACGGGGCTTTCCCTATTCAACGCTGACGTCGCTTCAGCAAGGATTTGGAGCAACTCGACGAGGCTGGTCTCTTCGCCCGAACCGAGGTTGACGGGGCCTTCTACACTTGCCGTCGAAGCAGCAAGGACGCCCTCGATCAGATCGTCGATATAGATGAAATCGCGGGTTTGCGTGCCATCACCGAAAATGGTCGGGCGCTCGCCTCGCATCAGAAGGTCCCCAAAAATTGCGACCGCGCCCGCCTCGCCTTTCGGGTTCTGGCGCGGTCCGTACACGTTCGCAAAACGAAGGGCTGCGGAACTCAGGCCGTACATCCGGCGGTACAGGTCGAGATATCCCTCCGCCGCGAGTTTGCTCTGACCGTAGGGACAAAGCGGCGCGAGTAGCGCCGATTCGTCCGCTGGCAACTCGATTCTTGAGCCCTCTCCATAGATCGCTCCGCCGGTTGAGGCGAAAACGACGCGCTTCGTGGAGAACCTGCGAGCTGCCTCGAGCACGTTCACCGTTCCGACCACATTCGAGGCGGCATCAAAGACCGGCTCTTCGATCGATTTCCGGACTTCTCCCTGGGCGGCCAGATGAAAGATCACATCCGGACGGCTATCGGCTACCGAGGCTTCCAAAGCGGGATAGTCGTTGATGTCCCCCAAAACTAAATTGGCGCCCTCATCCAGGGCGCCTGCCAGATTCTCCTCGCGTCCCGAGGAAAGGTTGTCGAAAATGGTTACTTCGTCGCCTCTTGCGATTAGGCCATCAGCCAGGTGGGAACCGATGAATCCGGCACCACCCGTGATCAGAGTCTTCATTGGCTCATGATATGCATGTGGATTCCACGGCAAACGCACAGCTCATCCTCAGGATTGAATCCGGTAAATCGCAGAGGTCAAGGCTCGGTTGGTACACCCAGTCCCTGTAGCTGAGGAGCCTTTGGATTTCGCTTTAGCGCCTGCTCGAAATCTCGGTTGGCAGCCGCGTCGTGGCCGGATAATTTCTTAGCTCGTCCGCGGAGATACCAGGCTTGCCAGTTATCCGGTTCCAGATCAATCGCCTTGCTGAACTCGTCCAGCGCCCGCTGGTCGAGCCCAAAGTACTGGGCAATCACGCCGAGTTGCATGTGCGGCTCGGCCCAGAACGGCGCAAATTCAGAAGCCCGCTCGGCTGAAACGACTGCTGATTTGAGGTGGTGGCTGGCCGTGGCATCTACGCTCGAGGTCATGTAACGATCGGCGATGAACGGGATCACCAGGATTGCGATGGCAACCCAAGCTGATCCGACGACTACCCACCTGGTAGCGGTTCTGCCTTGGCTGTAGCTGTCCCGGGCTGAATCCAGACTCGCGGCCAACCATCCGGCAAGCACCATCAGCAGGGCCGCCGATGCTGCCAGTTCCCAAAACCAGTCGATCCCGAAACCGACCAGAAGAGCGATCAGGGTGGCGACGACCAAGGGCAGCCGTCGTCGGTCGCTAGTCCCGGCGCGTTTCCACGAAGCTTTGGCCAAGAAGATGATGCTTGCGAAGAAAGCCAGGATCAGCATTCCGCCCAACACACCCAATTCGGCGAAGGATTCAAGGTAAAGCGAATGGGCGTCCTGGGCAACAAGCCCAATCGGGCGGTTCATGGCCCACTCGAATCGGTAGTTGCCGGCACCGATTCCAAGCAGGGGATTGTCCTCGAAGGCCGACAAAGCCACCTCGTTGAATTGGTACCGGCCTGCTCCTGAAAGCTGGGTGAAATGTGCTTTTGGATCTTCCGGAAACTGGAGGTCCTTCCCGGAGAATTGACTCCAGGCATGCCCTCCATAAAGGATCGCCAGGATCGCCAGGATCGCGACACCCGCCAGGGCCAGGAGAGAAAGGAACCGCTTGCTACCAGAGATCGAGACGGCTCGACTTGTTATTCCGGGTAGCTTTGAGGCTGCAGAGCGAATCAGCCAGAAGACGAGCATGGCTCCCAACATGGCGAAGGCGAGTGCCACCAATACGGTGCGCCCCTCGTCCGGGGCGTCTGCTCCTCCTAGGTTGTCAGCGATGGTTGGATTGGACTGGATCACCGCAACGACCGGAACAGCGGCAGCCATACCGGTGAGGATCGCGGCAAAGGCCCAGAGGCGATCCTGGTAGAGAAAGAGCAAACAAACCACGGCAACGAAGGCAGCTATCGCGCCGCCTCTCGAGTAGGTGAAGTACAAACCAACCGTCGCCGCTGGAATAAAGGCTATTCCTAACCAGCGAAGCGCCGCCAGGGATCCCTCACGACTCAACCAGGCGAACCATGCAATCGAGATCCCGAATACCAGTCCATTTGCGTTCCAGTAGCCCAAAGGAAAGCTCAACCTCGAAGGGACTATTTCTGTCGGCACCTCGGTTCCAGGAAAGAGTCGGCTGACCAGGGCAAGAACGAGAACTAATGCCAACGCCAGAGTGAGTCCTTCAATGAAGAACCGTCGACTGCGAGATTCACCACAGACCAGATAAGCGAGTACAAAGAAGCCGAGATACGAGATCAGTCTCTCGAACTCCACAAGGCTGGCGTAGACCGAGCTCGACCAGAGAACCGACAAAGCAGTTAGCAGCGTGAAGGCACCCAAGAGGCCGGCAATCACCCTGAACCCCGTTCCGAAGCCGCCCCGGGAGTAAAAGCCGGTCAGGAGCAGAGTTGCTACTGCTACCCAAGCCAGGACGCCGGCGATGTGTCGGGTAGCCAGGTCAAATCCTCCACCGGCAAGAGCTAGTCCCCCGAGCAGTATTGACGGCGCGAGCAGCGCGAGCGCATCCGCTATGGTGAAACGAGATGAACGTTCGCTCACAAAACTCCTTGGTCGCCTCGAGACGACTTGTCCTCGTCGCCGCCTCCGCTCTCGCGGTTCTGGTGTGCTCTGCTACGGCGTTACCCGGTACCGGATTCGCCAATTCTGCGGTTCAACAGTACACGGAACCTGCAGTACCATCGGTCCCCAAGATCCCAGGCAATCAGTCGAAGGGCTCCGACGGTCCCGCGGGCAGTCAGTCGGCACAATCGGGTGTTTCAGGCGACTCGCAGGGCATATCTGCGAATGGTGGAGAAGTCGGAAGCACAGATTCTTCAGCTGGGTCCGGGAAAGCCGGGAACTCCATGGGAGCGCAGGATCAAACTGCCACCGATAGCGAAGAGGACAGAGCCGCCATCTCGGCCCTGAAGGAGTCCGGTGTAGATGATGTCGATGACCAGGGTAAGGGACTACTCGTGGCCATCTTCGTTGGCATCCCACTCCTTGTCGGCGCGATCGTGCTGATTCGCCGCTGGTCACAGAACCGGGACCAGGAGTCGAAAAGCAGTCTTCAATCCGCGCTCAGCGGAAAACGGTCCACGCCCACTGAAAAGCGATGATCTTCAGCCTCCGGGCAAGATCGGCTAGCCCAGAAGGCTTTCTCGGAGAACAGGGTTAGATGCTACGGGCTAAAGCCGGATCGGCAGCTAAATGCTGCGTTTCTATCAGCTATATGGATACCTCGACGCGCCATCCTTACTTGTAGATGCCGCCTCAGGCTGGCCGAGTCGAGTTCGTCAATTGGAAGCTCAGTCCGGGTGGCCTGACGGCCAGCGCGCCAGCCAGCGATTCTGCCGTGGCCGCCGGCGAAGCTTCGGTTGAGGATTAATTGTCCAACGACAGCCGATCCGTCGCTGACGCAGGACTTGAGGGCGAGTGCTGGGTGACGCGAAATTCCGTACTTCCGCAGCAGGTAACCTCGGCTGAATCCTGTGTGGTAGAACTTGGCGTCAGCCCAGTTTCCCAATGTGGCAGACCTTGTGTGGGTTGCTCTCGCTTCGGTTGCCAAACGACAATTCATCCCGGCCGAACGCATTCTTAGAGCCAAATCCACGTCTTCGTAATAGAGGAAGAGATGCTCGTCGAATCCGCCCACGGCTTCAAAAGCCGATCGGTCCAATAGGGCTCCAGCACCGGTTGGCCCAATTGGGTCGCGAGCTTCTTCCAGCGCGGATGTGGGCTCTCCCGTGAGGTAGTCCCACGCCATGAGTACCTGGTCGCAGACGATTCCCGCCGAATCTATCTGCCTCGGGTCTGCTGCCTTCAGCAATACTCCCGCGATCATTTCGCACCCGCTGTGTTCCCATGTTTCGAGCAACGATTCCACGAAATTTGGGGCTGGCACTGTGTCGTCGTTGAGAAGAATCACCGGACCCTCTCCCTGGCTTCTCACGGCGCGATTCAGTGCCGCGCCGAAGCCAAGGTTCCTTCCTCCGAAGGAGATTCGGGTAGCAGCCGGAAAGTGTTCTTCCAACAAGACTGCGCATCCTTCCCCCGGACCGTTGTCAGCAACAACAACCTCTGCCTTGACGGTCTGGGCTTGAAGTGCTTCCAAGCACGCGGCAAGCGTCTCGCCGCCGGTCAACGTCGGGATGTACACGGTCGGAGCGGCCAGAGGGATAAAGGATATCCTCTTGCATTCATGACCGAGATCAAGGGTCTGATCCTTTCTGGTGGTTCGGGAACCCGCCTCAGGCCGATAACCCACACATACGCCAAGCAGCTCGTGCCGGTGGCAAACAAGCCGGTGCTCTTCTATGGAATCGAGGCGCTGGTTCAGGCCGGCGTCGAGGACATCGGCATCATCATCGCCCCGCATACGGGTGACGAAGTGCGCGAAGCGGTCGGTGATGGATCCGATTTCGGGGCGCGGGTCACTTACATCGAGCAGGAGGAGCCGGCCGGGCTCGCCCACGCGGTTCTGACCGCCGAGGAGTTTCTCGGCGAATCGCCTTTCATCATGTACCTCGGTGACAACCTGCTCCGGGAAGGCGTTCCCGGGCTGGTCGAGCGATTCCGTGACGAATCCCCCGACGCGATGATCCTGCTGACCGAGGTCGACGATCCCAGCGCCTTCGGCGTTGCCGAGCTCGACGAGGGCCGGGTCGTTCGCCTGATCGAAAAACCCGAGGACCCGCCCTCGAACATGGCTCTGGTCGGCGTCTACCTCTTTTCCCCGGCGATCTTCGAGGCAGCCCGCCAGCTGACGCCTTCCGATCGGGGCGAGCTGGAGATCACCGAAGCGATCCAGACCCTGATCGATGACGGCCACGAGGTCCGATCGGAAGTGGTCAGCGGCTGGTGGAAGGACACCGGCCAGCTGGCCGACATGCTCGAAGCGAACCGCCTGGTTCTCGATGACATCGGCAGCCGCCTTGACGGGACCATCGAAAACTCGCGGCTTGAAGGCCGGGTGATCGTCGAGGAAGGCGCAGTCTTGAAGAACTCGCTGGTCCGGGGCCCGGCGGTGATCGGGGCCGGCGCCGTGATCGAGGACGCCTACATCGGCCCGTACACCTCGATCGGTGACGGGGTCCGGGTCGTCAATTCCGAGATCGAGCACTCGATTCTGCTCTCCGGCTCTTCGGTCGAGAACCTGGGGGCACGGATCGAGGCCAGCCTGCTGGGCCGGGAGGTCCGGGTCACCCGCAGCGACTCCCTGCCGAAGACGATGCGGCTGCTGGTCGGCGACCGGGCCGAAATCGAGATCGTCTGATGAAGATCACGGTGCTTGGAGCCCGCGGGATGCTGGGCCACGATGTGGTGCTGGCCGCGGAAAACGAGGGTCACGAGGTCCACGGCTACGGCCACTCGGAGGTTGACATCACCGACCCCGATTCGGTCGGCCGGCGCCTGCGCCTCGATCGTCCCGACGCGGTGGTCAATTGCGCCGCCTGGACCGACGTCGACGGCGCCGAGGACGAGCCGGACGGAGCGATGGCCGTCAACGGCACCGGCGCCGGGGTTGTGGCCGAAGCGGCCGCGGCGGTCGATGCGAAGGTGCTCTACGTCTCGAGCGACTACGTCTTCGACGGCACCAAGACGACGCCCTACCTGGAGACCGACCAGACCGGGCCGGTCTCCGCCTACGGCATCTCCAAGCTGGCCGGCGAGGTCGCGACCCTGAGCGCGAACCGGCGCAGTTTCGCCGTCCGCTCGTCCTGGCTTTTCGGCATCAACGGAGGCAACTTCGTTGACACGATGATCCGGCTCGGCAGGACCCAGAAGCAGGTTCTGGTGGTTCGAGACCAGATCGGCTGCCCGACCTACACCTGGCATCTGGCCTACGGGCTGGTCCGGCTGCTCGACTCCGACGCCTACGGCATCCATCACATGGCCGGGGGCGGCCACTGCTCTTGGTACGACTTCGCGAAGGAGATCTTCAAACTGTCCGGGATGGAAGTCACCACCCTTTCTGCGACCACCGAGATGTTCGCCGCCAAGGCTCCCCGGCCGGCCTGGTCGGTGCTCGAAAGCGGCATCGAGCACGCGATCATGCTGCCCGACTGGCAGGACGGCCTGGCCGCGTACCTCGAGCAGCGTCGCAGCGTCGAAGGAGCGGGCTCGTGAAGCTGCTGGTCACCGGCGGGGCCGGCTTCATCGGCTCCAATTTCGTACACCACATGGTCGAATCCGGCAAGGGCGACGGGATCGTCGTGCTGGACAAGCTGACCTACGCCGGCCGGCCGGAGAACCTGGAAGGGCTTGAAGTCGAACTGGTCGAAGGTGACATCTGTGACCGGGAGCTGGTCCGCAGCCTGGTCGGCCGGGTGGACGCGGTGGTCAACTTCGCCGCCGAATCCCATGTCGACCGCTCGATCGAATCACCCGGCGAGTTCATCACCACCGACGTCTTCGGCACCTTCGTGCTTCTGGAGGCGGCCCGCGACGCCGGCCTCCGATACCTGCAGATCTCGACCGACGAGGTCTACGGGTCGATCGACGAGGGATCGTTCACCGAGGCCTCGCCGATCGTTCCCTCTTCGCCCTACTCGGCCTCGAAGGCTGGTGGCGACCTGATCGTCGGCGCCTTCCAGCACACCTACGGCGCCGACACCCTGATCGCCCGGGCCTCCAACAACTACGGCCCGCAGCAACATCCCGAGAAGCTGATTCCGCTGGCGATCCTCAATGCACTCCATGGCGACCCGATCCCGGTTTACGGCGACGGCAGCCAGGTCCGCAACTGGCTCTTCGTGCGGGATTTCTGCACCGCGATCGAGCGGGTACTGGACCAGGGCGAGGCCGGGCAGGTCTACAACGTCGGTGGCCCCGACGAGCTCCCGAACATCGAGGTGGTCCGGACGATCCTCGAACTGACCGGGCGGGACGAATCGCTGATCACCCACGTCGGCGACCGGCTCGGCCACGATGTCCGTTACTCGCTTGCCTCGGAGAAGACCGAGGGACTCGGCTGGGAAGCGGCGGTCGCCTTCCGCGAGGGCATCGCGAAGACGGTTGACTGGTATCGCGAGAACGAGTGGTGGTGGGGCCCGCTCCGTTCCGGCGAGTACCGCCACTACTACCAGCGGCAGTACGGCCAGGCGCTCTCCGAGTAGGCATGGCCCGGCGACTGGAAACCGGACTGGAAGGTCTGGCGCTGATCGAACCGCAGGTCTTCGGGGATGAGCGCGGCTTCTTCGTGGAGACCTTCAGCCGGGACGCCTGGCGCGAGCTCGGGGTGGAGGCGGACTTCGTCCAGCACAACCACTCCCGCTCCTCGAAGGGCACGCTGCGCGGCCTTCACTTCCAGACTTCTCCCGGCCAGGCGAAGCTCCTGCGCTGCCCCCGCGGGAAGATCTTCGACGTCGCCGTCGACCTGCGCCGCGACTCGGCCACCTACGGCAAGTGGGAGGGATACGTCCTCGATGACGAGAAGCACCATCAGCTCTACGTGCCGGTCGGCTTCGCCCACGGCTTCTGCGTGCTGTCCGAACTGGCCGACGTCACCTACCTGGTTTCCAGCCTCTACGACCCGGAGACCGAAGCCGGGATCCGCTGGAACGACCCCGAAATCGGGGTCGAGTGGCCGGTCGGGGAACCGCTGCTTTCACAGCGGGACATCGAGGCGCCTACGCTCGGTGAAGTGGCCGCCGGCCTGCCCTGGTAGGGCGAAGCCGGTGACCGGGGTGAGTCAGATCAGCCGAAGGGCGGCTGGTAGATGTCCTTGGTCTTCCAGAGGCCGAAGGCAACCGCAGTCTGGCCGCCCCGCACCTTGGCGTAGACCGAACCCCTGGCGGTGAAGCCCCGCTTGCGGATCAGGCCGGTGAAGATGCCGTTCGCGTTCGCCTTGGCCGAACCAATCCGGGTGAATCCGCCCCGGGCGCCACGCCGGCCGAAGAGGTCGACCGTCGCCGTCTTGCTGTTCGGGGTGCGGCCCCAGAAGCTGA
>ERZ724513.821-NODE-821-length-15563-cov-19.485233_pt1 | contig 15563 bp, 15 predicted proteins | sample MGYA00376046_ERZ724513 | MGnify/ENA primary metagenome ERZ724513 (study PRJEB28724, sample SAMN07190883) | activated sludge metagenome | isolation source: activated sludge of sewage treatment plant in Hong Hong | place: Hong Kong | collected 2016-03-17 ...
GCGGGCAAGACCGGTAACGCGAAGGCGCTGCGCTTCCTGCAGACCAGCCCGGCCATTTCGACGTTGCTCAGTGTGGGGGCCACCCCGAGCGCGCTCACGGCGGCCCGCCGCGCATGAGGCGACGCCGCACAGCCGGCCCAGGCCTTCTTCGTGTGAAGATCTGGGCCGTCAATGGCCGATTCTTCACACGAAAACTGTTCGTTGGCCCAACGCCAGGACGGCGACGCGGCCCAAGTCAGGCGTTCGCGGTCGCTGCTTCGGCCTCCCCACCGGCGTAGACCACCGCAGCGTCCGCGACCAGCGGGGCGGCGATCGCGGCCAGGACACCAGTGAGATCGTCCGGCTGCAGTGACGTGTTGAGACGGCCACCGGGCGTGAGCCCGACCGATGCGGCGTACTCGCGGGCGGCGGCGTGGACCTGTTCGGCCGTCATCCCCGGCAGTCCACCGAGCGGCCCCGGTGGCAACACCCGCTGGTCGGGCATTCCCCGCACATCTGCGGGGAAGAACCACTCGGCAGCGGCCTCCGCCGGGGCCGGCGCCATACCCAACGGGTCTGCGACCACGAACACGTCGCACTGACCGGCATGACCGACGACAAGGTCCGCACCGGCGGACTCGAAGGCGGCATCGGCGCCCGACTCCCACACCGAGATCCACCACACGGCCGTCATCCAGTGCAGCGGCAGGTTCAGCGCCACCCGGGCACCAGGTCCGAGGTCGGCCTCCATCTGCAGGAAGTTCACGGTCTTGGACACCCAGTTGTCGAACGTCGCGTGCGACAGTTCCACGCGGCCTTGCGTGCAGTCGGTGATCAGGGGTGTTCCGGCGTGTAGTCGCAGTGCGTCACCGCGGGCGTCGCGCAGAGTGGTCACGGGCGCATCGTACGCAGTCCGGGTGGCAGACTGACGGGCGTGCTGGAGTCGATCCTCTTGGTGGGGGGAAAAGGTACCCGCCTGCGTCCCCTGACGATCAACCATCCCAAGCCGATGCTGCCGGTGGCCGGTGTGCCGTTCACCGAGCATCAGATCGCGATCGCCCGGGCCGCGGGTGTCACCAGGGTGGCGCTGGGGACCTCGTACCGCGCAGAGGTCTTCAGCGACTACTTCGGCGACGGGTCGGACTTCGGCGTGGCCCTGGACTACCGCGTGGAGGCAGAACCCCTCGGTACCGGGGGTGCCATCCGCAATGCGGCCGACGCCCTCACCTGTGGGCCCGACGATCCGGTGGTCGTCTTCAACGGCGACATCCTCACCGGCCTCGACATCGCCGGCCTGGTCGACGCGTGGCGCGCGGCGGACGCTGACGTCGCGCTGTACTTGACACGGGTGGCGGATCCCCGGGCGTTCGGGCTCGTCCCGACTGAGGGGGAACGGGTCACAGCGTTCTTGGAGAAGCCGCAGACCCCGGAGGAGATCGTCACCGATCAGATCAACGCGGGCTGCTACGTGTTCCGCCGCAGTGTCATCGACGAGATCCCGGCGGGCCGGCCGGTCAGTGTCGAGCGTGAGACGTTCCCCGGTCTCCTGGCTGCGGGCCGCACCGTCGTGGGGCACGTCGACGACGGCTACTGGTTGGACCTCGGGACACCCCTGGCCTTCGCGCGGGGCAGTGCCGACATCGTGCTGGGACGTGTCGCATCCCCGGCGTTGCCCGGATCGCCGGGCCAGGTGCTGATCGGTGCCGGCGCCCAGGTCGAAGGGTCGTGCACAGCGGGCACCGCGGTGGGCCGCGAGGCGGTCGTGTCGGCGGGGGCGCAGGTGGTGGGATCGGTGCTGTTCGACAGTGCGCAGATCGGTGCCGACAGTGTGGTCGAGGACAGCATCATCGGCGCCGGTGCGGTGATCGGGCCCGGCTGTGTGATCCGTTCGGCTGTGATCGGTGACGGCGCCAGGATCGGCGCCGGGAACGAACTGCTCGAAGGTGTGCGGGTGTGGCCGGGCGTGGAACTCGGCGACTGCGCGGTGAGGTTCTCCTCAGACCAGTGAGTGACGATGTCGCCATCATCATGTCCGGGGCTGCGGCTCGGGGAGCGTTCCAGGCAGGCGCACTGACCCGGATCATCCCGGCACTGTTGGCCGAGGGTCACCGGCCCAGTCTGTTCCTCGGCACCAGCGTCGGAGCCATCAACGCCGCGATGTGGGGATCGCTGGCACACCTGGATCCTGATGACGCCGCACAACAGATGCTGCACACCTGGCGGGCGATGGACAGCAAGGGCATCCACCGCCACCCACTGCGCACCATGCTCACCGGCGACGGCCCCCGACTGCTGCTGTCCATGGCCGGGATCGGGCACGGGGCATCGGCGTTGCTGGACACCAGCCCGTTGGCCACCCGCTCGGCCCGCCTGGTCGACATGGAGCAACTCGCGCGCAACGTGGAGGACGGGCATATCGACGGCATCGGAGTCACGGCCACCCGGATGCCGAGGGCCAGTGGTGGACAAGAGGGCCGGGACCGGCCACGCACCATGATGTTCATGCACGGCCCGGGTCTGCCGCTGCACAAGGTCCGTGACCCAGCCCGCGCGGTGGACGTATGTGAGGGCCCGCTGACCGCGGAGCACGTCCTGGCCTCCGCCGCCATCCCGATGGGCTTCCCGCCGGTGCGTATCGACCATCCCGCGGACGTCGCCGGCTGGTACTGCGATGGTGGGGTCCGGCTCAACGCTCCGTTGCGGCCGGCCATCGCCCTCGGCGCCAAGCGTGTGGTCGTCATCGACTCGATGCCGAACGATCCCGGCGAGCCGCTGCCGCCCTCACCCGCCGACGAGCCGATGCCGCCGCTGTCCGACATCGCGGCGATGCTGCTCGACGCCACCATGGGCAACGAGGTCGCCGAGGACATCCGGCTGCTGCGCACCCGCAACCTGATGCTCGCGCAGGCGATCGCCGCCGAGGCGCAGGTGCGCCACTCCGACGGCACCCTCATGGGCGTGACGCCGTACATCGTGGTGAGCCCGGAGCCGGGCGAACTGCGCTCTCTGGCCGAGGACGTGGTCAGTGAGAAGACCGGCAATCCGCTGAGCAGCGTGTTCAACTCTGTGCCCTACGCGTTGAGTCGTGCCCTGCGCGCGCTGGGCAACAGCCCCGGGCACATGGAGCTGTTCAGCTACCTCTTCTTCGACAAGGACTACTTCCAAGCGCAGATCGACGTCGGCATCGCGGCCGCCGATCAGGCCATCGCGAACGGCTGGCTCGACTACTAGCGGACGAACCAGTGGGCGCTGTGATCGGCCGGCGGCCGGTCGGCGGGGGCGCTGCCCGGCCAGCCGATGGCGACCGCTCCGAGGGGTTGCCAGCCGTCGGGCAGATCGAGAACACCTCTGACCACCGGAGGGCAGAACACGGTGCTCGAGATCCATGCCGAACCCAAGCCGGAGGCCGAAAGGCTCACCAGGAGGTTCTCCACCGCGGCTCCTCCGGCCACCAGGAAGAGATCGCGCTCGAAGCCGTTGCGCCGGTCATCGGGGTAGGTGTGCATCGCCCCCTCGAGGTCGCTGAAGGCCAGCACCACCTCCGGTGCCCGCCACAGGACATCCCCGCGGCGCAGTCGCTTCTCGATGGACTCCTCGGTGAAGCCGTCGCCACGCAGATCCGCGATCCACTGCTCCCGCATGGCGCCGAGCACCTCGTCCCGCTTCTCCCGCAGCAGCACGAAGCGCCATGGACGCGTGTGATGCGGGCTCGGCGCGGTACACGCCGCACGCACGGCCCTTTCGATCGCAGCTACTGGGACCGGGCGGTCGGCGAACGCGCGGACGGTCCGGCGGCCGGTGACCGCGGATTGGCGTGCGAGATCGGTACCGAGGGAGAAGAGGTCCTCATCACTGGGCCGAACGAGGTCGCGGGCCATGCTGTCGCCGCCTGCCTGCACCCCGCGCACCACAGCCACGGGCGTGCCACCGGTCTTGCCCTTGACCAGATCGGCCGCGGCGGCGATCTCGTCCGCGACGGCCACCTGGGTCATCTCCAGTGGCTGGCCGAGGTCGTCAGTCGTGCCCCGGAGGTCCTCGATCACCGTCACCCCTGCAGCACCGATGCAGAAATCGGTGACGCCGAGTCGCCACGGACGGCCTGCCGTGTCCGTGATCACGACTCCGACATCGGTACCTGTGTGCTCGGCGATCGCTTCCCGCAGCGCCGCAGCGCTGGCATCGGGATCTCGTGGCAGGCGAAGTGGGACGGTCGTGTTGGAGCGGTCGATGCCGGCCGCTGCCATCACGATGCCCAGATGGTTCTCGACGATCCGCAGGTCCCCGCGTTCGGCGACGGTGCGTACCGTGTCGGCCGCGATCGCGTCGTCGCGGTCGTCCACCCACTGCCCTTCGACCTTGCTCACGATCTTCGAACTCACCACGAGGATGTCGCCGTCCGCGATTCCCTGCGAGCCATCCGGCCACTGCACGTGGACGACCGCCGCAGCCAGTGTGCTGGCCAGATCCACGCTCTGGTCGAACTGCGGCAGTCCGGGGACCGCCACCGCCTGCATCAGGTCACCAACCCGACGGTGACCTGTGCCAGGCGCTCGGCTGCTGCCTCATCGGTCATCAACGTCGACGTTGCCAGGCTCGCGCGGATCCCCTCGGGGGCGGGGTCACCGGTCTCGTAGACCCAGCCGTCGAGGATCCCGCCCTCGCCCCGGGATCCGTAGTGCGCGGCCACGGAGGCCGAATCTGCGGGCACCCCGATCGCCGCCAGGCAGGCGTCCGCCATGCCCTTCACAGGCCTCCCGCCCACGATGCCGGAAACCCCGACGACGGGGGCTGGGGTTTCGAGGACGGCCTCCCGGATGCCCGGGACGGCCAGGATCGGGCCGATGCTCACCACCGGGTTGGACGGCGGCAGCACAAGGACGTCCGCCTGCCAGATCGCGTCCAGCACGCCGGCAGCAGGGGTGGCGGCGTCGATGCCCACGAACATGAACTGATGGGCGGCCAGAGCAGCGCGGTGCTTCACCCACCATTGCTGGAAGTGAATGGCGGCCCGGCCCTCCTCGGTGTCCACCACTACGTGGGTCTCGACACGGTCGTTCGTCATGGGCAGCAGCGTCACTCCCGGCTGCCACCGCGCGCACAGGGCTGCGGTGACCTCGTGCAACGGGTACCCGGCCGCGAGCAGTTGTGTGCGCACCAGGTGGGTGGCGATGTCGCGGTCCCCGAGCGTGAACCACAGCGGATCGAAGCCGTACGCCCCAAGTTCGTCGAGGACCCCGTAGGTCTCGTCACTGCGACCCCATCCGCGCTCGAGGTCGATTCCGCCGCCGAGGGTGTACATGACGGTGTCCAGGTCGGGGCAGACCTTCAGTCCGTGCAGCCAGATGTCATCCGCGGTGTTGCCGATCACGGTGATCTCGTCATCCGGGAAGGCGGCCCGCAGGCCCTGCAGGAACCGGGCGCCACCCACGCCGCCCGCCAGCACCGTGATCCGCATCCGACCGTCCCTCCTGTGCCGCACCGGGGCTTAGGCTTTGCACGTGACTCTACGTCGGGCTCTCGCGCGTGCTGAACGTGCAGTCTCCCTCGACGTGACCGAGGTGGCGCAACTGCTGTCCGCGACGGGGGCGGACCTCGAGGCCCTGTGTGCGGTCGCAGCCGGGATCAGGGATCGCGCCACCTCGACGCTCACGTACTCGCCGAAGGTGTTCATCCCCGTCACCCGACTGTGTCGCGACCGCTGCCACTACTGCACGTTCGCTTCGGACCCGGCGTCCCTGCGCCGCGAAGGTCACGCGCCGTACCTGGAGATCGACGAGGCCGTGGCGATCGCGGCCCGCGGCGCACAGGCCGGTTGTGCCGAGGCGTTGTTGACACTCGGGGATGCGCCGGAGGACCGTTGGCCGGCAGCACGTGCGTGGCTGGACGCCCGGGGCTACGACACCACGATCGACTACGTGCGGGCGGTCGCGGTGGCCGTCCTCGAGCAGACCGGCATGCTCCCGCACGCCAACCCTGGAGTGATGTCCTGGGAGCAACTGAGCCGGCTACGGCCGGTCGCCCCGAGCATGGGGATGATGCTCGAAACCACCAGCAGGCGGTTGTTCGAGACCCCCGGGGCCCCGCACCACGGATCACCCGATAAGGACCCGCAGGTGCGGCTCCGGGTGCTGGCCGACGCCGGTCGTCTCGGCGTCCCCTTCACCACCGGCCTGCTCATCGGTATCGGGGAGACTCTCGAGGAGCGCGCGGAGTCGCTGCTGGCGCTGCGCACGGTCGAGCGGCAGTTCCACGGTATCCAGGAAGTGATCATCCAGAACTTCCGCGCCAAACCGGGCACCGCGATGGCCGGGGTGGTCGACTGCGGGCCGGAGGAGTACCTCGCGGCCGTGGCGACCGCGCGGATCGTGCTCGGATCGTCGGTCCACCTCCAGGCGCCCCCGAATCTGACCGATGCCGACGAACTGCACCGGCTGATCCGCGCCGGCATCGACGATTGGGGCGGCGTCAGCCCGGTCACGGCGGATTACGTCAATCCGGAGCGGCCCTGGCCAAGCATCGACGTCTTGCGCGAGGTGAGCGAGGCGGCCGGCTTCGACCTGGCCCCGAGACTGACGATCCACCCCGAGTTCCTGGCGCGCGGCGACGCCTGGCTGGACCCCCGTCTTCGCCCCTTCGTCGCCGCACTGGCCGACGAGCGCGGGCTGCTGCGTCGTGGTGCGGTGCCGTCCGGGCAGCGGTGGCAGCAGGCAGTCGATTACGGCACGTTCGCGGCGGGGGGCGCCGGGCGCACCGACCTCGCCGTGACCATCGACATCCGGGGCCGGGACGGCGAGCGCAGAAGCGACTTCGACACCGCCTTCGGCTCCTGGGAGGCGCTCGAGGTGGTCGGGGGAGAGGTGGTGGTGCCCGGGGACTTCGACGAGGCGCTCGCGCTGGCCCGGGAAACCCCTGCGGCCTTGGCGGACCCGGACCATGAAGGGCTCGCGATGGCGTTGTTCGCGGCCACGGGTGACCAGGTGGCTGAGGTCGCCGCCGTCGCGGACGCACTGCGCCGCGACCGGGTCGGCGACGAGGTCACCTACGTCGTGAACCGCAACCTCAACTTCACCAATGTCTGCTACACGGGGTGCCGCTTCTGCGCCTTCGCACAGCGGGAGTCCGACGCCGACGCGTTCACGCTGTCACCGGAGGAGATCGCTCGCCGGGTGCAGGAGGCGTGGGACGCCGGGGCCACCGAGATCTGCATGCAGGGCGGCATCCATCCGCGACTGCCGGGCAGCGCCTACTTCGACCTCGCCAGGACCGTCAAGCAGGCCGTCCCCGAGATCCACCTGCACGCCTTCAGCCCCATGGAGATCGTCAACGGTGCGACCCGCTGTGACCTGAGTCTTCGGGAGTTCCTGGAGCGCCTGCGCGACGCTGGGGTGGACTCCATCCCGGGTACCGCCGCCGAGATCCTGGACGACGATGTGCGCTGGGTCCTGACGAAGGGGAAGCTGCCGGCCTCCGAGTGGATCGAGGTCGTCACCACGGCCCACGATGTCGGCCTGCCCTCGAGTTCGACGATGATGTACGGCCACGTGGACACCCCGTTGCACTGGATCCGGCACTTGCGGACCTTGCGTGAGGTGCAGCGGCGCAGCGGGGGGTTCACCGAGTTCGTCGGGTTGCCCTTCGTGCACCACAACGCCCCGCTCTACCTGGCTGGCAAGGCCAGGCCCGGCTCCACCGTTCGCGAGGACATCCTGGTGACCGCCATGGCCAGACTGCTGCTCGACGGTGCGATCTCCAACATTCAGGTGTCCTGGGTCAAGTTGGGACCTGCCGGTGCGGCGCAATTGCTGCGGGCGGGGGCGAACGATCTCGGGGGCACGCTGATGGAGGAGACCATCAGCCGTATGGCGGGCTCGGCGCACGGATCCTCGGTCACCGCAGAGCAGTTGCATGAGATGGCGGCCATGGCCGGCCGGCCGGCGGTGGAGCGGACGACGACCTATGCCGCGGTGACGCGCACGGGCCGCTGAGATCCTCGGTACCGAACTGGTTGACGTTCCGGTCGACCGCGTGCAACTCAACCAGTTCGGGTACCTGCTGCGCCCGATGCGCCGGGTTTCGCGTCCGATTTGCGTACCGAACTGGTTGACGAACCGGGGTCGCCAACCAGTTCGGTACGCGACGGCCGTGGGGGTCACGCTGCGTGAGCGCCGACACGCCGCCCGAGTGGCCATTCCCCGGCGTGTCATCCACAGCCAGGTGTCACGCGACCGATATCACGTCACCTGAACGGCCCATTCTGGGGATTCCGGTTGAGGGGCTACTTACGAGCATGTAATTTCATCGTTGTCGTCATCACGCGCATCGGGGCGCGGGAGTGGAGGAAACATGCAGGAGTCGATCGTCCGGTTGCCGTTGGCCGAAGTGGAAGAACTGAGCTGGCAGGAACGCGCGCTGTGCGCGGAGACCGACCCGGAGTCGTTCTTCCCCGAAAAGGGAGGATCGACCAGGGAGGCCAAGCGCATCTGCGCATCGTGCGAGGTCCGGGGCGAATGCCTCGAGTACGCACTCGAGAACGACGAGCGGTTCGGCATCTGGGGCGGGCTCTCCGAGCGTGAGCGCCGCCGCCTCAAGCGCGCCGCAGTCTGAAACCACACTTCCTCACTTCTTCCCCGAAAAATCCATACGACAAAGGGCGGCTCGCCAGCGTGGTGAGCCGCCCTTTGTCGTACCCGCCACTACAGTCAGCCGTATGTTGACGAGCGTCGGTCACCGCTCCACCGGGACTTCGGAATCCGTGCGGGTCACGTGGTCCCCGGACCCCGGAGCCCGGCAACGGGCACGGCGCCGCGATCGGCGCGACCGCGGTCTGCGAGGTCCGTTGGCGCCCCGGGCCGTCCCCGTGGCTCGCAGCCGCGCCGCGAGGTTCGACGAGCAGGTCCTCATGGCGTGGGACCGCCTGGCGCTGAACAACCCCGAGTTGCAGTACATCGAGGTCGCGGTCAGCGACGTGCCGGAGGCCGAACACCCCGCGCTGGCGGTGTTCGACCCGGCCGATGCCGGTTTCGCCGCGCGCATCACCGTGTACCGATGGGCCATCGAACTGCGGGCCGACTCCTCGCGCCACCTCACCGATCTCCTCCAGGACGTCCTCACCGAGCAGGCCGGGGTGTTCCTGGGGGTGGCCGCGCATGATCTCGACTCCGGGTACCCGCGTGTCTGAGGCCGGACCCGGTGGGCAGATGAGCGGAGGTTACGGTGGGGCGGTGAACACGCGTTCCTGCTCGCGGCCTTCCTGCCGACGCCCCGCGGTGTCCACACTCACGTACGTCTACGCAGACTCCACGGCGGTGCTCGGCCCGCTGGCGACGTTCGCCGAGCCGCACTCCTACGACCTGTGCGAGGAGCACTCGCAGCGCCTCACCGCCCCGCGAGGCTGGGACGTGGTGCGCCTCGAGCCGGACCCGTCGGCTCTGGAACCGTCCCAGGACGCGTTGCAGGCGCTCGCGGACGCTGTGCGCTCAGCTGCCCGGCCGGCGTCGAGCCCGGCCCCGGCGCCGGAGGAGCCTGGCCAGGTGACGGTCGGTGGGAAAGGTCATCTGCGCGTCCTGCGCCCGATCGAATAGCGTTGCGGGCATGAGCCCCTCCAGCGAAGTGTTCCCGGCGGACCTCGTCTCAGCGTTGATCAAGGCCTATGACGTTCGCGGTCTGGTCGATGAGCAACTGACCCCGGAATTCGTCAGGGCTGTCGGTGCCGCTTTCGTGGAAGCGCTGGGACTGCGGGAGGCGGGCGCGGTGGTCGTCGGCCACGACATGCGGCCGTCGTCGCCGGGCTTCTCCCGGGCCTTCGCCGAAGGGGTCACAGCGCACGGGGTCGATGTGGTGCTGATCGGTCTGTGCTCCACCGACGGGCTGTACTTCGCCTCCGGCACGCTGGACCTGCCAGGGGCGATGTTCACCGCGAGCCACAACCCGGCGGCCTACAACGGCATCAAGATGTGCCGGGCGGGGGCAGCCCCGGTGGGTCAGGACAGTGGGTTGGCGGACATCTCGGCGATGCTCGTCGAGGGCGTGCCGGAGTACGCGGGTCCGGTGGGGCGCATCAGTGAGCGCGAGATGCTGACCGACTACGCCGATTACCTGCTGGGCCTCGTGCCGCCGCTGGGCCGGCCTCTGCGGGTCGTCGTCGATGCAGGCAACGGCATGGCCGGGCTGACGGCGCCAGTTGTCCTGGGCAAGTTGCCCGTCACCGTCGAAGAGATGTACTTCGAGCTCGACGGTTCGTTCCCCAACCATGAGGCCAACCCCATCGACCCCGCGAATCTGGTCGACCTGCAGGCCGCTGTACGCGCCGGCGAGGCCGACCTCGGTCTGGCGTTCGACGGTGACGCCGATCGCTGTTTCGTGGTCGATGAGCGCGGGGAGTTGGTGAACCCGTCCACCCTGACCGCGTTGATCGCCACCCAGGAGCTCGCTCGGGTGCCGGGCGCGCCGGTGATCCACAACCTCATCACCTCGCGAGCGGTACCCGAGATCATCGTCGAGAACGGTGGGGTGCCGGTGGTGACCCGTGTCGGTCATTCGTTCATCAAAGCCACGATGGCGCAGACCGGCGCGGTCTTCGGGGGTGAGCACTCGGGCCACTTCTACTTCCGCGACTTCTGGCGTGCCGACAGCGGCATGTTGGCGGCCCTGCATGTGCTGTCGAGCCTGGCAGCGACCCCCGAGGGCACGACCCTGTCGCAACTGCTCGAGCCGTACAGCCGCTACGTGTTGTCCGGAGAGATCAACACGGAGGTCGCCGATCAACAGGCGGCCATGGCCGAGGTTCGGGCCCACTTCGCGGACCGGGACGTCGCCTTCTCCGATCTCGACGGCCTCACCGTGGATGGCGGGACCTGGTGGGTCAATGTGCGCCCCTCCAACACCGAACCGCTGCTGCGCCTGAACGTCGAGGCGCCCACAGATGCACAGATGCAGAGCCTGCGTGACGAGGTACTTGCTCTGTACCGCTGATGTGACGCCCATCCGCCGGTTTAGGCTGTGAGCCGTGAGCCTCGACCCGACATTGCTGGACGTCCTCGCCTGTCCGTGCCCGAAGCATGCGCCCGTGACGGAGGTGGCAGACGGTCTGCAGTGCACCGCATGTGAGGCGGTGTTCAGCGTCCGCGACGGCATCCCGGTGATGCTTCTGGATCAGGCCACCCCCGGTCCGTCCGGCGTGGTGGGTGTTGCGGACCCCTCGTGAGCCTCGACGACACGCTTCTCGACGAACCCGACGAGTTGGTCGAGATCGACGCCCAGCGGATGCTGGCCAGTACGGCATCCGCCGGGGCCGCGATTCGCAGCACGCTCGACGCCGACGATGGCCACGCCCTCGGCCCCTTGGTGGAGCAGGGTCGCCCCCGCAGTCTGTGCGTGGTCGGTGCGGGGGGCTCGAGTGCACCCGGGGAGGTGCTCGCCGCGGTGGCGGGTCGCGGATCGCCGTTGCCCGTCTTCGCGCTCGGCGGCCCCACCCTGCCCGGTTGGGTCGGGCCGATGGATCTCGTCGTCGCAGTTTCGGCCTCCGGCCGCACCCCTGAGATCCTCACGTTCGTCAGCGAGGCCCAACGCCGTGGGAGTTCAGTGCTGGGGATAGGTGCTGCGGACTCCGCGTTGCAGGAGGTGTGCAGCAACTCGCGCGGGGTGTCGTTCTGGCCGGTGTCGCGGCTGAGCCCGCTGCAGGACGTCCAGAAGGCTCGGTCGCTGCTGTGGGCTCTGTCGGCGCCACTGCTGTTGCTGGCCGGCGAACTCGGTGTCGTCGCCGACGCCCGCGACGGGCTGGCCGCTGCTGCTGATCGCCTGGACGCCCGGGCCATGCAGTGTGGGGTCGAGGTGCTGACCCCCGAGAACCCGGCGAAGGACCTGAGCATCCACCTGACCTCCGGCCTGCCGGTGGTCTGGGGCAGCGGTGACATCGGGGCGGTGGCGGCGCGCAGGCTCGGACGGCAACTGGCCGAGAACGCGGACTGGCCCAGCGTCGTGGGGGTTCTTCCAGAGGGTGCCCGCACCCACGCCGGACTGCTCGGTGGGCCCTGGGCGGGGCCACCGAGCGAGGAGGACATCTTCCGCGACCGCACCCTGGACTCCGAGCCGCAGCCCCGCCTGCGCGCCGTCGTGGTGCGCGATGCCATGGAACATCCGGACACCGCGACGATCGCGGACGCCGTCGTGCAGACCTGCGAACGTCTCGACGTGCCCTACCAGAGCATCGTGTCGACCGGCGGGCATGCGATCGAGCAGTTGGCCGATCTTGTCGGGCTGGTGGACTTCGCCAGCATCTACACGGCGCTCATGCAGCGCCGGGATCCCTCCCGCAGCGCCGAGGACATCGATCCGCGGTTCGGCCGCTGGCGCCGGACGGAGGGCATGTGACCATGCAGATCGTCCGTGGACACCTCCAGGCCTACGACTGGGGTCCGGTCGACGGATTGACCGCGTGGACGGCGTCGACCGACGGCCCGCAGGCGGAGCTGTGGTTCGGATCGCATCCGAACGGCCCGTCGCCGTTACGCGACGAAGGCGGCGAGGCGACGACCCCGCTGCCGATCCTCACCAAGATCCTGGCCGCGGCCCGCCCCCTGTCCATCCAGATCCATCCACCGGCTGAGATGGCCCGCGCCCAGTACGAGGTGCAGCAGGCCGATCCTGGAGCACCGCGCCTGCTCTCCGACCCGTACGCCAAGGCCGAGATCCTGATCGCCCTCGAACCGTTCGTCATCCTGGAGGGCTTCCGGGCGCCGCAGCGCAGCGCCGACGTGTTCAGCCATCTCGGACCCGGCCTGCGAGGAGCGCAGTCCGCTCTGGCCGCCGGAGACATCCGCGGGTGTGTGCGCACGCTGTTGACGCTTCCGCTGCAGGAGGTCGTCAGCAATGCCGAGCACCTGCCTGCAGCGTTCGGTGCGGCGGGCCTCACAGAGTACGAGGCCGGTGTCATCCACGACGTGGCGCACTACTTCCCGGGCGATCCAGGGGTCTTTGTGGCCGCGTTGTTGAACGCCCGCACCCTGCAGCCGGGGGAGGCGGTCTTCGTGGACCCCGGCACTGTCCACGCCTACGTGCGCGGAACCGGGGTCGAGGTCATGGTCAACAGTGACAACGTGCTGCGCCTGGGGCTGACGACGAAGACGATCGCGGTGGACGCGGCGTTGGCGGCCATGTCGACCGGAGCCCAGCCGCATCCGCTGTCACCTGCCAGCGTCGATGGTGTCGCCCATTACGACCCGGCAGGGGCCCCCTTCCGGGTGGATGTCGTGTCCGGTGCCACGTGTATTGCCGACCAAGGGCACGCCCGGATCGTCGTGTGTCTGGAAGGTGAGGCGAAGCTCGGCGAGGTGGTGCTGACACCCGGGGACGGTGCACTGCTCGCGCCCGGGGATCCGCAGGTCGAGGTCGAGGCGCACGGACGTGCGGTCGTGGCCCACCACATCGGCCGCGGTTAGGGCAGGATTGCCGCGTGAGCACTGAGGGTGGTACCAAGGCCGTACTGGCGGCGCTGGCAGCCAACGTCGGCATCGCGATCTCGAAGTTCGTGGCGTTCATACTCACGGGCTCGTCGTCCATGCTCTCCGAGGCCATCCACTCCGTGGCGGACAGCACCAACCAACTGCTGCTGCTGCTCGGGGGGAAGCGGGCGAAGCGCGCCGCGGACCCCACGCACCAGTTCGGGTATGCGCGGGTGCGCTACGTGTACGCCTTCGTGGTGTCCATCGTGCTGTTCCTGGTCGGTGGCATCTTCAGCCTCTACGAGGGCTTCCACAAGTTCACCCATCCCGAGGAACTGCGTGATGTCGGGATCGCGCTGGCGGTCCTGCTGATCGCCATCGGTCTGGAGGCCTTCAGTTTCCGGACCGCGTTCAAGGAGTCCAACAAGTCCCGCGGGAAGCGGTCGTTGTTCCGGTTCATCCGCGATGCCCGGCAACCGGAACTCCCCGTGGTCCTGCTGGAGGACGCCGGTGCCCTGGTCGGTCTGGTGTTCGCGCTGATCGGTGTGGGGATGGCGACTCTGACCGGCGATGCCCGCTGGGACGGCCTCGGTGCGATGGCGGTCGGGACCCTGTTGGTCGTGATCGCCGTGTTCCTGGCGTTCGAGATGTCCAGCATGCTCGTGGGTGAATCCGCTCTGCCCGAGCAGGATGCCGCGATCAGGCAAGCACTCGAGGCCACCGACGAGGTTGATCGCGTGATCCATCTCAAGACCCTGCACGTCGGCCCGGACGAACTGCTGGTGGCCGCCAAGATCGCGATCGGCGGCGAGGACGACGCGACCACGATCGCGCGGGGGATCGACACCGCAGAGGCGGCCGTACGGGCGGTGGTGCCCACGGCGCGTTACATCTATCTCGAACCGGATCTCGACCGCTCGGTGTCGCCGCCTCCGGTGGACTGACGCCCATCGGCTGGCAGACTGGAGGGCGTGAGTCCCCCGGTCGTCGCCCCAGCGCCCGTCCTCGCCCCGTATCCGGGCGCCACCGACGCGGCCATCACGGCCTGGTGGCAGGGCGTCCGCCTCAAGCGGCCGGGATGGGGCGTGCCGGACTTCTTCATCGCCGTCGCCGCCTGGCTGATCTTCAGCGTGATCTCCGGGATCCCGATCCTGATGACCCAGGAGGGCACGGCGATCTACGCCTGGGCGCTGCTGGTCGGCGTGGTGCTGCCGTGGCTGGGCATGGGGGGCTGGCCGTGGCTGATCAGCCGGCTGCGTGGCAACGGGATGCGCCTCGACTTCGGATTGCGCGTCACATGGGCCGATATCGGCTGGGGTGTCCTGTTCGGCGTCGGCGCCCTGATCGCGGCCAGCATCATCGCCGCCGGTCTCACCGCACTGTTCGGAGAGTTCGATTCCAGCGCGGGGGAGGTGGCGCGCGACCTCAACGACTTCCCCATCGCGCGACTGTTGTTCGCCCTCGCCGTCGGATTCGGCGCACCGATCGTCGAAGAGTTGTGCTACCGCGGCCTGCTCATGACGAGCCTGCTCAAGCGCGGCATGAGCAGGTGGCTGTCCGTGATCGTGTCGGCGGCGTTGTTCGCCGCGATGCATCTGGAACCTGTGCGCTTCGCCCTGCTGTTCGCGATCGGCCTGATCCTCGGCTGGGCCCGGGTGCACAGGAACAACACGACGACTTCGATCGTCGCCCACATGACCAACAACATGCCGGGGGCGATCGGGATCCTGTTCCTGCTCTAGGTGTCTGCGATAGTGGAAGCGTGAAGGGTCGTGTGCTGGTCGTCGATGACGATCCGGCGTTGTCGGAGATGCTGGGGATCGTCCTGCAAGGTGACGGTTTCGAGCCGTTCTTCGTCGCCGACGGTTCGCGGGCGCTTGAGGCGTTCCGCCACACCCGTCCCGACCTCGTGCTCCTCGACGTGATGCTGCCGGGCAAGGACGGCATCGAGGTCTGCCGGGCGATCCGGGCCGAAAGTGGGGTCCCCATCGTCATGCTGACGGCGAAGACCGACACGGTCGACGTGGTCCTCGGGTTGGAGTCCGGCGCCGACGACTACGTCGTGAAGCCCTTCAAGGCCAAGGAGTTGATCGCCCGCATCCGCACCCGCCTGCGTCGCGTCGAGGACGCCAAGCCCGAGGTGCT
>ERZ724513.823-NODE-823-length-15537-cov-14.148172_pt1 | contig 15537 bp, 15 predicted proteins | sample MGYA00376046_ERZ724513 | MGnify/ENA primary metagenome ERZ724513 (study PRJEB28724, sample SAMN07190883) | activated sludge metagenome | isolation source: activated sludge of sewage treatment plant in Hong Hong | place: Hong Kong | collected 2016-03-17 ...
GACGACCTGACGATGTGCCCGACCGTCGGGTCCTCCGACACGACCCGGCCGACGAGCGCACTGCCCACGAGGATCGCGCCGAAGCCGATCATCCACGTCGAGATGGCGAGGATGACGCCGAGCGTGCCGAACTGCTGGGCGTTCTGCTCCACGTACGGCTGCATCACCAGGCTGGAGCCGCGGCTGTACAGCACCTGGATGACGCCGGTGAGGACGGCACCCAGGAGCAGGTGCGACCACGCGACGCGGCCGAACAGCAGGACGCGGGAGGTCACCAGCCACACGGCGCTGACGAGCACGATCTGCAGGCCGAGACGGGCCATCACGGGCAGCACGCCGTCGGGTCCCGACAGCAGCCGCAGCACCCCGGAGACGGTCTGCACGCTGGCCATCCAGCCCAGCAGCCACACGAAGCACCGGCGCGCACCGGACATGCCTCCCACGTGCGGCTGCTCCCAGACCCGTTCGTACATCCGCTGGATCGCGCGGGCGAAGCTCGTGGCGGAGAGCAGCGTGATGACGATGCCGATCACGCCGGTCTGGGTGCGCACCTGGTCGACCGTCACCTCGCCGGAGATCTCCTGGTCACCGCTGGACCCGAGCCCGGTCAGCTCGGCGAGCTGGTGGACACCGCTGCTCATCAGGTGCGGGAAGAACGCCACCAGGACGACGAACGTCGGGATGAGCGCCAGCAGGCCCTGCGCGGCGATGAGCATGCACCGGTCGATGAACTCGATCCGCACGAACTCGTTGACCAGCCGGCCGAGGACCGGGATCCGGTCGACCAGGTCCTTCGCCTGGTCGCGCCGGGTGCGGTACGACGTGGTCAGTCGCCCGCGGAGCGCGCGGACGTCCATGCGTGCCTGGCCCTTCCTGGTCGTCGGATCCGGCAGGATGGGAACAGCGTCGGTGGGGCGAGCGGTCCGCCGCTCACCCGTAGCGGGTGAAACCGCGGGAGGTGGTCAGCAGTGACGGGGTGGCGCCGCTTCCTCCGTCTGGGCATCGGGGTGGTCCTGGCCCTGCTCATCTACTTCCTCGTGCCCGTCGAGGTCGCCGGGGAGAACACCGGGACCCGCCTGGTGATCAGCGCCCTGATGATCAGTGCGCTGACCGCCGGCACCATCTGGCAGGTCGTCCGGCACATCGAGAACCCCGAGCTGCGTGTCGACGGCCTCGTCTTCGCCGTGGTCCTCGGCGTGCTCGCCTTCGCGCTGGCCTACTACCGCGTCGAGCTCGTCGACCCCGGCCAGTTCGCCGAGCTCGACACCCGGCTGGACGCGCTCTACTTCGCGGTCTCGACGCTGCTGACCGTCGGCTTCGGAGACGTCCACGCGGTCGGTCAGACGGCCCGGGCGCTGGTCACGCTCGCGATGGTCTTCAACGTGCTGGTCATCGCGACGGCCGTGACCACGCTCAGCAACGCCGTACGGCGCCGCGCGCAGCAACGGGTCGAGGAGCGCCGGCAGAACCCGGTCCCGCCTCACTCGTCGCCGCGCCCCCGTCGGACGCACCGGAACCCCAGGTGAGACGTGCTGTCGTTGGCGCCGTTGCCCTGGCGCGCGCCGGGACGGTAGCGCTGGCAGTACTCCGGTGAGCACAGGTGCGACCCGCCCTTGCTGACCATCCGGTCGGACTCGCCGAGCCGGAGCGAACCCCCGCAGCATGGCGAGACGTCCTGGTCGGGTCCGGCGTGCGAGGGCTGCCAGCGGGTCCGGGTCCACTCCCAGGTGTTGCCGATCATGTCGTGCAGCCCGTAGCCGTTGGCGGGGTAGCTGCCGACCGGTGAGGTGCGGTCGTGACCGTCGGGGTCCTCGCTGCGCCAGGGGAACGGCCCGTGCCAGGTGTTCGCCAGCACCGCGCCGTCGGGCCACAGCTCGTCGGCCCACTCCGCCGTCCAGCCGAAGCTGCGGCCGACGAGCCCGCCGCGCGCGGCGTGCTCCCACTCGGCCTCGGTCGGGAGCTCCTTGCCCGCCCAGCGCGCGTACGCCGCCGCGTCCCCCCACGCGACGTGCACGACGGGGTGGTCGGCGACGTCCTCCCAGCTGCTCCCGGGGCCCTGCGGCGTGCGCCAGCTCGCCCCCGGCTGCCACCGCCACCACTGGGTCCAGTCGGCGAGGCTGACCGGACCCGGGGTCGGCGTGAACACCTGGGAGCCGGGCACCAGCAGGGCCGGATCGGCACCGGGGAAGTCCGCCGGGTCGGGCGCGGTCTCGGCGACGGTGACGTGCCCGGTCTCCGCCACGAACCGGGCGAACTCGGCGTTGGTCACCGGGTGCACGTCGAACCACAGCTCGTCGACCGCGACCTCGCGGACCGGCCGCTCCTCGGCGTACCACTGGGTGCTGCCGATGGTCGCGGTCCCGCCCGGCACCAGGACCATCGCGTCGCTCATGGGGCAGGTCTACCAGCATTTCGCGCCCGGCTCTTCCACACCGGCGATGTCGGACGTACGGTGCACCTACAAGTGGCGGGTGGGGGTGCTCGCCGGGGGTGGACGACAATGGCCGTGGATCTCGGCACCATCGTCCTCGCGGTCGGCTGCGTGCTGGTGGCGGGGACGGCCGCCTGGTGCGTCGCGCGGGTGCGGCACTGGCGCGAGGTGGCCCTGCGCGCCGGTGGTGGCCGCTGCGACGCCATCGACCTGCGCCCGGGCGACCTGGTCTTCGTGTGGGCCTACGTGCTCGAGCACGGCGAGTGGAAGCACGGCACCGTCGCGAAGATCGAGCACGACCAGCTCGACACCGACGAGGTGCAGCTGGTCCGCATCCTGCTGTCGGAGGGCGCGTCGTTCACCACCCGTCCGTTCGCACCCGCCTGGGTCGTCGCCGGCGGCTGAGCCACGCCGCCCGCACACCCGCGTCGGGGGTGGTCGCGGGGGCCCGTGGAACACTGTCGCCATGGCCGATCAGCTCGTCGACGTCCGCACGGTCTCGGTCCGCGAGGACCTCGGGGACTCGCTGGAGGCGTGCGTCCGCGCCCTGGCCGGCCGCCTCGCCGACGCAGGCCGCCTCTCCGACCTCGAGGGGTACGTCGCCGACGTCCTCGCCCGCGAGGCGAAGGGTGCCACCGCTCTCCCGGGCGGCGTCGCGCTGCCGCACGCCCGCAGCGCCGGGGTGCTGACGCCGACCGTCGCGGTGGCGACCCTCCCTGCTCGGGTGACCGCCACCAACGGCGAGGGCTTCGACCTGGTCTTCCTGCTCGCGGTGCCCGACGACCAGCCCGACCAGTACCTCCAGCTGCTCCGCAAGGTCACCACGGCCGTCGTGAAGCCCGGCTTCCGCGAGGACTGCCGCGAGGCGGCCACCGCCGAGCGGCTCGCCTCGCTCGCGGCGGACGCGGTCGCGGGGCGCTGACCGTCCGGCGAGTTTTGTCGGGCGGCCGACAGATTCCGACCCGGGACGACAAAGTTTCGTCGTCCACCCTCGGATTTCGTCGGCCGGCCGACAAAACTCCCGCCCCGTCCCGGTCGCCCCCGGGCCCCGGGCGCTAGATACCGAGCTCCTCGATCCGCTCGGCGAGCACCAGGCGGCCGGCGGCCTGGATGAGCGCGAGGTGGGAGAACGCCTGGGGGAAGTTGCCCAGGTGGCGCGCGCGCTCGGTGTCGTACTCCTCGGCGTACAGGCCCAGGGGTGACTGGATCCGAACCAGCCGGTCCATCAGGTTGCGGGCCCGGCGCATCTCGCCGACGTGGGCCAGCGCCGATACCAGCCAGAAGGAGCAGATGAGGAACGTGCCCTCGCGACCGGTGAGGCCGTCGTCGGTCTCCTCGGTGCGGTAGCGCAGCACGAAGCCGTGCTCGGTGAGGTCGGACTCGATCGCGTCGACGGTCGCGCGCAGCACCGGGTCGGTGCCGGGCAGGAAGCCGAAGAGCGCCGCGAGCAGCGTGGAGGCGTCGAGCGCGTCGGTGCCGTAGTGCTGGCGCAGCACCCCGGCCTCGCTGACCCCGTGGGCGAGGATGTCGGCGCGCACCTCCTCGGCCGCGGTCGACCAGCGCGCCTCCCGCTCCTCGTCGTCGCGGATGCCCGCGAGGCGGGCCGCCCGGTCCAGCGCGACCCAGCACATCAGCTTGGAGGAGACGTAGTGCTGCGCCTCCCCGCGCGCCTCCCAGATCCCCTGGTCGGGCTTTCTCCAGACCGCGAGCGCGCACTCGGCCTGGTGCTCGACCAGCGGCCAGAGCCGCCGCGACAGGTGCTTGCTGCGGTGGGTGTGCAGGTGGATCGAGTCGAGCACGGCGCCGTACACGTCGTTCTGCCGCTGGTCGAAGGCCCCGTTGCCGATGCGCACCGGCCGCGCGCCCTCGTAGCCGGTCAGGTCGTCGCGCGTCGACTCGGTCAGGTCGCGCCGGCCGTCGATGCCGTACATGATCTGCAGGCTGCCGTCCTCGTTGGGCTCGAGGTCGGCGACGAACTGGATGAACTCGTCGGCCTCCCAGTCCAGGTTGAGGTAGTGCAGCGCCTGCAGCGTGAAGGTCGCGTCGCGCATCCAGGTGTAGCGGTAGTCCCAGTTGCGCTCGCCGCCGGGCGTCTCGGGCAGCGACGTGGTCAGCGCGGCGACCGTGGCCCCGGTGGGCATGTAGGTCAGGCCCTTGATCGTCAGCGCGGAGCGCTCCAGCGGGTGGCGCAGCTCGTGGTCGGGGATCCGCGCCCGTCCCAGCCACCGCCGCCAGAACTGCACGGTCGCCTCGATCCGCGCCACCGCGTCCTCGAGCCCGGTCGGCAGCTCCAGTCCCTCCGCCCACGACAGCGCGCACCAGGCGCGCTCGCCCCGCTCCAGCACGTGCCGGCCGCGTACGGCGCTGCCCTCGACGCCCAGCAGCAGGCTGGTGCCCAGCCGCAGCTCCTGGCCGGCCGCGGAGGCGTCCGCGACGCCGCCGTGCTCGCCCTGGAGGGTCCAGACGGCCGGGTGCCGCCCGTAGTCGAAGGCCGGCTCGCAGACCAGCTCGACCTCGACGGCGCCGTCCACGCACTCGACGACCCGGACCAGGAGGTGGTCGGCGTCGTCGTCGACGGGCGGCCGGGTGTGGGGCGTGACCGTGTCGGGGCCGTGGCGCGGACCCATCGTGAGCGCGTCGTGGACGACCACCCAGCCGCCCGGCGTGTGCCAGGTCGTCGTGAGGACGTTGGTGCCGGGGACGTAGGTGCGCGCGGTCGGCTGCGTGATGCCGTAGGGACCGAACCGGAACGAGCCCGCCCCGCGGTCGAGCAGGTTCCCGAAGACGCTGGGCGAGTCGAAGGCGGGTGCGCACAGCCAGTCCACCGACCCGTCGGGCGCGACCAGCGCGCCGGTGTGGCAGTCCGACAGGAACGCGTAGTCGGCGATCGGCGGGAACGGGGAGTCGGAGAGGCCCATCAGGTCACCCCGGCAGCCACGGCGAGCGCCAGCCACCGACGTCGGCCGCGATCTCGTCGGCGGCCGCCGGACCCCAGGTGCCCGGCGCATAGGGCTGCACCGGCGGCGCGGCGTCCAGGAGCGGCTGCATGACCCGCCAGGTCTCCTCCACGCCGTCCTGACGGGTGAACCGGGTGCTGTCACCGCGCATCGCCGCGCTGAGCAGCACCTCGTACGGCGTCGGCCCCTCCCCGCCCTCGTCGGCGAACCTCATGTCCAGCTCGATGGGCGCCGGGCCGGCCACGTCGGCGCGCCGGGCGTCGACGACCATCCGGACGCCGGTGCTCGGGTCGAACCGCACCACCAGCTCGTTGCGCTCGGGCCGCCGGTCCCGGGGCAGCATCCCCAGGTAGGGCACCTGCTTGAAGACCAGGCGCACCTCGGTCTGGCTGACCGGCAGCCGCTTGCCGGCCCGGATGAGGAATGGCACGCCCTCCCAGCGCCAGTTCTGGATCTCCAGCCGCAGCGCGGCGAAGGTCTCGGTCGTCGAGTCGGGAGCCACCCCCTCGATCGAGCGGTAGCCGTCGTACTGGCCGCGCACGTAGTGTGCCGGGTCGGCCTCCACCATCGCGTGGTAGAGCCCGACCTTCGCCTCCTTCAGGGAGCGGACGTCACCGCGCGACGGCGGCTCCATCGCGGTCGCGGCCACCACCTGCATGAGGTGGTTCTGCACGACGTCGCGCAGGGCGCCGACGGGGTCGTAGAAGTGGCCGCGATCCTCGACGCCGAAGCTCTCGGCCATGGTGATCTGCACGTGGTCGACGTGGTCGCGGTTCCACAGCGGCCACAGCATCTGGTTGGCGAACCGCAGGTGGAGGATCTCCTCCAGGCCCATCTTCCCCAGGTAGTGGTCGATCCGGAACAGCTGCGACTCGTCGACGTGCTCGTGCAGGTCCGCGGCCAGCTGCTGCGCGGACTGCGCGTCGTGGCCGAAGGGCTTCTCGATCACGAACCGGGCGTTGCCCGCGAGGCCTGCCTCGGCCAGGTGACCCACGACCGTCGCGAAGAGCCCGGGCGGGACCTCGAGGTAGTAGACGGGCAGCTCCTTGCCGGCGATCGCGCGACCGACCCGTTCGTACGTCGACGGCTCGGTGAAGTCGCCACCGACGTAGGAGAAGCGGGCCGCGAGCCGGGCGAAGACCTCCTCGTCGAGCGGCTCGCCCGTGCCGATGATGGACTCCCGCGCGCGGGCGACGAGCTGGTCGACCGACCAGTCCTCGACCGCCACGCCGACGACCGGGCAGTCGAGCACTCCCCGACGCTCGAGGCGGTAGAGCGAGCGGAAGGTCATCACCCTGGCCAGGTCGCCGGTGATCCCGAAGACGACGAGGACGTCCGCGGCGGCGCCCTCCGCTGGTCCCGCACCTGCCATGACTGCCTCCGCCCGGTCGACACACGTCCCGACCGCCCACCCTCGCGCCGTACGACGGCGGACGATTCACCCGTACGGGGTGAAGTGCCTCCCGCGGTGCACTGCGACGCTCCGCAGGAGGGCTGCCCGCGGCCCGGACGGAGGTCACACCATGAGCAGTCACCAGCTGGACCCGCGGTCCATGAGCGACGCGCAGAGCGTCAGCAACTACAACGTCCCGGGCGAGGCGCCCTCGCTCTACGTCAAGGAGTCCGCCGGCGTGGTGTGGGTGCAGTTCGCCGGCATCATGATCATCCTGGCCGGCGCCGTCCACCTCCTCCAAGGGTTCTCGGCGCTCTTCCGCAAGGAGGTCTACAACGTCGGCTCCGGCGCGCTCGGCGTCGGCGCGAGCTACACCACGTGGGGCTGGGCGCACGTGATCTGGGGTGGCCTGGCGATCCTCGTCGGCTGCTGCCTGCTCGCCGGCCAGTGGTGGGCCCGCTTCGTCGGCGTGGTGGTGGCCTTCCTCAGCGCGATCAGCAACCTGGCCTTCATGCAGGCCAACCCCTTCTGGGGGGTCGTCGCCATCGCGATCGACATCACCATCATCTGGGCGATCATGGTCCACGGCGGAGACCTGAAGAAGCAGAAGATCTGAGCGGCTCGCCGCCGCCGGGAGCCGGGTCGACCTCGTCGTCCGGCGGCGCCGCTCTGCGCGTGGTCACCAGGCTGGCGACGACCGCGACGACCAGGCAGGCGGCGATGACCCCGAGGGAGAGGAAGGTCGGGATCTTCACGACGTCGAGCAGGAGCATCTTGACGCCGACGAAGACGAGGATCGCCGCGAGACCGGCCTTGAGGTGCACGAACCGGTGCATCAGGTCGGCCAGCAGGAAGTACATCGCCCGCAGGCCGAGGATCGCGAACGCGTTGCTGGTGAACACCAGGAACGGCTCCTGCGTGACGGCCAGGATCGCCGGGATCGAGTCGACCGCGAACACGATGTCGGTGAGCTCGACCAGCACCAGGACGACGAACAGCGGGGTCGCGACCCAGCGCGCTCCCTGACGCACCCAGAACCGCTGCCCGGCGTACTCGTCGGTGGTCGGCAGGACGCGACGCAGGACCCGCAGGGTGCGGCTCTTCATCGGGTCGGCGTGCTGGTGGCGCTGGCGCAGCATCTTGACGCCGGTCAGCACCAGGAAGGCCCCGAAGACGTAGAGGACCCAGTGGAAGCGGTCGAGCAGCGTCACCCCGCCGGCGATGAAGACCGCGCGGAAGACCAGGGCCCCGATGACGCCGTAGAACAGCACGCGGTGCTGGTACTTCGGCGGCACGGCGAACGCGGTGAAGATCAGCGCGAAGACGAAGACGTTGTCGACCGCCAGGCTCTTCTCGATCAGGTAGCCGGCGTAGTACTCGCTCCCGGCCTGGGCACCGTACGCCGCCCACACGACGGCGCCGAAGCCCAGCCCGAGCGCGACCCACACCCCGCTCCACACGGCGGCCTCGCGCATCGAGACCGCGTGCGCCTTGCGATGGGCGACCAGGTCGACGACGAGCATGGCCACGATCGTGGCCAGCACGGCGCCCCAGGCCCACAGGGGTACCTCCATGGACAGTCCTCCGGTTCAGGGACTGCCGCGAGCGACAGTCCGGGCCCGGAGGTCTCACCCGCCGCGAGGCGGCCTGGCCGCCGGGCTCGCACTCGGGCGAGCCGTACTGACGACGGACCAGCGGGGGTTACTCCCCTCCAACAAACCCGAGTATGGCAGTAGCCCAACGGCTGTTCAAGCCCGTCGCCGCGGCTCGGACCGGCTCTTCGCACGGTCCCCCGCCGACCACCCCGGGGTCACCTCTGGGCCCGGGAGTGGGCGGAGACGAACGACCAGACCGCCCGGCTGGCATCCAGGCGCTCGTAGGCCGGCCCGACGAGCAGCTGCGCCGCCGCGGACGACGGCGCATGGCCCATCCAGGCATGTCCGGCCCCGGTGACCGCGAGGAACCGTACGTCGCTGCCTGCCGAGCAGCGTCGCCACCGCTCGAGCACGAGGTCCGGGTTGACCGGGTCGACGGTCGTCGTGGTCCTGCGGGCGCACCCGTCGGCTGCGGAGATCGTCGCGGCGGCGGTGCGTGGCGGGGCGTAGCTCACCTGCGCAGGGCCGTTGCCGAGACCGCCCTCGAAGGGGACGTTGCCATCGGCGGTGCCGTGGATCTGCAGCAGCGAGATCGGCCGTGCCGGTGAGCACTCGTCCACCGTCAGCGTCGCCGACTGCACGGCGACGGCGGCGAAGGGCCCCGGTGCCTCGCAGGCGATCCGGACGGCCAGCATCCCACCGTTGCTGTGGCCTGTGAGATAGACGCGGTCCGGGTCGACCGGTTGCGCTGCGGAGACGGCGCGCACGACGGCGAGCACGAACCCGACGTCGTCGACGTCTCGAGCGGCGGCCGGACCACAACAGTCACCGGCGTTCCACGTCCGGGCTCCGCCACGTCCGTCGGGCAGGAACCCGGTGCCCTCGGGGTAGACCACCACGAACCCGTGGGACGCCGCCAGCCCGTCGAAGCCCGAGTTGGCCTCGAACTGCTCCGCGCTGCCGAGGCCGCCGTGCAGGGCCACGAGGAGCGGAGCCCGGTCGAGGCGGCTGTCCGGGACGAACAATCGATAGGAACGGACCAGGCCGTCCGTCGTACGGATCGTCCCGACCGTCACCGACCCGTGCGGCGCCGCCGCGGGACGGGTGCCGGCATAGAGGCCGAGCCCGGGCGACGACGTGCTCGAGGGGAGCGCGGGCGGACCACCTGCGGTGCGGCCGGGCGACGAGCACGCCGCGAGACCGGCCAGCACGACGAACGATGCCGCCATCGAGAGCAGGCGCCCCACCACACCTCCGAGTATCCACCACTCCGGACGCACCGATCGGCTCGCCGGCACCGTGGAGACACCGAAAGTGGCTGCGGATCGGCGCCGGATCGACGGCCACTTCTGGTGTCTCGACGATCACGGGCGGACCGGCCCACCAGTGCCCCGGAATCGCGGACACGGCCGGGGCGGCGCGTCATGCTGGGAACAGGGCCGGGGAACGATCGGCGTTCCCACACCCCCGGCACGGTCGTCCTCCAGGAGGTCCGATGCCCAAGATCACGGCGGTGCCGTTCCCGCTCGACATCGAGGTCGGGTCGACGGCTCTGGTCATCATCGACATGCAGCAGGACTTCGTGCTGCCCGGCGGCTTCGGCGAGGCGTTGGGCAACGACACCTCGCTGCTCCTCGCCGCGGTCGAGCCCACCGCGCGCGTGCTGACCGCCGCGCGCAACGCCGGCATGTTCGTGGTCCACACCCGCGAGGGTCACCGACCCGACCTGAGCGACTGCCCGCCCGCCAAGCTCACCCGGGTCGGCCAGACGTTCATCGGGGAGAAGGGACCGATGGGCCGCATCCTGGTGCGCGGCGAGAAGGGCCACGAGATCGTTCCCCGGCTGGCGCCCATCGCCGGTGAGCCGGTGATCGACAAGCCGGGCAAGGGAGCCTTCCACGCGACCGACCTCGGCCAGGTCCTGGCGACCCGCGGGATCAAGACCCTGGTCGTGTGCGGGGTGACCCTCGAGGTCGCCGTCCACAGCACGGTGCGCGAGGCCAACGACCGCGGCTACGAGTGCGTGGTGCTGCGCGACTGCGTCGCGTCGTACTTCCCGGAGTTCTACCGGGTCGGCCTGGACATGATCACCGCCCAGGGCGCCCTCTTCGGCTGGGTGTCGGACTCCGAGAGCTTCGTCGACGCCGTCGACTGACGGCTCGACGTCTCGCGCGGACGGCAGGTCCGGCCAGGGCTGGGCGACGCCCGCGCGCACCGCCGCGACGCTGCGGAGCCGACGGTGGAACGGACAAGGCCCCGGATCCGAGGACCCGGGGCCTGTCGCTCACGTGCGCGAGGGGGGAGTTGAACCGTGAAAGCCCTACGCTCGATCACGCATGAGCCACCGCCCTGCGCGTGACACCGGGCCCCTGTTGCCTCCGGTTGCCTCCCGTTGGCCCGGGGCTGTGCACCCCAGGGGTGCACCAGCCATCATCCAACTGAGCCAGCTCGCTGGTTCAAGACGACCGCCCTCGACGGCCGGCAAACGGCCGCCGCGCAACATCCGAAACAGATCGCGACTCTCTCGGCCGGCTCAACACCGTCGCCGCCATCAAACGGGATGCGCCGTCGTGGAACCGTCGAGCACACAGTCGCCGAAGGGTTGACTCCGCACCAGACGTGGCTCGCGAACCCGTTCTCTCGGACAGCGCCTGAGGGCACTACCGGAGCGCGCGTTCTACGCGACGATCTCCCGCGATCAGGCGCCGCCGCAGGAAGAGCCAGGCGATACCTCCGACAGGCGGGACCAGAAAGATGAACAAGGCCCACCAGTAGTGGCGTGTTCGCACGGCGTCCGCAAGCGGTACCAGCAGTAGCAGGACGAAGGCCACTGCGGCGCCGAGCAGAAACACCGGCTCCGGCTCGAGCTGACTTGTCTCTGCGACGTGCACGAGTTCTTCCTTCCCGAGGAGTAGCAGCCTACCCGGGACGGTCACCTGCAAAGTGCAAGTGACCGTCACGAGAGGATGTGCTCTTAGGTCCCCAGCATCAGTCGGCGACCAATGCTGCTGGTCTGGTCAGCTAGTGCGGTCGAACATGAGATGCCCCGCCGCACCGGTCATGAACAGCGTCACGACGACCACGATTTCGACGATGGAGACGGCCAGACCGACCCACACTACTCCTCGGCGGGATCGGGTCGGCGCACCTCGGAGGACCGTCCAAAAGAGGACTGCAGCGATGCCAAGCGGACCGAACGGCCAAGCCAACGAGACCACCATCGCGGCACCGACCATGATCTTGTTGGGAAGAGAGAGACCAAGATTTGCGTCGGTCGGTCCGGTAGTGCTCGAAGCGGTACCCATCATTCTTTCCCTGTCTCCGTCTCGACTAGTACGAGTAGACCTTGTAACTGGTGGTTCCGTCGCCATAGTGACGAGCGCTGCCGAGGAAGAGCTCGGACGCGACCCAGACTGCGGTCATCTTGATCCAGTAGTGCGAGTGGATCGAAGAGTTCCCGTATCGGGGGGCGGTGCAGTAGTTGTCCTTGCCGGGCTCGAGGCCGACGCCGATGGTGTGGTCGACCTGGCAGGTGTGCCAGCCCTTAACCCCGCCATGCTCGACTGTCTCCCAGACGTACTTGCCATCCGGGGTCCGGTAGAAGACGCCCTTGTGGGTGGCCTGGTTCGCCGAGCATGCGACGAAGCAGAGGTGCTGGACCCACGACTTCGCGAGGACCTTCTTGTAGCAGCCGGTAGGCAGGCAGTACTGACGACCGCTCAGGGTCGTCCGCTCGGACAGCAGACCGCCGTCGACGCCTGCTTCCACGGCCGACATCGCCTGGTCGTCGACGAGGGCGGTCTCGGGGTCCTCAGTCACAGACAGCGTCATGCTGCAGTCATTGTCAGCCGTGGCCGTGCAACCGGGGATTGTCGTCGTCTGCGAGTCTGTCACGGTCTGCGTCGGGTCGGTGCTGGTGGGCGTGACGCTCAGAAGTTCAGTACCGGCGCCCTCGTCGTCGGAGGCTTCCGGGTCGACTGTGGGAAGGCTGTACGTCAGATTCAGGTAGGGGCGCTTGCCGTTGTTCGAGTCGAGGCTGGACGCCGAGTAGAACTGCAGGACGTTGTTGGTGTTCTCACCGACCTGCTTCAGTACGAGGCCGCGATGGGCAGCGGTGCCGGAGACCCACTTCTGGAACAGGTCTCCCATACCGAAGAAGTCCTTGTAACCGGCGTTGTCGCCCTTGATGGTCTTCGTGCCGTAAGCGGTCCCGCCCGGGTCGCCGCCCGTCCAGTCACCGTTGGCTCCAGCGGAGTTCCAGGTCGCACCGCCGTCCCAGACCTTGCCAGCCGGGTAGAACGCGTAGTCCGCAGACAAGGCGCTGTAGGTGCGCGAACTGTCCAAGTAGAGCGAGATGGTGGCAGAGCCGACCGTCGCGGTGTCGGGGATGCTCGCGATGTCGAAGTCGAACAATCCGCGCTTGCGCTCACCGGCGCTCTCGCGACCGACGCGGATGTGATCGGCCTGGGTTCCGCACCGACTAATCGTCGGCGCGTCGGCGCCGATCCAACAGTCCCTGGAGTCGGGCTGGTTGGTCAGCGACGGGTCAACGGTCACCGGGTACACCCGGGTCGGGTCCGACAGCCACGCCATGTCGGGCGTCACCTTCAACGACCAAGCAGCGCCGGCGCCCGACAGCACGTAGTCGACTGCGGTACTCTCGGCGGGAATGTCCGCACTGTCGGCCATGATCCCGGCGGGGATGCTGATGACGGTACTGCCGTTCCGTTCGAAGTCGATCGAGCCAGCCGCCGACATCACCGGAGTGAGGTCGTCGCTTGTGTCGATCGTGTAGACGTACGATGGTGCGGCTCGCGGCGCGTGGTAGAGGACGATGTTCTCCTTCAGGCCCGCCGCAGTCGCGACGTACGACACGCTGTCGGCGCCCTGGACGGCGTCGAAAGCAGCAGACGAACCCTCGACGATCGGGGCTTCGTCCATACCGTGCAGTCGCATGGTTACCCACGCGTCGTCCGCCACGAACTTCACCGGCGTGGTCGCCGCGTCCTGCGGGATGAGGGCCTTGTAGTCGTTGGCAGCGTTCTGCGCTGCGTACGTCGTGCCCGGGGCGTCAACCAGGGTGTTGTCGATCGGACGCCAGGTCCCGTCGGCCGCCTGGTAGTTCACAGGGACCGTGAACGCCTGAACCGAGTAGGTACCGTCGGCCTCGCGGTAGGTCGTGGACGTGCTCGAAGAGAGGTCGCTGACGAACTGACCGCCCGACGGGCTCGAGACGTCATCGGCAGTGGCTGGCGCCACGCTCCCGACGGCGGCTAGCCCAGACGCAACTGCGGCGATTGCCGCAAAGGCGGAAACGAACTTGAGCGGACGTCGGCCAACCGGTAGGTGGCCATGGGCAGCACGAAGCGCCCCCCGAGATGTGAACATGCTGAATCGGCCTCCGCCGAGTCGAGCTCGTCGTTCCCGACGAGCGAACTTGGATGAACAGTGAGAACCGTAAGGAACCCAAACCTGACACGACGAATCGAGATGGCCTAGACCACGGAAAATGCTCCGTCTGGACTAGCCCAAACGGGCGAAGCTGCGCTGCAGATGTCGACGTGCCGGCGGATTTGCACCGGAACCGCGTCGACGGCGACCCGGGGGACACTGAATCCTGTGCGGCTCCCAAGCGTTCGTCTTAGCTTGAGAACGAAGCGACGATGGGACCGAGCGCAGGGGCGGCGGGTCACAGTTCAGGTCGATGTCAACACCAAGCCCCGCGAGCACCTGGACCGGGCGATCCGCGAGGCCGGCGGGCGCCAGGCCGCACCCGGCAAGATCGTCGCGCAGCTGATGTTCGGATTCTGGCGCTACCTCAGCTCCAGCGCACACGACGTCACGCTGTGGCGCCCCTACCTGCACCACGCGTCCCCCGCCGGCACCGCCCGACCCGACGTCGACATCCGCGCCGGCGAGCTGCACGAGCTCCGCAACCGGGTGGCACACCACGAGCCGCTGCTGACCGAGGACCTGCAGCGCAAGCACACATTGCTGCTCGAGCTGGCCGACCTCATCGAGCCCTCGCTGGCCGCCCACATCAAGGCCACTAGCCGTTCTCCTCGCCTCGCGACGGCCAGCACAAACGCTCGGCGGAGACCTCGACCCGTACCTCGTCGTCGACGGTGGGACACAACTCGTCGTAGACCGCCATGAACCGGGGGATCGTCGCCGTTGGCATCGGGGTGACCCCGGCCGGCCTCATCATCTTGTTCATCTCAGTGCTCCTTCCGTGAGCACTCGGGATGAGCGCCCACCATACGTATCGGCATTTCGGGGATCCAAACCCCGATCGCGTCTGCGAGGAGTACTTCGACCGCCCAGTGGTGCGTGCGCCATGCCTTCGCGAGCGCGCCCCCGGCGAAGCAGGTCTTGCTGCTGGCGCGGGTCTGAGAAGGCGTGCACCCCCGAGGGTGCACAGCGCCTGCACTCTGCCCGAAAATTTGCCGCAGATTGATCGCCTGCGTGCACCGCCGCGACTTAGGTGACTGAGACGAGCATCCGCGCCCACAGGAGGAGAAGTCACGCCGGGGCAATGGCGACAACCGAGTACGGCGAGGCAGACGCCGCAAGACGTCATGCCGCAGCCACACGTGCGCGAGGGGGAGTTGAACCGTGGGGACACCCCGCTGGATCACGGTTGGATCGCGGTTCTGAGCGGGAAATCGGCGTCCTGTTGCCTCCGGTTGCCTCCCGTTTCCTCGGGGGCGTGCACCCCAGGGGTGCACCAGCCGATGTTCAATTGAAGAGCACTGGATGCTCGGCCTCACCCTACGAAAGGGCGTCGACTCGCACGTCATCGCCCCTTGAGCTCAGACCCGAAATCGCTCACTGTCCCGTATGGCGATCGGCTTCCGGGACGTCCGGATCTGCTTGTTATGCCGATGAGCGTGCGCCAAGTGTCAGCGCTTCCGGGAGGAGCGGATCGGAAACGCTCAGCTGCGGGACACACTGCCAAGTGCGGGGCCAGTAGCTGCTGGACTCCATGACCTCCTCAGCCGCGTGGGTCAGCGGCAGGTCGAGGAGCTCCTTGACAGCGGTCGTTGCTGCGGCGCCCAGCCGCGCCTCGAACACGGCGCCGGCCATGAGCATGCCAACGACGGCGCCTCAGGTCCCTCCAGAATGCGAGCCAGCCCGCGCCGTCCTCGCTGGTGGTGACCT
>ERZ724513.824-NODE-824-length-15530-cov-8.275347_pt1 | contig 15530 bp, 11 predicted proteins | sample MGYA00376046_ERZ724513 | MGnify/ENA primary metagenome ERZ724513 (study PRJEB28724, sample SAMN07190883) | activated sludge metagenome | isolation source: activated sludge of sewage treatment plant in Hong Hong | place: Hong Kong | collected 2016-03-17 ...
CCGGCCGTCGGGTCGGGTCGGGTCAGGCGACGCCCACGAGGTCGCACACGAAGACGAGCGTCTCGTTGGGCTTGATGACGCCGCCCGCTCCGCGTCCGCCGTAGCCGAGCTGCGGCGGGATCGTGATGCGGCGGCGTCCGCCCACGCGCATGCCGACCAGGCCCTCGTCCCAGCCGCGGATCACCTGGCCGGCGCCCAGGCCGAAGACCAGCGGCTCGCCGCGGTCGTAGGAGTTGTCGAACTCGCGGCCGTCGGAGTGGGCGACCCCTACGTAGTGCACGGCGACGCGCTTGCCGGGCACGGCCTCCGGGCCGGTGCCGACCTGGAGGTCCTCGCAGAGCAGGTCGGTGGGCGCGGGGCCCTCGACGGTGATGACTGGCTTGTCCATGACGCCGCATCCTACGCAGGCCGCGCGCGCCGGCGGGAATGCGCGCACCGCCCGCGGCGTTGGGTATGCTGGATCTCCCGGCTGGTCCGGGGGCGGCGCCCTAGGGCGCGACAACTCAACAGGGGGTGACTGGTTTCGACTTGGGACGGTAGTCCCAGGAGAAGCGGGCCGAGGAGCCGACGACATCTCGTTAACGATCGCCGGAAACCAATAAGTGCCAACTCTGAGCGCACTGACTTCGCTCTCGCCGCCTGATCGGTGATCGAAGGGTCAGTCCGGGCTTAGCCTTCTGCCCGGTCCCTGGCCTCGTTTCGAAGGCTTGCTGCATAGCTGGCGTCCCAGCGGCTGTGCGGGACTTCACTGGGGCTGGGCTCGTCCACCACGCGCTTGGAACGAGGGTGGGAGCCGAGTAGAACGACAGCCCAAGCTGCGCCCGGAGAAGACCTGGTTCGCCTCACAAGGACGCGGGTTCGATTCCCGCCACCTCCACCCCCCGGTGCTTACTAGAACACTGGTCCTGAGAAGGACCGCCTGGTAGGCCCGTGAACAGCGAAATGGGAAGACCGCCTCCCGCATGGGAGGCGGTCTTTCCGTCTTGCTGAGCGTTGAGCTTCGCGTCTGACCGACCGGGCGGTGGTTCGTCGTTGCCATGCAGCCGGTACGCGTCGTGGACGGCGACCCGCTCGTTGGCCTCACCGTCGGCCGCCGCCAACACGATCCGCGCCCGCTGCGCCAACCCAGCCCGCACACTCGTCGACCGAGTGATCCGCGCCAATTCCTCTCGATCACCGGCACGCAATACCAAAGCGGCTATTCGCACTTGGCCGTGGTGCCTTGGCTGGTCAAGCGGTGTTGCCGCGCCCGGTGGGCGCTGCGGAGCAGGATACGGGCTTGGTAGTGGGCGTTGTTGCGGTAGCCGCGCCCGGTCCGCTTGATGTGCTTGATGGCAGTGTTCGCGGCCTCGGTCCGCGCGTTCGTCGCGCCGGTGGCGATGGTGACTTCGATGGCGGGCCACCAGGCGGTGATGGTGGCGGCGAATCGGTCGGTCTCGTCGGTGTCCGCGATCGCCACCCAGGCGTCGAAGCGGGCCTTCGCGGCACGGGCGGCCTCGATGGTGGGGCTGGCCAGGATCAGCCGGAGGGCTTCCTTGACGCCCCAGGCGGCGCCTAGTTCACCGGTTGGGTCGTCGGTGGCGAGCACGGCTTCAAGTCGGTCACGGCCACGCGCCGACAGGGTGTTGTAGCCGCGTAGCAGCAACATCCGGTGTGCCCAGGCCGGGTCGACCTGGCGGCCCCTGCGCTGGTGGAGGTCGTGGGCGAGGCGTTGCCGGACCCGGGTCACACAGAGGTTGCCGAGTTGGACCAGGTGGAACGGATCGACCGCGACCTTCGCGTTCGGGAGGCAGCCGACGATCGCCTTCTTGAAGGCGGCCGAGGGGTCGATCGCCACCACACTGATCCGGTCCCGCCAGGGCTGGCTACGGGCGCCGAGCCAGTCTTCGACTGCAGTGCTGTCGCGGCCGTCGACGATGCCGAGGACCTGCCCGCTGCGGGTGTTCACGATCGTGGTCATCCACGGCTCGACCCGCGTCCAGGAGCCGGTATCGACATTCCGGTACCAGCGCACCCTTCGGTAGCGGTGCTCATCGACCCCGAGCTGGGTGACGTGCAAAGCGTCGATATCGGGCAGTGTGTCGATCGCCATGTTGATCGTCTTCTGGGCGGTCCACCAGGCGACCCCGTGGCTCCGCGCGACCTGGTCGACAGGTTGGCCAAGGTCGATCACCGAGGTCAACAAGGCTTGCCGTAGCCGGCTCGTGCACCGAGCCCGCACCGGCAACTCTGCCGTGGCTTGGGTGAACGTCCGGCGCGAGCACGCTCGCTCGGCGCACACCACCGCGGCTTGACCACGACGAGCTCGATACCGCCGGCCTGCGGGATGTCCTTCACCCGTTGCCGGGACCAGGCATGGACCCGCTCGGACACGACTCCGCAGTCAGGACAGCCGTCCGCGACGGTGTCGGCCTGCACGATCACGCGACGGCCACCCGAGGGCAGGTCGATCGCGTCGATCACGTGGTAGTCGGGCAGGTTGAAGATCACGCTCGCAGCGTCACGCAGCGAACACGTAGGCTCGATCACAGCTCGTGGTCCTTGTCCGGGAGGATGCTTCGCAACACCCATCCCAGCGCAAGGCCACGAGCCCTTGCATCAACGACCCACCACGCTCAACTACGAGTAGCCACCAAAGCAGGGGCCGCACGATTCGCCATGCCCCATCATCCCAACAACCAAACCGTTTAGGAACTAACGACACGCCCCACTAGAGTCGGCAGTCTGGACCTGGACGCGATACGTCGTCGGCTCGAGGGGGAGGCGGACGAACTCGTCTGGTGCACTCTGGGTGTCGCCTTCCTCGTCCGGTCGCCCGATCAGGACGACGTCTCCCGCGAGGAAGTCAACGCCGTACACGGCGGGGACGTGTAGCCACCACAAGGCGGTGGCGCGCTGGTTGATCGGCAGGCCGATCAGCTTGGCCTCTTCGTTGGCGAAGAACGACATCGGCGGGTGGTCCAGGTCGATCGCTTCGATCAGGCCGCCGACGGCTGCTTGGTAGTCGTGCAGGTCGTTGAACTGCTGCTGGCGGACAGCCGACTCGATGTCGGCGGGGATGATGACACCCGTAGCCATGATGGTTCCCTTTCGATCGTGGGCGTTGTCTCCAGCCGGGCTTGGCTGGAGAGTGGCAACCGCGATCGGGTTCCTGGGATGTGGCGGGAACCCGGGGACGCCTGTGTCGGCGGCCGCGGGTTCCCACCGTTTCCGGCTTACTCAGGGGGAGTGGCCGGGGGCTCGGTCGGCTTGGCCGCCGAGCCTGTGGGCCGAGGGGCTGGACCTTTCGCCTTGGGAGCTGGCTGGTCGTCGCTGAAGATGGCGGCGATGGCCTGGCGCCGGGTCTCGGCCTCGCGCTCGATCTCGGCGCCGACGGACTCGGCCTTCTTGAGCACAGCGGGATCAGACTTGGTCTTCTCGATCCAGTGCTCCAGGGCGAGGCGGATCTCCTCGGTGGCGGTGCGTCCGGTCAGCTGGGCGATGATGTCCAGCTGCGCGCGGAGCTCCTCGGTGATCCGGACGGCGAGCGTCCGGAGTTGTGGCGTGCCCGTGCTGGCGGGCTTGGGGTTCTCACTCACGTGAGTCACCTCCTCGGTGAAGTGCGGCAGACGACCCGGATGGTCATCTATGGGAGGCCGCAGAACGTCGACGAGGTGCAAGCGAAGCCAGGCAAGGGGAAATCGACATGTGGCGGTGCTGACTTCGCTCAACACCCGTTATGAACCATGTGCTGTGGAAAGTCAACACTTTTGTGCATGACGTTGTGTATTTCACTACGCTAATCGGCGGCGAAATGAGAATCGCTCACCCGTTGACGGCTGTTTGTGGTTTATAATCAGTGGCGGATGAAGGAATCATTTATCGAGATCAAGTCAATTCGCTCTCGACGCGTCCTCGCGGACTCGGGAGCGGCGAGGACGGCCCCATGGTCTCGTGTGTCCGGGAATCGTCGGATCCAGGCTCTATGGTGGGTTCCGTTCGGTGAGCCCGGGGGGACTGGGCCGGCATCCAACGGCGGAAGGATCGCGATGGGCTCGGCAGGGCAGAGAGGATCGTCCGGACGGCGCGGGAGTGCGCCGGAGGGCATGGCGTGGTAGCGGCGCTGAAGAGGTCGGACCTGTATGGGTCGCTCTGGAAGAGCTGCGACGAGCTCCGCGACAGAATGGACGCCAGGCAGTGCAAGGACTACATCCTGGCGTCGCTGTTCGTGAAGTACGTCTCTGACGAGGTCAAAGCTGTCAGCGATGACCAACGGGCCACAACTGCTTCGTTGTGCGCGACCCCTCCCTTGCGGAGGGCTCGCGGGTGAGCCGCACGCTATCGCCGCATCAGGCGAAGTACTACGCGCATGAGCTGCAGCGCAGCTACGCGAACGACCACGTCGGCAAGCTTGCTGGTCTGCTGTTCGATGCGCAGGTGGAGCCCAAGCCGCACCAGATCGATGCTGCCCTGTTCGCGTTGCAGACGCCGTTCCTGCCGGGCGTGATCCTCGCTGACGAGGTGGGCCTCGGGAAGACGATCGAGGCGGGCATCGTGATCTCGCAGTACTGGGCGGAGCGACGCCGTAGCATCCTGATCGTTGCCCCATCGAGCTTGCGCCAACAGTGGCAGCAGGAGCTATACGAGAAGTTCCTGATCCCCTCCGCCATCCTCGATCCGAAATCGAAGCACGGACTGCTCGCTCAGGCGGGTGGTCGCTCGGCGCAGGTGCTGATCTGCTCCTACGAGTTCGCGCTCCGCCACGAGACCTCGCTGCTCAAGGCGTGGGATCTCGTGATTGCGGATGAGGCGCATCGGCTGCGGAACTTCTGGACAGGTAAGACGAAGGCCGCTGAGGCGGTGGCGCACATCGTTCAGGCCGCTTACAAGACGGTGCTGCTGACGGCTACGCCGCTGCAGAACAAGCTCGAAGAGCTGTATGGACTGGTGTCGATCTTCGATCCGAGCTACTTCTACTCGCTCGACGCGTTCCGGGAGCGGTACGTCAAGAACCGCGACCTCGGTGGCGACGATGACTTGGTTGAACGTGTCGCGACAATCTCGAAGCGCACGCTGCGGCGCGACGCGGACAAGTACATCCACTTCACCAAGCGCCTACCGCTGACGGTCGAGTTCACCCCATCGCCGCATGAGGTGCGTCTCTACGACCTGGTGAACGCCTACCTGCAACGCGAGGAGCTGTTCGCCTTCGCGGGGAGCCAGCGTCACCTCTCTGCACTGATCATCCGTAAGCGTCTCGGGTCATCGACCTACGCCGTCGCCAGCACGCTGGAGAACATCGCCAACCGTCTCGCGGCCGAGGTTGCTGCTGGCCAGCGCCGCGACGGCCGTGGCGGCCTGGTGGCGGCGGACTTCGCGTTCGATGACGAGATCACCAGCGAGGTGCTGGAGGAGGCCGAGGAGGTCGGGGGAGCGGGCATCGGCTCCCGCGCACCGTCGCTGCCGCCGGACGAGTCGCTGCTAGAGGAGATGCGGGCCGAGGTTGCCGAGTTGCGTGAGTACGCGGCGCTCGCCCGCTCGATCACCGAGAACCAGAAGGCCGTCAAGCTGGGCGAGGCGCTCGACCTCGGCTTCGAGCGGCTCCGCGAGCTGGGCGCGCCCGGGAAGGCCATCATCTTCACCGACTCGACCAAGACCCAGGAGTACATCGCCCGTTCCCTTCGTGAAGCTGGTCGCGGTGGCGGGCTCGTCTTGTTCAACGGCTCGAATATCGCGCCTGAGCAGACAGCGATCTACCAGGCGTGGCTGGAGAAGAACAAGGACGGCGACCTGATCACCGGCATCGCCGCCGTGGATCGGCGCAAGGCACTCGTGGATTACTTCCGCGTCGAGGGCACGATCATGATCGCCACCGAGGCGGCGGCGGAGGGCATCAACCTGCAGTTCTGCTCGATGCTCGTCAACTACGACCTGCCCTGGAACCCGCAGCGTGTGGAGCAGCGCATCGGCCGCGTGCATCGCTTCGGGCAGAAGCACAACGTCGTGGTCGTGAACTTCTCGAACAAGGGCAACGTCGCAGAGCAGCGCATCTTGGAGCTGCTGACGAACAAGTTCCAGTTGTTTTCCAGTGTGTTCGGTGCCAGCGACGAAGTGCTCGGCGCGATCGAGGACGGTCTGGACTTCGAGAAGACGATCAGCGACATCCTCACTCGCTGCAGGACCGCCGACGAGCTGGATGCTGCGTTCAGGGAGCTTGAGGGCCAGTACGCGAGCGAGATCTCCCGCGAGATGGCCAGCGCCAAGGCCAAGGTCTTTGACAACCTCGACCCGCACGTTCAGGATCGCCTCAAGGCGTATGACACGCAGTCCGGCGAGGTGCTCAACAAGTTCGAGCGCCTACTGCTCGCCGTGACTCGGCACGAGTTGGATCGGTTCGCCACCTTCGAAGGCGACGGCCGCACCTTCGTACTGAACGAGTCGCCCGTGAAGGATGCGCCGACCGGACGCTACTTCTTCAAGTCGCAGCCGCTCGATAACGCCCACCAGTATCGCTATGCGAGCCCGCTCGCCCAGCACGTCGTCGACGCCTCAAAGACCCGCGACACCCCGGCACGTGAGTTGATGTTCTCACTCGGGCAGTCCGAGCGCGTCAGCAGCGCGATTCGAGTACTGGAGGGCGTCAGCGGCGAGCTGACCGTGAGCCTCGCGACCTTCCGCATGAAGGCACGCGACGAGGACGTCTCCGAGTCCTACATGCTCGCCGGCGCACTGACTGATGACGGGCGCTGGCTTGACGAGGAGTACGTCGCGGACATCCTCGACCTGGCCTGCATCGAGGTCGGTGGGCAGCCCGTGGCGATCGACGAGAGCCGCTTCACGCCGCACCTCGATGCACGCAGGGCTGAGCTGGAGAAGGAAGTCCGGGGCCGTAACTCCCGCTACTACGACCAGCAGGAGGAACTGCTCTACCGGAACCAGCAAGACCGTAAGGCCGAGCACGAGGGCGCAATCCGCGACTACCGGGCCAAGGAGAAAGAAGCTCGCAAGCTCGCCCGGCAGGCCGACGATCCGATGGAGCAGCTGCGGCTCAAGAAGGAAGCCCGTAAGTGGGAGCAGCGCGCCGAGGAAGCCGACGAGGACTTCCGTGAGACGCGCAAGAAGCTCCGCGCCGAGGCAGACAAATACCTCGAACTCATCGAGCAGTCGCTCCAGGGAACTCAGGAAACGGAGCACCTATTTACGATTCGCTGGCGGATAGCCACATAGGCAACGGGCCATTCACAAACTCGACGCAAATTGTTAAGATTATGAAAGAGATTCACTGAATGACTGACGAAATCTGGGAAACACCATCCACCACCCCGAACTTCCAGACCGAGCTGGCAGCGCAGCTTGCCGATCTGATCCCCGAGGCCATCGCCGACGGCAAGGTGGATGTCGAGAAGCTCAAGGAGCTGCTCGGTTCGGATACCGCTGACGCCAGCGAGCGGTTCGGACTGTTCTGGCCCGGCAAGAAGCGTGCCCTCCGCGCCGCCCAAGAGCCGACGACGGCGACACTGAAGCCTGACTTCAAGAACTCGAAGGACTGGGACACAACGAAGAACGTCTTCATCGAGGGCGACAACCTCGAAGTCCTCAAGATTCTGCAGAAGCATTACCACGCCAAGATCAAGCTGATCTACATCGATCCTCCCTACAACACCGGCAAGGACTTCGTCTACCCGGACAACTACAAGGAGGGCCTCGGCACCTACCTTGAGTGGACGCGCCAGGTCAACGAGGAGGGCAAGAAGGTCACGACCAACGCCGAGACTGAGGGGCGCTACCACTCCAACTGGCTCAACATGATGTATCCGCGACTCAAGCTCGCGCGGAACCTCCTCGCGGACGATGGCGTCGTTTTCGTCAGCATCGACGAGAACGAAGATGCGAACCTTCGGCTGCTGATGGATACGGTATTTGGCGCTTCGAACTTTGTTGGCGAGTTTGTCTGGCAACACAGCATTCAGCCCAAGGGATACACCAATACCGTCTCCCTGCATCACAACATCATTCTTTGCTACCGACGTAGCGACACTTTCGAACTTCATGCACTCGAGCGGACTGCCGAGCACAACGTCAACTATCGCAACCCTGATAACGATCCTCGTGGCCCTTGGCGAGCGGGTGACGTTCGGAATGCGCTTTACCGGCCGAATCTGCGCTATTGGCTTGAGACGCCAAGTGGCAAGACGATCGAGCCGCCTGACAACGGTTGGCGATGGAGTCGAGAGACTATGGCCGCGAAGATCAAAAGCGGTGAGATTGTCTTCGACGAAGCCGAGACGAAGATCACGCGGAAGATCTACCTAGACACGGTTGAAGGCCGAGCAGTTGAGTCGATCTGGTTTGGCAAGGAGGTTGGCGTCACACGAGACGCGGCGAGCGAACTGAAGGCCCTATTCGACGGCGTTCTGCCCTTCGACACCCCGAAGCCGCTCGGGATCATCGAGCGGATGATGCAGATCGCAGGCGTCGGTAATGGAGACGTCGTGCTTGATTTCTTCTCCGGGTCTGCGACGACCGGGCATGCGGTTATGGCGTTGAATGCGAAGGACGGCGGAACGCGTCGTCACATTCAGGTACAGCTGCCGGAGCCTACGGGTGAGAACTCTCCTGCATATAGGGCAGGATTCCCTACGTTGGCCGATGTTGCGAGACGTCGACTTGAGCTTGCTGGAAACCGAATCAAGGACGAGCTCACTGCGCAATCCGTGGATACGGGATTCCGTTCGTACCGCCTCGCGGACACCAATTTCTCCAAGTGGAAGCTGTCCAGCGACGTCGAAGAAGGCGCGCTCCAGCAGCACCTTCTGAGCCTTCGTGACAGCGCGACCGATGACGCCACCGCCGACGAACTGCTGACCGAAATCCTGCTCAAGCAGGGCTACTCTCTGACTGAAGCCGTCTCGGCCGCTGAGGTGGGCGGTCTCGATGTTCGGCTTGTTCGTGACCGTGATGGCGACGTCGCCGTGCTTGCGTACCTGAACGAGCACAAGAAGCCGACACTCGAGCAGTTCCGCGCCCTCGTCGACGAGTCCCCGACGCGGATTATCGTGCTGGAGGACGCGTTCCAGGGCGACGACGAACTCAAGACCAATCTGGCTCAGCTCGCAAAGAGCAAAGACATTGAGCTCTGGACGGCGTGATGAGCGGATCAGGATTTCAATTCGACGCCAGTCAGCCGTACCAGCTGGATGCCATCGCGTCGGTGGTCGACTTGTTCGACGGGCAGCCGAAGGATGCGGAGAAGCTGGTCACGACGCTGCGCAGCGCAGCCGTGCTGCCCGACTCAGATCAGGCGGCGCTCGACATCGAGCTCAGACAGGAGGTCGGCGCCGTCGGTAACAGCCTGGTGCTCGATCGCGATCTGATCCTCGCGAACCTGCAGCGCGTGCAGGATCGGAACGGCCTCGAGGTCGGGCCGTCGCTTGCGGGTGACGCGCTCGACTTCGATATCGAGATGGAGACGGGTACGGGTAAGACCTACGTCTACCTGCGCACGATCTTCAATCTGGCTGTCCGGTACAACTTCACCAAGTTCGTGATCCTCGTGCCCAGTGTGGCGATTCGTGAGGGTGTCAGCACGAGCATCCGGCTCATGCGCGCGCACTTCGAGAGCCTCTACAAGCCGCGGGGCATCACCTTCGATGCGTCGATCTATAGCGGTAAGAGTGCCGAGGAGGTGCAGTCGTTCGCGACATCGACGAACGTGCAGATCCTGATCATGACGATCGATTCGATCCGTGGCAACGCGAACACCCGCATCATCCACCAGACGCGCGACAAGCTGAATGGGCTGCGGCCGATCGATTACCTGAAGGCGACCCATCCGGTCGTGATTATGGACGAACCGCAGAACATGGAGTCGCAGCTGTCGCAGTCGGCGGTTGGTGAACTCGATCCCGTCTTCACCCTGCGCTACAGCGCGACGCACAAGAAACAGCGCAACGTCGTCTACCGGCTTGACCCTGTCGACGCCCACGATCTTGGGTTGGTGAAGCAGATCGTTGTTGCCGAGGTGCAGCAGCAGGGTGCGGACGCGACACCATACATCAAGCTGGTCGAGGTACGGCGTGAGCCGTCGTGGTCCGCGCGGCTGGAACTCTCGTGCCGCAAGGCAGACGGATCGCTGGAGCGGCGCGTCGTCAGCGTGAAGCAGCATCAGGAACTCTCGGATGCGCGCATCACCAACAACCCGATCTACGAGGGCTGGCGCATCAACGAGATGAGCATCGAGCCTGCCTATGTCGACCTCACCACGCACGGCTTCCTCCATGAGGGTGAGAGCATCGGCGCCTCCGCGGGCGTCATCTACAAGGAGATGATCCGCGAGACCATCCGTGAGCACCTGCGCAAGGAGTCGATGCTGCGCGCGAAGGGCATCAAGGTGCTCAGCCTCTTCTTCGTCGACAAGGTCGCCAGCTACTTGGGCGACGGCACGAGCAACGATGACGCGAACGGCGACTTCGTGCGGTGCTTCGACGAGGTGTTCATCGAAGAACGTGCCAAATCCGCTCGGTACCAGGAGCTGCTGCCGCAGGCGCCGACCGAGCTTCGCCGTGCGTACTTCTCGCAGATCAAGCGTGGCAAGACCACGACGTTCCAAGACTCATCCGGTGCCACCAAGGCCGACGACGATGCCTACGAGCTGATCATGCGGGCCAAGGAACGGCTGCTCGATGAGAGCGAGCCGGTGCGGTTCATCTTCAGCCACTCGGCGCTGCGCGAGGGCTGGGACAACCCGAACGTCTTCCAGATCTGCACCCTGCGCGAGATGGGCGCGGAAGTCGAGCGACGCCAGACACTGGGCCGCGGTCTCCGCCTCCCCGTCGCGAAGACCGACGAGGGGTACACGCGGGTAGCTGAGAGCGGTGTCGCGACTCTCACCGTGATCGCGAACGAGTCGTATCAGGCGTTCGCGAAGAGCCTGCAGCGGGAGTACAAGGACGCGGGAGTTGAGATCGGGCGTGTGCGTCTGAGCGAGTTCTCCAAGATCGCACTCCAGGATGCCGATGGCGTCCTAACCAATGACCTGTTCGGTTACCAGCGCTCGGTTGAAGTGTGGAACCACCTCGAAGCTCACGGATTCATCGCTGATGGTGTCGTCACGCCGAAGTTCCAGCCGAACACGCTCGGCTTCAGCCTCGAGCTGCCCGGGCAGTACGAGGCGTACGAGAAGGAGATCAGCGCGCTGGTCGCACGCGCAAACATCGGCAAGTACGTCAAGCCCGTGAGCAAACGCCAGCCGCGCAAACTCAACAAGCAGCTCTACTCGACACCGGGGTTCGAGGAGTTCTGGGAGACGATCAGCCGCAAGACGACCTACCGCGTGCGCGTCAGCCGCGACGAAATCATCAAGAACGCGATCGCCGCCGTCAAGGGCGCTCCCGATATCGAGGCCTTGCGCATCCAGGTCACTCGCGCTGGAGTGAAGGTGCTTCGCGGTGGAGCCAAGGGCGAGGAACTCGGCACCCGGTCGGCAGACCTCAAGGGCAGCTATGACCTCCCCGACATCATCACGGAACTTCAGGAGGCGACTTCCCTCACTCGCAAGACCATTGTCGACATCCTGCTCGGCAGCGGGCGACTGAGCGAGTTCATCGGCAACCCCAACGACTTCATCGCAATGGCCAGGCGGGCGCTCCAAGGAGAGCTGGCCAAGATCGTGGTCGAGGGCATTCAGTACGAGAAGATCGCTGGGTCGGTCTACGAGCTACGCGAGCTGCAGAAGGACGGCGAGGAAGAGAAGGAACGCTTCCTCGACCAGATGTATCAGGTGCAACACACGCAGAAGACCGACTTTGATTACGTCGTGTTCGACTCTGATGTCGAGCGCCAGTTCGCGGAACTACTTGACTCGCGCGAGGACATCAAGCTGTTCATGAAGCTCCCCGGCAAGTTCAAGATCGACACTCCAGTCGGCCCCTACAACCCTGACTGGGCGATCATCAAGCAGGAGGACGGCGAAGACCGGATCTACATGATCCGCGAGACGAAGAGCACCCTCGACGACTCGAAGCTCCGCCCGACGGAGCTGGCCAGGATCAAGTCCGCCAAACGCCACTTCGCGGCGATTGGCATCGAAGACTATGCGCGCGCAGTACCGGGAGCGTGGAAGCTATGACGAAGAGCGACACGTCCCAGAACTCTCTGATCAAGATCGTCTACTTTGATGAGGAGTCGGCGTCGGACTATCTCGATATATCCACTGGAGGAAGGGCTGCTTCCACAAGCGAGCAGGTTCAGGAACGGTCGAAGGAGACGCATGCCAAGGTCGAGGCAGGCCTGATGGCAAGGCTGAGCTGGCTGCCCTTCCTTGGCGCTTCCGGTGAACTTAGCGCCGGGGCCGGTGCATCTGCCGCAGGCAAGAGCATTCTCAGCAAGACGCTGTCGAACACGATTCTGACCGACTACTTGGCGAAGGCCGAGGGAGATCCGCGGGTGAGGCAGTTGCGAGAGCTTCTGGTGACGGCGCCCAAGGACTCGATGGCGTACATGAAGATGTTCACGCCCTACATGGTCATGCTCAAGATGGATGACATCCCCGTCGACCTGGCACGGATGGACGAAGTGCTCGTCGGCGCCAAGGGCTACTACGAGTTGCTCGGCGAAAGCACTGATGGCACCAAGCGCGTGCTGCGCTTCAACCTCAAGGCGTTCCGGAACAACTACGGTCTCACCGATCTCGGGCGCATGGATCTGGTGTTCCACGGCGTCCTCGTGGGGCACACCTCTGAGCATGCGCTCGGTATGCAGGCAGAGATGTCAGGCGGCTTGAGCGACGCTCCAGTAACGGCGGCCGAACTTGTCGATGGCAAGCTCGTGCAGGATGACGACGTCCTGGACGTCTTCGACGTGATCCTCGCAGGAGTCGAGCATGTCGGGTGACACGACGGTCTCGATCTACTACGGCCCCTTGTCGTGGTTCAAAGAACAGCTCAGGAAGAAGAGGTGTGCGGGTCTTCTCGACATCGTCTATGAGCGCGATGAAGCCAACCGTCGTTATACCCATGTCGTTGAAGGACGGGAGGTGTCGACTCCTGACGAGCCCGCGCCGCGACCAAAGCGCGTGGTGGCAGAGTCCAGCGACTACGCCAGCCTGAACGAGCACGTCATTACGAACTTCGCGGGCCTCGTCCGATCGATCAGCCCCGAGCACCTTCATCTGCACAATCCGCCCTCGCATGTACACGAGCAGCTGGAGCGCGCCTTCGCCACCGACGTGAAGCGGTACGAGTACCCCGTGGTCACGCGGGACACGCTCGTCCGCTTCCGAGATGGCTTCGCCGGTCATTTGGTTGGGCAGGCCGCCGTGAAGGAGTCCTTGCTCGCTGCCCTGTATCCGTTGACGACCAGGCGACGCACCAAGCCCGTTGTTCTGATGTTCTATGGCCCGTCCGGGGTCGGCAAGACGGAGACCGCTCACTTCGTCAACGGCCTGCTCGGTGGCACCCTGATGCGCAAGCAGTTCTCGATGTTCCACAACGACAAGTTCGCCTCGTACTTGTTCGGCGGGACGCACTCGGAAGCCTCCTTCGCACGCGATCTACTTGACCGCGAATCTGGTGTCATCCTGATCGACGAGTTCGACAAGGCGAATTCGGTCTTCCATAGCGCCTTCTACCAACTCTTCGATGGCGGTGTCTTCGAGGACAAGAACTACAGGGTTCAGCTCGGCCCGTCGCTGATCATCTGCACCTCGAATTACGGCACCGAAGACGAGATTCGTAGGGCGCTCGGGGACGCTCTCTACTCGCGATTCGACTCCTTGGTTCGCTTCAAGCCGCTGTCCAAGGACGAGATTCGACAGGTTATCGACCGACTCGTGGACGACCGTTTCCGCAAGCTCGTGTCGGACGAACAGGAACGGCTGGAGCCGAGCGAACTCAAGACCATGCTGTACCCGCTGGCTGACAAGTCCGGCAACGTCCGCAAGCTCGGCAAAGTGGTCGACGAGGTCATCTCCCTCAAGTTAGTGCGCGCAGTACTGAGTGATGTTCCGCAGGCCAACGAGGAGCCAGAACCGGAGGGTGCAGCATGAGCAGCGACGTGACGCTATCCGGCTCATCACAGTTGAGGGTGTAGTGGCGTGGTGATCGGGGGCGGCGTGTCGGTCTGGGGATGAGGGTCGAGGTCTCCCGAGGATGGAAGTTCTCACGCTGCCCATCTGGAAGACCTCGACGTGTCCCACGCTACCTTCGTTCGTCCTGACCTGACCACGTTCACTGGCCTTGACGAGCTCGGCCTGGAGGTCGTCGCCCAGTACGTCGAGCCGAAGCGGGCGGTGCTCGCTTGCCGGGTGGTCGATGATGACCGGTGGTGCCGACGGTGCGGCTGCGAGGGGATCCCGCGTGGCACCGTGGTCCGTCACCTGGCCCACGAGCCGTTCGGCTGGCGACCCACCCTCCTGCTGGTGACTGTGCGGCGCTACCGCTGTGGCGAGTGCGGCCACGTGTGGCGTCAAGACACCACGAAGGCCGCCGAACCGCGGGCGAAGCTGTCCCGGCGGGCGTTGCGGTGGGGGTTGGAAGGTCTGGTGGTCGCCCACTTGACCGTCGCCCGGATCGCCGAAGGCCTTGGCGTGTCGTGGAACACCGCCAACGATGCCGTCCTGGCCGAGGGCCAGCGCGTCCTGATCGATGATCCCAAGCGGTACGACGGCGTCCACGTCGTCGGCGTCGACGAGCACGTGTGGCGGCACACGCCCAGGGGCGACAAGTACGTCACTGTGGTCATCGACCTCACTCCGGTCAGGGACGACACCGGCTCGGCCCGCTTGTTGGACATGGTCGAGGGCCGCTCCAAACAGGCGTTCAAGACCTGGCTCGCCGCCCGCCCGAAGGAATGGCGTGACGCCGTCGAGGTGGTCGCGATGGACGGGTTCGCCGGCTTCAAGACGGCCACCACCGAAGAACTCCCCGACGCCACCCCCGTGTTGGACCCCTTCCACGTCGTCCGGTTGGCTGGCGATGCGCTCGACCAGTGCCGGCGCCGGGTCCAGCAAGACCTTCATGGCCACCGCGGTCGCGCTGGTGATCCGCTCTACCGGGCACGACGGATGCTGCACACCGGCCTGGACCTGCTCACCCCCAGACAGCAGACACGCCTAGAGGCCTTGTTCGGCAGTGATGAACACGTCGAGGTCGAAGCCACCTGGAGCATCTACCAGAAGATGATCGCCGCCTACCGTGAACCCGACAAGGCCACGGGCAAGACCCTCATGCAGGCCGTCATCGACGCCCTCAGCAGCGGTGTCCCTGGCATCTTGACCGAACTCATCACCCTCGGCCGCACCCTGAAGAAACGGGCCGCCGACATCCTCGCCTACTTCGACCGACCCGGCACGTCCAACGGCCCCAGCGAAGCCCTGAACGGCCGACTCGAGCACCTCCGCGGCAGCGCCCTCGGATTCCGCAACCTCACCCACTACATCGCACGCAGCCTGCTTGAAACCGGCGGCTTCAGACCCCGACTACACCGTGGATTGTGATGAGGGGGAATTGTCAAATCCTGTGGATTGGTTGATTAGGCGGCGTTCGGTTGGGTGT
>ERZ724513.827-NODE-827-length-15508-cov-6.995729_pt1 | contig 15508 bp, 15 predicted proteins | sample MGYA00376046_ERZ724513 | MGnify/ENA primary metagenome ERZ724513 (study PRJEB28724, sample SAMN07190883) | activated sludge metagenome | isolation source: activated sludge of sewage treatment plant in Hong Hong | place: Hong Kong | collected 2016-03-17 ...
CGCACCCACCGCCGTCACACGGGTCGTGCCAGCGGCATCCCGCTGTGACCGTCGCTACCGGGCACGACACCCAGAACCTGATGCAGGTTCAAGCCCCCGTCCGAGAAGCCCACGCTGGACCCGGCCATGTACAGCCGCCAGACGCGAGCACGCTGCTCCCCGACCTCCGCCACGGCCGCTTCCCAGTTCTGCTCAAGGTTGCGGACCCAGTGCCGCAGAGTCAATGCATAGTGCTCCCGCAGTGATTGCACGTCGCGGACCTCGAAGCCGGCAGCCTGCATCGCCGCCTGCGTACGTGCCACGTCGATCAGTTCCCCGTCCGGGAACACGTAGCGATACATGAACGTGTTGGTCCGCAGTCGGGAGCCGCCGATCGACGAGATCGCATGGTTCAGCAGACGTCCCTGCGGCCGCAGCGCGGCTCGCAGGATCCGGAAGTAGGTCTCGAGATTCGCAGAACCGACATGCTCGGACATGCCTATGGAACTGATCGCGTCGAACGTCTCCCCGCGCAGATCCCGGTAGTCCTGCAGGCGGATCTCGACTCGCCGGCCCAATCCCGCCGCTGCCACCCGCTGCCGCGCGAGTGCGGCCTGCTCGCGGCTGATCGTGATACCGACGACGTCGACGCCATGAGCGGAGGCGGCGTGCATCACCATGGTCCCCCAGCCACAACCGACGTCGAGCACTCGCATGCCTGGCTGCAGTCCGAGTTTGGTACAGATCAGCTCGCACTTGGCCAATTGCGCCGTCGTGAGGTCCGTTCCGTGATCCGGGAAGTACGCGCAGGAGTAGACCAGGGATTCCCCGAGCACCATCGCGTAGAAGTCGTTCGAGACGTCGTAGTGGTGACTGATGGCCTGGGCATCGAGGAACGGGGTGTGATTGCGCAGCACGTGCGGGCGGAATTCGATCTGCGGCAGCGGCGGACGGCGCCCCGCCAAGCCGAGCGCGTTGACCGCGCGCAGCATCTCGGGGAACGTGCGCATCAGGGAGGCTCGCTGCGGGCTACTGGTCCGCAACTCGGCCATCAGATCGATGATGTCGCCGTCGAAATCGACGTCACCGCTGACGTACGCCCGTGCCAGGCCCAGTTCCCGCGGTGACCAGATGATGTGCTGCAGTGCGCGTGGTGAGTGGACACGAATGGCGCCCGCCGGGCTGTCGGCACGCAGCGCGGAACCGTCCCAGAACTCGATGTCCACTGCAGCATCCGCCGCCAGCAACGCCGAGAGCATCGGACGCAGCGTTTGTGCAACCGGATTTGCGTGCGAACGGATCAGCAGGGCCACGCAAGTCTGTTCCCGCTGTGGAGTTGAACAGACCCAGCGGGCTTCCCTAATGCACGCACGCCGCCGGAAGCGGGAACCAGCGCAGCAGGTCGAAATCCCGCCTGACTGCGGCGGCAGACAGATCCGGGTCCGGCAAGCTCTCGAGCAGGCGCTGAGCCTCATCCAAATACCCGGCCAGCGCCGACTCAGCGGCGCGCTCATGGATGCGCGGGTATCTCAGCCGACCCGCGTCGTCGTAGGTGACATCCGACAGCCGTAACGGCGGATCGGGGTGACCCTGCCGGTGTCGCCACAAACCCGTGGCGACGTCGAACCGGTAGAACGGCAACAGTCGCTGGCCGTACCGTGCCACAAGGTCGACGGCTTGCAGGATGTAGGAGAAGACCTCCTCGGAGATAAAGAAGTTGAACGACACCCGCACCCAGCCCGGCTTGATCCCCTCACAGCCGCCGGTGATCTCGCGCTCGAATTCGTGAGACCGTTCGAGGTTGATACCGAGCAGCCGGTGACCGTACGGTCCGGCGCAGGAACAGCCGCCCCGGGACTGGATGCCGAACAGGTCGTTGAGCACCGCGACGACGAAGTTGTGGTGCAGATAACCACGGTCGGCGAGGATCACGAACGACGTGATGGACAGCCGTTCCGTGTGCGGGTTGCCGAGCACCTGGATCGCGGGATTGGCTGACCAGACCTGCATCGCGCGGCGCACGAAGTCGTCCTCGTGCGCCCGGATGACCTCGGTGCCCACCGCCTGTTTGAGCCCGAACACCAGGCCCGCCCGGATCGCACCGATGATCGCCGGGGTGCCCGCCTCCTCCCGGTGTTCCGGGTCGGTCAGGTACACGTGCTCGTCGGGATTGACGTAGGCGACGGTGCCGCCACCGACGACGTCCGGCACCGTGTTGGCGAAGAGTCCTCGCCGGGCGATGAGCACCCCGGCTGCGGCCGGCCCACCCACGAACTTGTGCGGGCTGAGGAACACCGCGTCCTTGTCGCACATGTCGATATCCACGTACGGACCGGCGGCTGCGTAGTCCCAGAACGCCAGTGCGCCGTGCTCATGCAGCAGCGACGTCACGGCATCGGTATCCGTGATGATCCCGGTGACGTTGCTGGCCGCGCTGAACGAGCCGATTCGCAGCGGGCGGTCGCGGTGGGAGACCAGTTCGGCCCGCAGGTGTTCCAGGTCGATGTGCCCGTCCGCATCCTCCCGGATCGTCACCACGTCGGCGATCGACTCCCGCCAGGGCAGTTCGTTGCTGTGGTGCTCGAACGGGCCGATGAACACCACCGGGCGTTGCTCGGCCGGGATCGCATCGGACAGTCCGTACTGGCGGTCGAGGTCGGCTGGGATGCGCAGATTCAGGATCCCGATCATCTTGTCGATCGCACCCGTCGCGCCCGCCCCGCAGAACACCACGCAGGTGCTGTCGTCACCATTGACGGCGTCCCGGATCAGGCAGCGGGCATCCTCGCGCAGCCGCGTCGTCTGCAGGCCGGTGCCGCTGGATTCGGTGTGGGTGTTGGCGTAGCGCGGCAGTACCTCTTCGGCGACGAAGTCCTCGATGAACGTCAGCGCCCGGCCGCTGGCGGTGTAGTCCGCGTAAGTGACCCGGCGCGCTCCGAAAGGTCCGGGCAGCACTTCGTCGTCGCCGATCAGACCCTCCCGGATCCGCTGCAGGATCGGGGGGCTGGGAACGTCGGCTTTGGCGGGGATGCCGGTCACGTCCTCAGCGTACGGGCATCGGCCATCCGCCAGCTGAGGATCTGGGCGGGCCCACGCGTACCCTTGACCGTGATGCCTCCCCGCCCCGAAGCCCTAGTGCGCGAGACCCGCGCGGTCTACCGCAGCCTGCTCGGCGGCGGTTTTGCGGACCTGCGGCGGATGCCGTCGGAAGTGATCCTCGACGAGCCCAAATGCACCGTGCACCGGTATGTCCCGACTGCCCCGGAACCGGACGCGGCACTGCCGGTCCTGCTGATCCCACCGATGGCGGCGACGCCGGTCTGCTTCGACCTGCGGCGCGGCTGCTCGATGGTGGAGTTCCTGCTCGACCAAGGCCGCCCCACGTATCTGGTCGACTACGGCGACATCAGCTCACTGCGCGATCAGGATCTCGGTCTGGAGTTCTGGATAGACACGGTCATCCCAGACGCGATCGAGGCCGTCCTCGACGACTCCGGAGCAGTTGGCGTGCATCTGGTGGGCTGGTGCCTGGGCGGGATCCTGGAGATGTTCACCACGGCGGCGCATCCGGAACTACCCATCGTGTCGGTCACCGCGGTCGCGAGCCCGTTCGACTTCCGTGAGGTCCGGGCGCTGGCCCCGGTGCGGGTCATGGAGGACCTGACCGGTGGCCTGCTGACCACGGCATTGGTCCGGACGCTGGGCGGCATCCCGGGTCGGCTAAATGGCCTCATCTACCGCTGGCTGGACCCCGTGAAGCAGATCAAGAAGCCCTTGATCCAGTTGCAGAACCGCGATGACCCGGACACGCTCGCCCAGATCGAGGCCGTCGACGTGCTCATGGACACCATGGAGGCCTACCCGGGTCGCAGCATCTCCCAGATCTACCACTCCCTGATCCGCACGAACCGTTTGTCGCAGGGCCGGCTGCATTTGGCCGAGGACCGAGTGGTGCAACTCGACGACGTCCACGTCCCGGTGCAGGCGATCGCCGGGACCGGCGACCTGTTCTTCGCCCCGCCTGCCTCGTCCCACCACGTCGCGACACTGGCCCTCAACAGTCCCGAGGTGCGATTACAGACTGCGCCGGGCGGCCACTTGGGCGTGCTGTCCGGACGGGCGGCCAGGGAGACCACCTGGCAGTACATCGACGCCTTCTTGCGCGATCACGACGAGTACTGAAGCTGCTGCGCACGGATTCTGGCCGAAAGTCCCATCCGCAAGCACCTCCCGAGCGACTAGTCTGCGTTGCCATGCGTCGACTGATCACTGTGCTCTTTGCCCTCGTGTTCGCCCTGCTCGTCCTGCCCACGGCTCCCGCATCGGCGGCCAAGTGGAAGTCCTGCGGCAGCAGCCATGCGACGATCGGCACCAAGAACTACGTCATCGCGATCAAGATCAAGGCGAAGGGCATCTCCTGCACGGGTGTGAAGGACTTCTGGAACCACTTTGGCACCGGTGAAATGGGCGACGCTGTCGTCGAGGATCTGCGCGCTCACTGCAAGCACGGCTCCAAAGCCCAGCAGAAAGCCGCCGCGAAGAAGAACCGCTTCTCCTATGTGTGCAAGTCCGGAGACGGCTCGATCACGACCGCGGCCTGGGTGCTGGGCGGCTGAGTCAGCCAATCCGGGCTGCCGCGCTGCCGAACACCTGCACCCGGGCTGCGCGGCAGTGACGTGCGCCATCGTGCTGGAGACTCGGCGCGGGCTGGCCGGGGCGGCATGAACGGCTTCCCCGTCTGACGGCGCGCCGCCCCTCGGGCAGCCGCAGCCGGACTTAGCGTGAGCACGTGGTCAGGGTTCTCGCACTGGTTCTCCTCATCCTTGCACCGGCCGCCCCGGCGCAGGCAGAACCGCATGATGGCCTGGTCAAATGGCACGGCGACATCGCCCACCTGTTCGTGCACCCCTTGCTGCCCGCGCCGCGTTACACATTGCACAAGGGCACCCAGCCGCAGGAGTTCGCCAAATGGAACATCACCGCCCGGGAGTTCCGCCGCATCCTGCCGCAGTTGTACGCCAACGATTACGTGCTCGTTGACTTGGATTCTTTGGTCCGCCAGAAGCAGCACCGGTTGCGGCAGGCGCCGCTGTGGCTTCCGCCGGGCAAGAAGCCGCTGGTGCTGTCTATCGACGACCTGAACTATCCGCAGTACATGGTGGACAACCACTTGAACTCCAAGCTGGTACTGGACGGCGGGGACCGGGTCGCCGCCCAACGCGTGACTCCACAGGGGACCACGGTGGTGTCGCGTACCAGTGAAGTCGTGCCCATCCTCGACGACTTCGTGCGCGACCACCCCGACTTCTCCTATGCCGGCGCGAAGGGCACCATCGCCCTGACCGGCGCCGAGGGCATCCTCGGTTACCGCACCTCAGGCAAAGGCCGGACGGTCCGCCGGGAGCGGGTTGCAGTGGCTCCCGTGGTCGCAGCGCTGAAGGCAAGCGGCTGGACCTTCGGCTCGCACAGCTACTCCCACATCGACATGGCCACCTCGTCGATGACCGCGGTGGCGTCCGACACCGCCCGCTGGAAACGCCAGGTCGAGCCCCTGATCGGACTGACAGATGTCTTCGTCTACCCGTTCGGCGCGTACCCGGCTGCCGGCAGTGCCTCGTTCGCTGTTTTGCGGCGTGCCGGGTTCCGGATCTTCTGCGGCATCACCCCCACCCACCGGTTCGAGGTCCACCGCAACTACGCGATCCAGGACCGCGTGCGCGTCGACGGTCTGGGCCTGACCAGCCAGCAGGCGATGCTGAAGCCGTACTTCGATCCGGTGAAGGTGCTCGACCCGCGCCGTTGAGGCTTATCAGCCCGTGGGATTGCGCCGATAGAACATTCATGATGACCTACCAGGTGGCGATGTTCCTGGTGCTGCTCGTCGTCGTCGTTAAGAGTTGTCATCTCGACGAGGACCGGCGTCACCAACGGCGCCACCACTGACAAACGGGTGATTGCGGGCCGAATCCCCAAACCCGGGTCTTTCACGACCTGTGGCACAACGGGCCTGGCGGACAGTCCGCAATCCGTGAGCATTCAGGGCATCGGTTAGCCTTTCGGGCGCCAAAAACCTGCCCGCGGCTCTAACGGATGCCCACACTGCTCACCGATCCCCAATCCGGGCTGGGTGCCCGGGCCGCGGCCACCGGGAACCAACCTCGCAGTTCCGGATCAGCACGTTCGTGATCCACTCGTCCGGTTCGCAGCACCGTTCGTCACCATCGCCGGCACAAACCGCCCTCGCATCGCCGGCACGTCTGGGACCCTGGCCATCGAGGATGGGAGCACCGATGGGCCGGTACCAGGACACTTACGAACGCAGCGTGGCGGATCCGGAAGGGTTCTGGCGCGATGCCGCGGCAGCGATCACGTGGAGCACGCAGCCCGAGGTCATCCTCGACGAAACGCATGCACCGCTGTACCGCTGGTACGCAGATGGCGTCCTGAACACGTGCTACAACGCGGTGGACCGTCATGTCGAGCAGGGCCGCGGCGAGCAACCCGCCCTGCATTACGTCAGCCCAGTCACCGACACCCACGCCACTCTCACCTACGCCGAGCTGCAGCGCGAAGTGGCCCTATTCGCGGGGGTGCTGGCGGGCCTCGGTGTCACTGCCGGTGACCGCGTCGTGCTGTCCATGCCGATGATCCCGGAGGCGGTGATCGCGATGCTGGCCTGCGCCCGGCTGGGAGCGGTGCATTCCGTGGTCTTCGGCGGATTCGCAGCGCATGAACTCGCCGCCCGGATCGACGACGCGGAGCCGAAGGTGATCCTTTCGGCGTCCTGCGGGATCGAGCCCAGCCGCACCGTTGCGTACAAGCCGCTACTCGACGACGCACTCGCACAGTCGTCGCACTCCCCCGAGGCCTGCGTGATTCTGCAGCGGCCGCAACTGACCGCCGACATGGGGGCGCTGGACCACGATTGGGCCGAGCTCGTGGCCAACGCCGAGCCCGCTGGCTGCGTGGATGTGCAGGCGACCGATCCGCTGTACATCCTCTACACGTCGGGCACGACCGGGAAGCCCAAAGGCGTCGTGCGGGACAACGGCGGACATGCCGTCGCGCTCGCCTGGTCGATGGCCAACATCTACGACATCGGCCCCGGTGACACCTGGTGGGCGGCCAGCGACGTCGGCTGGGTCGTCGGGCACTCCTACATCGTCTACGCGCCGCTGCTGGTCGGTGCGACGACCATCGTCTACGAGGGCAAGCCCGTGGGCACCCCGGATGCCGCAGCCTTCTGGCAGGTCATCGCCCGGCACGGTGTCAAGGGCCTGTTCACCGCACCCACGGCGATCCGGGCGATCCGCAAGGAGGACCCGGACGGCGCGTTGATCGCAGACCACGACATCTCCAGCCTGCAGAACCTCTTCCTGGCCGGCGAGCGCCTCGACCCGGACACCTATCAGTGGTCCACCAAGGTGCTGGGGGTACCGGTGATCGACAACTGGTGGCAGACCGAGACGGGCTGGCCGATCGCTGCGAACCCCCGCGGCCTGGAGCAGCTGCCATTGAAGGAGGGCTCCCCCTCGGTCGCCGTGCCCGGCTACGACGTGCAGATCCTCGACGGTGAGGGCAATCCGGTCCCGGCCGGCACCGAAGGCAACATCGTGATCAGACTGCCCCTGCCGCCCGGCACACTCCCGACGCTGTGGAACGCCGACGAGCGGTTCGTCGGCGGTTACTTGTCGGCGTTCCCGGGCTACTACACCACCGGCGACGGGGGTTACATCGACTCCGACGGCTACCTGTACGTGCTCGGCCGCACCGATGATGTCATCAACGTGGCCGGTCACCGGCTGTCCACCGGAGTGATCGAGGCGGCTGTCGCCACGCACCCGGATGTCGCCGAGTGCGCGGTGATCGGCGTGCACGACGCGATGAAGGGGCAGATCCCGCGGGCGTTCGTCGTGCTGAAGAGCGGGGCGCAGGTCGACGAGGCCGAACTGGCCACCCAGGTGGTGGCTGCGGTGCGGGATCTGGTCGGCCCGGTTGCCGCGCTCAAGGAGGTCGTGGTGGTGCCGGGCCTGCCGAAGACCCGTTCCGGCAAGATCCTGCGCCGCACCATGCGGGGCATCGCCGACGGCCGCGAGGAGCCCATCCCTTCCACGATTGAAGACGTCTCGGTGCTGCACGACATCACGCCGTACCTGACCAACTGATCAGGAAGCGACCCCCCGCGACCGGCTACCCTGACCAGATATGGCCGCCGACCATGCCCTGACCTCATGGCGCAACGTCGTTGCCGGCATCTCAGTGGGTGCCTACCTCATCCCGCAGGCGATGGCGTACGGCTCCCTGGCCGGCGTCTCGCCCTCGGTGAGCCTGACGATCTCCGTCGTGCCCCTGGCCGCCTACATGCTGCTGGGCCGCAATCCGTACATGTCGCTGGGGCCGGAGTCGGCGGTCGCTCTGATGGCTGCCGCGGCGGTCACACCGGTGGCTTCCGCCTACGCCCTGCCGTGGACGACAGCGTTGGCGGTGACTTCGGTGTTGGTCGGCATCATCCTCGCTGTGGGCTGGCTGCTCAAAGCGTCCTTCCTGGCCGACCTGCTGTCCCACCCGATCCTGGTGGGTTACCTCACGGGCGTGGCCGTGCTGATGATCATGAGCCAGATCGGCAAGATCGTCGACTACCCGGTGGATGGCGAGACGATCAGCGGCTTGTTCAAGACCTCCTGGCTGGCCCCCAACTGGCAGACGGTGGGAATCGCGGCGCTCGTCGTGGTCATCGCGTACGTGTTCAGGGTTTGGTCCAAGCGGATCCCCGGTCCGCTGATCGGGCTCATCGTCGCCACGCTGGTGGCCCTGCCCTTGGAGATCCCGAAGACGGGCCCGGTGAGTCTCGAGCTGCCGATCCTGGGACTGGAAGGATTGTCCCTGGAGGCGGTCGCGGCGCTGCTGATACCGGCGCTGAGCATAGCCGTCGTCTCGTTCACCGATGTCATGGTGGTTTCGCGGGCGTTCGCCGGCAAGGCGCAGCCCGACTCCGGCATGGAGATGCGGGCGCTAGCCGCTGCGCAACTGGCCACCGGCGTCGTCGGCGGTTACCCCATGTCCGCCTCCTCCTCGCGGACCGCACTGGCCCACGCCTCCGGTTCCACCACCCGCTTCTACTCGCTGTTCGTGATCGCGGTGATCGTGGCCGGACCGCTGCTGATCCCGGGGGTCATCGCGCAGGTGCCGGTCGCGGCGCTGGCCGGAGTCATCGTCTACGCGGCGCTCACTCTCGTTCAGCCCTCCGAATGGCGGGCCCTGGTGAAGTTCCGGATGGCCGAGGCGGCCATCGCCGCAGCCTGCGCCGTCTCGGTGGTTCTCTTCGGCATCTTGCCCGGTGTCATCATCGCGATCGCCCTGTCGATCGCCGAATTCATGGCGCGGCTGGCGCGCCCGCACGACGGTGTCCTGGGCTTCGTTCCCAACATGGCGGGCATGCACGACATCGACGACTACACCGCCACCACGGTCCCCGGGCTGGTCGTCTTCCGCTACGACGCCCCGCTGTTCTTCATGAACGCGTACGACTTCTTCTACAAAGTCAACGACGCCGTGGCGCCGGACACCGAGGTCCTGATCCTCAACATGGAGGCCAACGTTGAACTCGACACCACGGCGCTCAACGTGCTGCAGGAGTTGCACGATCAGTTGGAGTCCGACGGGGTCGCCCTGTGGCTGGCCCGGGTCAAGAACGACGTGCTGATCCCGATGCAGGACCACGGCGTTGCAGCCGTCATCGGCGAGGACAACATGTACCCGACACTGCCGACCGCCGTGGAGGCGTACCGGAAGCGGTTCATCAGCTGAGGCGCACGTTTTGTCGCGAAGTTGCCCGCAGTGTCGCGAAGGCGTACAGACACGCCGAGGTTAACGACGACAACGCAACAAAAGCTCAGGCGCGCGCGACCCTGGCCAGGAACGCCCGGGTCCGCTCGTGTTCGGGGTCCCCGAAGATCTGCGCCGGCGGTCCCTGCTCGAGCACCACGCCGTCGGCCAGGAAGCACACCCGGTCGGCGACCTCCCGGGCGAACCCCATCTCGTGGGTTGCCATCACGATCGTCATGCCCTCGGCCTTCAGTTCCCGGATCACGTCGAGCACCTCCCCGACCAGCAGCGGGTCGAGCGCGGAGGTGACCTCGTCGAAGAGCATCAACTGCGGCTTCATCGCCAGCGCGCGCACGATCGCCACTCGCTGTTGCTGACCTCCGGAAAGCCGGTCCGGGAAGTCCTTGGCCTTGTCCAGCAGGCCGAACCGCTCCAGCAACTCGCCGGCCTGCCGCTCTGCGTCCGCCTTCGAGGTCTTCAGCACCTTCCGCGGGCTCAGGGTGACGTTGTGCAGCACGGACATGTGCGGGAACAGGTTGAACTGCTGGAACACGATGCCCACCTGCTGGCGCACGGCGTCCAGATCGGCATCGCCTGCTGTGACATCGAGGTCCCCGACCCGCACATTCCCCGCGTCGACGGTCTCCAGGCCATTGATGCAACGCAGCAGTGTCGACTTGCCGGACCCAGAAGCGCCGATCAGCACGACCACCTCGTGCAGGGCGACGTCGAGGTTCAGCCCACGTAATACGGGATTGTCCCCGAAGCCCTTGTGCACGTCGCGGACTGCCACGAAGGTCATGGCATCCCCGCCATACGCCGGCGGGCATCCCGCTTCTGCAGCCAGTCCGTGAAACGTGTCAGCGGCAAGGTGATCGCCACGAAGAACAACGCAGCCACGACGTACGGCGTGTAGTTGAAGTTCGACGACGCGCTGATCTGGGCTGCCCGCAGGATCTCGATCGGCCCAAGAAGCGACACCAGGGCGGTCTCCTTCTGCAACGCGATGAAGTCGTTGAGCAACGGGGGCAACACCCGGCGCACGGCCTGCGGCAGCACGACATAGCGGGTGGTCTGCAGCGACGACAGTCCCAGGGAGCGCGCCGCGGCCCGCTGGGACGGATGGATGCTTTCGATGCCGGCCCGGTACACCTCTGCGACATAGGCGGTGTAACTCAGGATCAGCGCAACGGTCCCCCACACCACCGGCGAGTTCGTGACGCCGGTCAGTTGTAGAGCAGGAACGCCGAAACCCAGCAGCAGAATCACCAGTATCGTCGGCACACCGCGGAAGAAGTCGACGTACATCGTGCACAGGATGCGGACTGGCAGAGCGACAGGGGCCCGCAGGCCGCGGCCCAGGGCGATCAGCAGCGAAAGAATGAGGATGCAGACCTCAGCGATCAGGAAGATCTTGATGTTGAGCGCGAACGCCCTCACCAGCGTCGGCCATGCCGCCACCGCCTCGTCCCAGTTGAAGAACGTCTCCTTGACCGCGGGCCAGCCGGGGGTAGCTGTGACCAGGTACGCCAGGACGGCGAAGACAACAACCGTCGACAGGCTGGCAATCAGCCCGTCGCGGCGCCCCCGGCGCCGGTCCCGCGCACGCCGATCCGGGTCGACGTAGGGGACAGCCGTCAGCGGCGCCTCGGCCGGAGTCGTCATTCCGTGAAGTAGGGAGCGTCCTTGCCGCTCAGCCACTCATCCTGGATCTGCTGCAGCTCGCCGGACTCCTTGAGCGCTCCGAGCGCCTGGTTCACGCAGCCGAGGATGGGACTGCCCTTCTGCATGAGCAGACCGAACTGCTCGCCACCGTCGGCCGCGGGGAACTGTCCAACGATCTTGGCGTTGTCGAACTCGACGGCGGTCACGTAGTAGGCGGTGGGCAGGTCCACGACGATGCCGTCGATCTGGCCGTTCTCCAGCGCGCTCTTCGCGTCGTTGGTGTCGTTGAACACGTACGGCTGCTGGGTGGGCTGGATGTCCTCAGTGATGAAGTCGAGGCTCGTGGTGCCGACCTGCGCGCCGAGTTTCGCGTCCTGAAGTTCCGCCAGCGTGGTGGCGTTCGCGATCGGCGAGTCCTTCAGCGCCACCACGGCCTGGTTGACCGTGTAGTAGCCGTCGGAGAAGTCGACCGCCTTCTGCCGCTTGGGCGTGATCGAGATCTGGTTGATGTCGAAGTCGAAGTCCTTGGTGCCCGGCGCGTAGCTCTTGTTGAAGGGCACGGTCACCCAGGTCACCTGGTCTTGGGAGAAGCCCAACTGGTCGGCCACCGCGTAGGCCACAGCGGACTCGAAGCCCTTGCCGTTGCTCGGGTCGTCGTCCTCGAAGTAGGGCGGGTAGGCCGGGGAGTCGGTGCCGATGGTCAGCGTCCCGGGCTTGAGCGTCTGCAGGCTCTCCGGCGAGCAGTCCTGGCTCGCGGTCGGGGAGGCCGCAGGGCTGCTGGTGGTCGTGTCAGCCTGGCTGGCACAGCCGGCCAGGGCCAGCGCAGCGACGGCGGGCAGGGCTGCGGACATGAGCAATGTGCGGCGCATGGGCATTATCGTGCCGTACTCGTGGTGCGGCTGCGGTCACTGGGTGACGGTGACGCTGTAGACCATCGCGTCCAGGTCCCCTTTCTTGTCGGTCATGGTGACCGTGGCTGTGCCCGCAGCGATCGCCTCGGCGCCCGGGTTGAACGTGGCGCTGCCGTTCTTGCCCCCGGGCGTGACGGTCAGGACGGCTGTGTTGTCGCTGCTGACCTGCCAGCGCCCCGGCTTGGCGCCGACGTTGAAGTCGATGAACTGACCCACCGCAGCGGTTACCTCTGTTTGGCCGGGGTCGACCACGATCGGCGCGGCCAGACTCGCCGCCTGACTCGCGGACGGGGAACTCGATGGGGTGTCGGAACTGCTCGAACAACCCGCGAGGGCGAGCAGGGCGGTCGTGGCGACGATGGCGGTGCGCATGGGCGAAAGGCTATTCCTGCGCCCGCACCACACTCCAGTTGAACATCGGGCCGCCGAACGTCTGCATCAATTGCAGCCACATCGGCATCAGCATTTCCGCGCCCCGGGCGGTTTCGATCCCGCCGAGGTCGATGATCTGCTCCCACCCGAACGAGGTGAGCAGGTCGCGCACCTGCTGCTTGGCCACGGCATCGTCACCGCTGAGGAACACCGACGTCGGCGCCGGCAGCGCGCTGGGATTGAGCATGAGCGGCGCGGTCAGCGTGTTGAGGCTCTTGACCACCCGCGTGTCCGGCAACGCGCGCTGGATGCGCTCGGCCAGTGAGTCGGTCTGCTCGGTGAACAACCGGGGCGGGAAGCCCTGGGAGAAGTCCAGCGGGTTGCTCAGCTCGAGCAGGGTCAGGTCGGCGAGTTGCTCGCGGATCCCTGCCAGCACGGCCTCGGCCGCGGCTCCATTCAGCGCGTTGATCACTAGGTCGGCACCGTCCGGGGCCTGCGCGAACGTGGTCAGCACGACCCCACCGGGCACTTCATGGGCCGCCTGCGGGTCGCGGGTGCCGATGGTGACGGTATGGCCAGCGGCGGTCAGGTCCCGGGCCAGGGTGGTGCCCACCATGCCGGTGCCGAGGATGGCAATCTTCATGCCGCCATCCTGGGCCCAGTCGGGTGCGCCTGGCTAGATCCCGGAGGGCGCGGCCGGCAGATCCTCGTAGGACGGGGCCCGCTTCTCCCCCTTGGCCGCGAAGCTCTCCATCATGTCCGCCGGCTGGAACGCCCCGGTCTGCCACAGGGCGATCTGGTGCAGGCTGTCAGCCACACCGTGATCCCGGGCGTAGACAAGGGCCTCCTTGGCGCCCCACAACGTGAGCGGGCTCTTCGTCGCGATCTCGGCGGCGATCTCGAGCACCCCGGCCACGAGCGACTCGTGGTCGTCGAACACCTCATTGACCAGGCCGACCTCCTTGGCCCGCGCAGCCGGCATCCGGCGGCCGGTGTAGACCAATTCACGCGCGATGCCGTCCGGGATCAGCTTGGGCAGTCGCTGCAGGGTGCCCACGTCGGCGGTCATGCCGATGTTGGTCTCCTGGATGACGAAGTAGGCGTCCTGGCTGGCGTAGCGCATGTCTGCGGCGCAGACCATGTCCACCGCGCCCCCGATGCAGCCGCCCTGGATCGCGGCCAGCACCGGCACCCGGGCACGCTCAAGCGCCGTGAAGGACTCTTGCAATCGCTTCACGAGCAACATGAAACTGGCATTGCGACGGCCCGGTTCGCCATCCATGCTCAAGCCGCTGCTGGTGAAGACCGACAGGTCCATCCCGGCGCTGAAGTGCTTACCGGTGCTGGAGATGACGATCGCGCGCACGTCGCCGCGGGCGCTCAATTCGGAGACGATGACCGGCAGGTCCGACCAGAAGGACGGGATCATCGTGTTGAGCTCGTCCGGCCGGCTCAGTTGAATGTGCGCGACTTTGTCGCTGACGGTGACATCGAAGCAGGGATACGTAGTGGACACAGCCTCAGAATGGCATGCGGCCTCAGCGGCCCGACTACTGTGGCCTGGTGACGAACAATCCGGCCGAACGTCTGGTCTGGCTCGACTGCGAGATGACCGGACTCGATCTGGCGGTGGACGAACTCGTGGAGATCGCCTGCGTGGTGACCGAGGCCGATCTGACCCCGCTGGATTCCGGCGTCACCTTCGTGATCAAGGCCTCGGACCAGGCGATGGCGAACATGCCCGACGTGGTCGTCGGTATGCACACCGAAAGCGGCCTACTGCCGGAGATTCCCAACGGGGTGGACCTGGCCACCGCGGAGACCGGCGTTCTGGCCTACGTCAAGCGCCACATTTCGACCCCGCGCAGGGCCCCGTTGTGCGGATCCAGCATCTACGTCGACCGCATGTTCTTGGCCAAGTACATGCCCGCCCTGGACGAGCACCTGCACTACCGCGTCGTCGACGTGTCGTCGCTGAAAGAACTCGTGCGGCGCTGGTACCCGAAGATCTACTACGCCGCGCCCGAGAAGACGGGTAACCACAGAGCGCTGGGTGACACGTTGGATTCGATTGCGGAGTTGGCGTATTACCGCAAGTCCGTGATGCTGTCCGAGGAGCCGGCGTAAGGCGTTAGGAGCAGGAGGCTTGTGCAAAGAGCCGAGGGAGTCCCGCCGGCATCGCCTCTCGCGTCATCGGTTAGAGGTTCACACATCGGTTAGCGGCAAACCGGACAAAACGGTCTAACCGATGTACCAACATCTAACGCATGTGACGGCGGCTCACCGCACGCGGTGACCCGCCGATCTGCAGGAACCCGCCGCTGGCTCCGATGGACAGGATCGAACCGCTGGACCCGATCGAGAGGATCGACCCTGTCGAGCCGATCGACGCAATGCTGCCCGCCGAGAACGCGCTGAACGCCGACATGGCGCTACCTACCGACCACGCCGACCAGACACTTAACCACGAACGCCAGGACTGCATGGGCCAACCTTACGGCGGGGATGACCGCCCACCGTGCGGATAGATTCACAGACATGGCCATTCCCGACATCTACTCCCCAGATCCCGCGCGGTACGACGGACGCATGCCACAGCGGCGTTGCGGCGAAAGCGGCGTTTCCCTCCCGGCCGTCTCGCTCGGCTTCTGGCACAACTTCGGCGACACGACGCCGGTATCGACCCAGCGAGCGATCATGCGGGCCGCCTTCGACGCCGGCGTCACCCACTTCGACTTGGCCAATAACTACGGGCC
>ERZ724513.829-NODE-829-length-15496-cov-8.750146_pt1 | contig 15496 bp, 16 predicted proteins | sample MGYA00376046_ERZ724513 | MGnify/ENA primary metagenome ERZ724513 (study PRJEB28724, sample SAMN07190883) | activated sludge metagenome | isolation source: activated sludge of sewage treatment plant in Hong Hong | place: Hong Kong | collected 2016-03-17 ...
AGGAACAGGAATGCGCCGAACACGAGCATGTAGGTCGAGCCGAAGATGCCGACCAGCGGGTGGGCAGTGAGAATCCCGAAGTACTGCTTGGTGCCGATGATCGAGATCTGGTCCACTGCGAAGATCCGCATGATCATGCCTTCGATGGCCGCGAATCCGTAGTAGACCAATCCGATGATCACGAAGCGCAGAGTCAACTTCTGCATAGGGGTCTGGGTCGAGGGGTGGAATGCACCGTTGTTGCCCTCGAGCAGGGTCGTTGTGAATGACATGTCAGCCCCTCACGCTTCGCAACCGGTGACGCGGATCGCGTCCTTGAGGATCATCTGCGCACCTTCCGGCCCGGAGTATTCCGTGGACCGGATCGTGAAGTCGCCGGGCTCGGTGAACTTCCACTTGATGGTGTTGTCATCCCGCCACGGCACGACCTGCATTTGGAAGATCATGCTGTTGTCGGGGCGGAAGACACCGAACCCGTAGGTCAGGTCGTTCGAGACCACATTGAACTCGGTGTACTCGTTGCACGGAACCTCGAGCACATCGGCAGGCATCGAGAACTGGTGATCCTGCATCGTGATGTCGTAGGTCTGCGCCGCCGGGTACGCTGCGGCGTTCAGGTCCACGTGCTTCCACGGGATCGTGAAGTAGGTGAACAGGTGGATCGAAACGCCGACCGTCACCAGAAATCCGACAAAAGTGTAGAAGGCTTTCGGGCTGACCTTCGACGGTCCCTTGCGGGTGATGTTGTAGGCGAACCAGGCCATCAAGAGGATGATGACCGAGACGTAAATCGTGTAAATGATGGTCTGTCCCCAAAGGACAGTATGCGTCGTGACTGACACTGCTGACCTCCCCTGCGGCCTTCTTCCACGCTAGTGATCACGGGGTGCTGAGCAGGTCGATTGATACATGATCAGAAATCGTTTCTAGGCCGAATCGTTAGGAAACTTGGGGTTTCTGGGGTTCAGAAGCATCCGCGTCCACAGGTCAGTGAGGAAGTCCTGGAACTCCCGGGGGCTCCAGCCTCGTTGCTCCAGCAAGGACCAGAACTCGGCAGCGTTGGTCGCCCACACTACGTCGGCCACCTTTCTGTCGCTGAGATCCGGCCGCACTTCCCCGGTGGCCCGCAGCTCCTCGGCGAACTCCAGCATGTTGCGCGCCCGGCGATCCACGAGGGCCTGCCAGGCGTCGCGGCAAGCCGTGTCCGTGTCGCCGGCCTTGCGCAGCGCTTCCTGCAGAGGGCCGATGGCGGTCACCAGTTCGGACACGGCTTCGGCATACACCTCGAGCTTCCCGGCGGCAGTGGGCTTGGCCCGGACGGCACGTACGTAGTCGCGCTGCGAGGCCTGTTCACCTCCAAGCAGTTCGTCGATGACTGCTCGCAGAATCTGCGGCTTGCGTCCGACGGCGGCATACAGAGTGTCGACGGACACGCCCGCTTCCTGCGCGATCGACGCGATTGCCGTCGCCTGATAACCGCGTTCGCTGAACAGCCTGCGCGCAGCCTGCAGAATCCGTTGCCGCGTGGCAGCTGCTTGCGCCTGGCGTTGCGGCGACCGGTAGCGCCGGGTCTTGACGGGATCTGTCATGAGTTCTAGCGTAACAATATTCGTCCGAATCTCCTTAGGATGAATAAGGAGGCACCCATGAGTGAGCCGAACCTCACAGCCGTCTACCGCCCAAGCGGTACCGGACCCATGACCTGGGCCATGAACTCGCTGTTTGAACACCTTCTGGGCTCTGAGCAGACCGAAGGTGAGCTGGGCGTGGCACTGGTGACGCAACCACCCGGGATCGCTCCACCACTGCACCGGCACACCAACGAGTCCGAGGCGTTCTTCGTCCTCGAAGGCACGCTGACCTACCGCGCCGGCGATGAAACGTACGACATGGCCGCGGGCGATTTCGTGTGGTTGCCGAAGGGTCTACCGCACGCCTTCCGCATCACCGGCAACTCGCCGGCCCGCATGCTCGCGCTAACCAACCCTGGCGGACTGCTGAGCCTGTACGACGAAGTCGGGGTGCCGGCCGCGCAACGGCGGCTTCCCGACGGCGCGGGCCGACCCATCGGCGAGGAGATCGCCCGGTGGAACGAGATCGGTCCCCGCTACGGTCTGCAGGTGCTAGGCCCGCCGCTCGCCGCTGCGTGAAGATCAACATCACCGTTTGAACCATGCTGCACCGTTCGGAACGGTGCACGATTGTACAAAGGGTGATGTTGATCTTAAGCAGTTTCAGCCCAAGCCGGAACTCCCCGACTGCCCGAGCCGGGCGTTGAGGTAGTCGATGAGCCGGTTGCTGGCCTCGTCCTCGGGCCGCTCGTCGACTTTGAGATTGACGGTCTCCTGGCCCCAGGAGTTGATGGTCTCGCGCAGTTGCCGCAGCGCCTTCTCGCCGGTGCGGGCGATCAACCGACGCTCGGCCCACTCCTGCTCCCGGCGGCGCAAAGCCGACTCGATGCGGTCGCGCTGATCCGCGGTGGCCGGAAGGTCGTAGGTCTTTTCGAGCCCGGCGGCGATGTCGATCCGGTAGTCGTGACCCTTGCGGACGAACTCCCCGGGTTTGGAGTCCATGCCATTGAGCAGGTCGACCAGCGCCACTACGAAGGAGATCACGGGGCGGAAGATGGTCTCTCGCGGGACCAGCGGTGGCCGGGTGTCGGGTGGGCCCATCCACCAAGGCCGTTGCACGACCATCTCGTAGGAGAACATGTTGATCGGATCGTCGTGATGGTTGATCATGACGTGTCGCCCGCGGCCGGGGGTGAGTTCGGTGGCGTCTGACACGTTGCGCAGGCGTCCGTCCGCGTCGATCGCGGAGGGGTCGGCCAGCCACTGCTTCCACATGGAGCTGCGGAACGGCACACCCAAGTACAAGCCGCAGTCCAGGCCCACCTGCTCCAGCCGCGCGACGCCCTCGGGCCAGCCGACATCCAGCGCGCACTCGGCGCCGAGACTCTCGCCGAAGTTCACCAACCGCGGCCGCTTGGCCGGTTGCAGCTCGTTCACACGGCGGGCCACGGCCTCGATCACGGCGGTTTGCAGGTGCACTCCTTCGGTGGTCTTGTTGAGCGCTAATGCGCTGGGCACGTAGGCATACTGCGGAACCACGACGGCACAGTCGCCGCGCGTCAGATACTCCAGCGCCTCGGCCATCACGTAGTTGACGTAGCCGACACCGGTCGGTGAGGCGATGCAGATGATGCTGCGGTTGATGCCACCGGTGGCTGTCAGCTCCCGCACCGCGAGCTCTGCGCGCTCCTCGATGCTGCCTTCGCGCGGGATCACGATGCGCACTGGCTCGGTGCTGTGACCGCCGACGACGTTCTCGATCTCCCCCGGCGTCAGCCGCATCAGGACGAACCGGCGGCCCTCTTTGCCAATGGCGTCGAAGTCCACCTCGCTGTTCGGGCCACAGGAAACGAAGGGTGACGTCGGGGCTTCACGGTAGGCGGGTTCGATGACTTCCTGCTTCTGTTGGGTCATCCGCCGGACGTACCTCAGAGCGCCCAACCCGGCAGCAGCGAAGCCGGTGAACATGACCCCGTGGCCTACGAAGTCGCTGAACTCGCCTAGATCGCTGTCGGCGATGGCGTTGATCCCGCGACTGGCAAGGTGGGCGCCTGCCTGTTCGCTGATCGCCAGGGTCGCCAGCCCACCGGCCGTTCCCGCAACTGTGGCGGTGGCCACGGCAGCGGTCCTCGCACGCATCACCAAGGGCGTGCCGTCGGCCATCTTCTTGACGGCGTGCCGGGGATCGTCGGTGCCGAACCGGCGGGCGCGGCGGACCCGGCGCACGAGGCTGCCGCCGGCCATGGTCATCCCCATGGCAAGGTCGAGGGCCAAGGTGGTGGCGGGGGTTCGCCGCAGGCGCAGGACGTCGTGGGCGAGGATGTCGCTGACCGTGACCAGCCCGCCCGCAAGACCTGCCACCGACAGCAGTTTCGTCTCCGACCAGGCGACGCCGGCCATCAGGCTGCTGCCGCTGCTGGGACGCAGTGCGACCTCAGCCGCCTTACCGCCGGCGGCGGTTGCGACGGCTGCGACGAGCAGGGCCTTCTTCCCCGGGCGGTGGCCGGGGACACCGGCTGCCGCACTGGCCACGGTCGCCCAGGTTGTGGTGCCCAGGGCGTAGTAAGCGGTCGCGCTGGCCCCTGTGATCGCCGCCTGCTGCACGGGCGTGCGCGGGAGCAAACCGCGGCCATAAGCGGCGGCTGCGGCCCAGGCCGCCGTGATCACCCCAGCCCGCACCGCCGGATCGGTGGTGAAGTGGCGCACGGTCCCGCGCAGGAAGTTCCCGATGGGCATGGCTCATTGTGGCGTGTTCGTGGCCCGGAAGCCCCGGTTGTGCCGTTCCGCAGCTGCGTCGTGGCTAGTTCCCAACCTGAGCCGGTTTGACAGACAACGAGGAAACTCACCACCGCGGCTAGAGGGTCGCTGAACGCCTGACCTCCGGGTCGGTAGGTTCGGGCGCGTGAAACGTGCGCCTGTGGCCGGGGTGCTGGTCGCGGCTGCGCTGTTCAGCACCTCGGGCACATCCAAGGCACTGCTCGCTCCGCAGGCCTGGCCACCGAGCGTGGCGGCCGTGCGTCTGCTGATCGGAGCCATCGGCATGGTGGCCTTCGTCCTCTTAGCGCGCAGACGCGGGTTCACCCGGTTGTTGCGCCGACCGCTGGTGTGGCTGATGGCGGTGGGCGTAGCCGGGTACCAGGCGTTCTTCTTCGTCGCGGTGCAGCGCACAGGTGTGGCTGTGGGCACGCTGGTCGCGCTGGGGGCCGCACCGCTGATGGCCGGAGTGCTGGGTTGGTTCGCGCGGGAGGGCGCCCCCGGATGGCTATGGGCGGCGGCGACCGCCATCGGCGTCATCGGACTGGCCCTGCTCACCGGCGGCGGTGATGTCGATGGGGTAGGTGTGGCAGCCGCGCTGCTGGCTGCGGCCTCCTATGCGATCTACACCGTGTTCGGTGCCCGGCTGGCCCGCGACGGCGAGGATCCCAGCACGGTCCTCACAGCGGCCTTCGTGCTCGGCGCGGTGCTGCTGGTGCCTTTCCTAGCCCAGGCGCAATGGGTCACCACGCCGTCGGGACTGGTCCTCGCGCTGTGGCTGGGGCTTGCGGCGACGACGCTGGCGTATCTGCTGTTCGGCCTGGGGTTGCCGGTGCTGCAGCCGGGCGTCATAGCAACGCTGACGTTGCTGGAACCCGTGGGTGCCACACTGTGGGGCGTGCTGCTGCTCGGCGAGACACTCAGCGTCGCGGGCTGGGCCGGTTGCGGCCTTATCGTGGCGGCGCTGGTCCTGGTCGGGAGGCAGTCGCGATGAGGTGGCTGGCTGGGCTGGTCCTGCTGCTGGCCGCCTGTGGTGGACCAGCGGTGCCTCCGGACGTGACACCGGAGACTACCCCGACAGTCACAACCCCCGCGCCCGAACCGGTGACTGCCGATCCGCAGGTGAAGCGGTTGCCTGACGACCAGTGGCGGGCCATGCAACAGGCGGGCGTGATCCGCGCCGGCTGTCCAGCGATCCGCGCCGACTTGCGACGAGTGGAGGTCAACTTCCACACGTTCGGGGGTGGGGTGCGGCGTGGTGTGCTGGTCGTGAACCGGGACGTCGCACGCGAGGTCGCTGCCATCTTCCGTGACATCTTCGATGCCGGATTCCCGATGCGGTCGATGCGCCCGATCGAGCAGTTCGACGGCGACGACAACGCGAGCATGGCCGCCAACAACACCTCGGCTTACAACTGCCGACAGGCCGGACAGGCCAACAGTGCTGCGGCGGACTCACCGCATGCCAACGGCCGCGCGATCGACATCAACCCGGTGCAGAACCCCTGGCTGGATCCGCGCTGTGACTGCTTCATGCCCACTGCCCGCTTCGCGGAGCGCACGCCCGGCCGGGGCAAGATCCTGCGCGGGGGTGCGGTGTGGCGGGCGTTCACGAAGCGGGGCTGGATCTGGCAGGACCTGCGCACCCCGGACTTCCAGCATTTCGACACGGGGTTTCCGTCCCGGCCGTGAGGAACGGATCGTGAAGTCGCGATCCGTGAAGCATTCTGGGCGCCGGTTACCCAAACCCTGTCCGAAGGGCTCACGATGCCCGCACTGCTCACCGATCGGCCGGGCGGTCACTGGCCCCACTCAGCACGACGTGCGTGGGCCCGCCTTGTGCAGACCCCGAAGGTCGCCCTTGCCCCAGGTGATGCCCGGCGCACTCTCGGCCGGTGCCATGACCTGTTTGCTGCGAATACTGGCATGGTCGAGCCCGACAGCGTGGCCGATCTCGTGCATCACGGTGAGGATGTAGGTCATCTCGTCCTCGGTGTCGTTCGACCGTTTGATGACCGCGTAACCGGAAGCCAGCCACCGGCGGGAGTTGTCCGTGACCCAACCGCCGATACCCAGTACCTGTGCTGGCCGCAGCTGCGGGAACGTGCTGCGACTCTTCGGGACGTACGCCACCGAGATGCCCTTGCCTTTGGTTCTGCGGTCGTTGCCCGGGACGAAGGACGTGTGCCCCTTGTAGCGCAACTGAATTCCCGAAGCCTGAGCCACCTGCTGCAGTGCGTACCGGAAGCCCCGCTGCACGAACGCCGGTCGTGGGGAAGGGCCGGGGTTGAAACGCACCGGCACCACGCGGCAGGGCTTGTAGCGCATCTGCCGGCCGGCGTAGCGCGAGAGGTTGTAGTCCGACGCGCGACCAACCGGGGCCGGCTGCACGTAGCCAAAGGTGAGTGTGGCGCTTTGCGCCGGGCCGCGCAGTGTCACGGCGATCGCCTCACTGCGATCCGCTGCGCACGTGACGTCGACCTGCGTGAGCAACCCGTTGCTAGCCCTCGCCCCACCTATCTGGCAGACGGCGTATCCCTGCGGGTCGGAACCGACGGCGCTGACCTGAAGGTCCGCTTCCCGGGCCTGCTGCGAACGTGGAACAGGCACGCCCCATGCGGAGATGTCGAACGTCACGCCACGGGTCGGATCGACGTTGGCAGCGGCAGGGGCCGGAATTGCGAGCAGGCTGGCTGCGACGGCCAGAACCAGGGCTTTCACCATCACAGGCTAGGCATCAGGAGCCCAGGTGGGAAGGGTGCTTCAGGTCACATCCCGCCAGGTCACGCAGACCCCGTCCGGCAGCCGGACCATGCTCACGTCGAAGCGTCGTTGCCTGCCGGTGATCTCGCAGATCATCTGACGGCCGCGGATGTCCAGTGGCGTGCCGGTCACCATCACCCGGCGGGCGCTGTGCAATCCGGCTTCGACGGTCGATGCCGAATGCAGCGCAGTCAAGCGTTGGCCGAGAAGGTCGTCGCGACTGCGACCGATGTAGACCTCTGCAGCGGGGTTGCAGTCCTCGTACTCCAGATCGACGATGCGGCCTGCCCGGTCGCGCACGGCCCGCAGCACGATCTGCGGGTCCAGCCCAGCGTCCAGTACGGCTCGCAGGCGAGTCGACTCCGCGCGCAGTTGGGCTTGTGTCTGCTGCAGATCGGCATCCTTGGCCATGTGCCGGGCGATGTCGAGTGCGCTGCCTATGCGCCCGACGGCCAAGCCCTCGTCGTCGTACTCCACCCGGGTCACGATCGACAACCAGGTCCAATGACCGTCCGCGTGCCGGAAGCGCGCATCGAACCGGTGCGGGTCCTCCCCGTCGCACGCGGCCAACGGAGCGTCGTCCGGATGAATCAACGTGGCAAGCTCGCGTCCCACAACGTCAGCCTGTGAGTAGCCCAGTGCTTCGTGCAGCGAAGGCGAGACCCAGGCAATCCGGTCCCGGCCACGGATGCGGAAGACGATGTCACTGGCCTTCTCTGCCAGCACCCGGTAGCGCGCCTCGCCGGCTGCCAAGTCCTCCTGCTGCCGGTGGAGGTGGGTGGTGTCGAGGACGAGCACACAGACGTGACCGTGCAGCCGCCGCACCCGCAGGTCCACCCAGGCCGCCCCGGCGTTCGGTGACGCTGCCCACAACACGTCCGGCTGGTGGCACGCCTCACCGCTGTTCCACACCCGCTGACACACCGCCGGGATGCGCCTGGCCAGCAGGCTGGGAATCACGGCCGCCAGAGTCGCGGACCCTAAGTCGACCGGTGACAGTCGCAGCAGGTCCAGCGCAGCCGGGTTGGCATGGCTGATGACGAAGTCGAACTGCTGGCGTCCTCGCTCGCGCGGTGCGAGCAGCAGGCACGGGTCCGATTCAGATTCCACGAGTTCGTGCAGCAGCAGATCGCCGTCGTCGACGGGTGGGCGGGGCATGGGTACAGCAGGCGACTCATTCGGGGCGGTGTCCCCGCGCACGGCCCAACTGAACATGCTCACACGGACACGATCGACCGTCAGAAAACCAGGCTTGATCAATGGCTCACGCCGTGACCCATATGGGTTAATCCCATCGAGGGAGTCAGACCGGTTTCGTCTCGTCGCTTTCCCCGAGCGTCGCGCTCGGATCCTGCTCGATGCTGGTGCCCTGCTCGGGCCACGCGACATCCTCGGTGTTCTCGGTCATGCCCGAGCTTTCCGTGAGGTCGATGTTCGGTTCGGCCATGTCCTGGTTCGTCTCGTCGGCATCGCTGACGATCTGCCCCTCGGTGCTCGGCCCGGATCCGCCGTCGCCGGGCACCTGGGCACCGGCCACCGCGTCGTCGGGGATCTCGCCGGTGATGGGGGTCTCCAGATTGGCCAGGTCTCGGGTGCCCGATGGCTCGATGTTCTCGGTCATAGCCGCCGTTACCCGGCGTGCGGTGCCGTATTCAGATCTGCAGGATGCGCCGACCGATGTCGAGCAACTGCGTGCGCAGCGTCGTCTCGTCGAGATCGGCGAGCTGCGGGTCCATGCCGGCGAGCATCAAGCCAGGTCCCAGAACTGACATGGCCACTCGGTCGGCGGCGGCCGGCCGGCGGCCGAGCACGACAGCCTGGAAACGCTGTGCCATGTCCTGCAGTGGCTCGTGGTCCTGCAACAAGGCCGCCAGCGCGGGGTCTCCCCAGAACACGGCCGAGGCGCGGCGGTTACTCATCTGCAGATCGACGAGACCCTCGAGGACGACCTCCAACCGCTGCGCCCTCGTCCGCTGCCGGCCGGCCCGCTCGAGGATCTCCTCCAGTTGCTCCATGGGCGGGGCGAGCAGCGCCATCACGATCTCGTCCTTGGTGTGGAACTGGTAGTAGACCGCAGCCTTCGTCACGCCCAAGTGGTCAGCGATCATCTGCAACGACGTGCCATTGACGCCGTTCTGCGCAAAGAGGTCCAGTGCAGCATCGAGCACGCGCGCCCGCGCTTCTCCGCGGCCAGCTACGGGTCGTGCCATGAAACCTCCTGTGACGTACCTCTCGGATCATAGTTAGCCGGACGGCTTGTTGGAACTTAGTCGATCGTCTAACATCGAACCTAGCCGTCCGTCTAAGTTACTCGGAGAATCATATGGGACACCTGGCCCGGTGGGCTGTGCGCAGACCAGTTCTCGCCATCGTCACGTTCTTCCTCACGTTCGCCGTCATCGGCGCGCTGGGTGCCCGCTTCCCGGGTGACATGAAGGACTCGTTCGACCTGAAAGGGACCGAGTCGCAGGTCGCGCAGAACCTGCTGGCCGAAACCTCTGGTGGCCAGGCGGCGACGGGAGCCAGCGCCACCGTCGTGTGGGGTGTCGAAAACGGCGCGGTGACCGACGCATCCGTGCAGGACGTCATGACCCCAAAGTTGAAGGAGTTCGCCGCACTTCCGGGAGTGGCGTGCGTGACGTCCCCCTACGGCCAGACCTACGGCTCCGACTGCCCAGAGCAGCAGCAGGCCGCCAGTCCATTCCCGCTGCCAGCGGACATCCAGGCCAAAATCGACAAAGCGATTGCAGCGGCCACCGAGGCCACCTCGCCGATCAGCCCTGATGAGCAGGTGGCCTATGCGACCATCACGTTCACCAGTTCCACGGACATCCCCGTGGAGACCGCTCGGACGATCCTGGACGACGTCGAGGCCATGAATGGGCAGGACGGAATCACGGTTGGCGCCAGCGGACAGGTACTCGCGTTCGCCGGGACCGAGCCCCCGAGCAGCGAAGCGATCGGCATCCTGTTCGCGATCGTGATCCTGCTGCTTGCGTTCGGCTCGCTGGTTGCGGCGGGTCTGCCCATCGTGACGGCCGTTTTCGGTCTTGGGGCCGGGTTGAGTCTTGTGACGTTCACGGCGAACTTCTTCACAGTCGCCACATTCGCGCCGACGTTGGCCGCGATGATCGGTCTTGGCGTCGGGATCGACTACGCGTTGTTCATCGTCAACCGCTTCCGGCAAGCCGTGCAGGCGGGGCACGATCCCAAGGACGCTGCGTACGAGTCGGTTAAGACCGCCGGCCGGGCGGTCCAATTCGCCGGCACGACGGTGATCATCGCGCTGCTCGGGCTGTTCGTCCTCGGGATCGGCTTCTTCAACGGGCTCGCGGTCGCCGCGGCGCTGACCGTGGGCATGGTGATGCTGTCGGCGGTGTGGTTCCTGCCGGCGCTGCTCAGCCTGCTCGGCGACAAGGCGCTCGGACTACGGATGCCGTGGGCCCGCAAGCACAAGCAGTGGCACCCGGAGGGCGGCCGCTGGGCGCACTACGGGCGAATGCTGCAACGGCGACCGTGGCTGTACGCGATCGCGTCAGTCGTGCTCGTACTTGTGATGGCTGTCCCGTTCGCCTCGGCGCGGCTCGGCTTCCCCGACGACTCCGGTCAGCCGACCGGCAGTCCGGCGCGAGTGGCCTACGACCTGATGGCCGACGGTTTCGGCCCGGGCAGCAACGGTCCGTTCTTCATCGCGGTCCAGCTGCCGTCGGCGCTGGACGAGGACTCGCTGCGCAGTCTGATCCGCGACCTCAACGAGACGCCGGGAGTGGCCCGGACGATCCCGAATGAGGCGATGGTGCCGGTGTCCGTCAAGCAGCACCAGACGATCACCGCTGTGCAGGTGATCCCCGAGACGGGACCGCAGGATCCGGCGACCGATCAGCTGTTGGAGCGGCTGCGCACAGAGACGATTCCGCGCGCCGAGGAGGGCACGACGATGCGGGCGTACGTCGGTGGTGCCACGGCGGTCTCGCAGGACTTCACGAAGGTCATCTCGGATGCCTTGCCCGTGTTCCTGGCCGTCGTGATCGGGCTGGGGTTCCTGGCTCTGATGCTGCTCTTCCGGTCGCTGCTCGTCCCTCTGATCGGAGCGCTGACGTCGCTGTTGAGCCTGGGTGCGGCGCTCGGGGTCGTGACCGCGGTCTTCCAGTGGGGCTGGGGTGCCTCGCTGCTCGGCGTCACGGCGACTGGGCCGATCATGCCGTTCTTGCCCATCATGGTGTTCGCCATCCTGTTCGGGCTGTCGATGGACTACCAGGTGTTCCTGGTCAGCCGGATGCACGAGGAGTGGCACCACACCGGTGACAACGCGCTGTCCGTGCGCCGCGGACTCGCCGGTTCCGGCCGGGTTGTCGCTATAGCGGCGGCGATCATGGCCAGCGTCTTCCTGGCGTTTATCCCCACCCCGGAGGACACGATCAAGTTGTTCGGCGTTGGGTTGGCGACCGCGGTCCTGGTCGATGCGTTCATCGTCCGGTTGGTGCTCGTGCCGTCCTTGATCAGCTGGATCGGTCCGCGGACCTGGTGGCTGCCGAAGTGGCTGGGCTTCCTGCCTGAGGTGCACGTCGAGGCCGAAGGGTCCGACGACGAGATCGTGGACGACGACCCGGAGTTGGTCGGGGCGCACTGACGTAGCAAGCGGTGTCAGGCTCGAGTCATCCGTGCAGACTCGTGCACGACGTGTAGCCTCAGGTCGCGGTTTGGGCACCCTGAAGGTGCACATCCTTCACCTGTGCGGATTGAGTCGGGCAAACCCTTGGGACAGGCACTGACGTTACGATCGAGCCGTGCCGTCACTCGTCCTCACCGTCATCGGCGACGACCGCGCGGGCCTGGTCGCCGCGCTTTCGGAAGTCATCGCCGCCCACTCCGGGAACTGGGAGCGCAGCCAGATGGCCGAGCTCGCAGGCAAGTTCGCCGGGATCGTGGTGGTGTCCGTGCCCGCGGACCGGTCCGACGCGTTAACCGCCGCCGTGCGCGAGCTCGACGGTCTGCTGGAGGTTTCCGCGCATGCCGGCTCAGAGGCGGGCGCTGACCGAGGCGAGGAACTGCGCATCGACCTGCTGGGCAACGACCGCCCCGGCATCGTGCATGAGATCTCCTCGGTGCTCGCCCGGCACGGGTTGTCCATCGACACGATCGACACGCTGACTCGCGAGGCACCGATGGCTGGCGGGCAGTTATTCGAAGCGCACGTAGTAGCCAGGGTGCCGGCTGGTTCTGACTTGGTCGGGGTGCGCGCGGATCTGGAACGGTTGGCGGGGGAGTTGCTGGTCGACCTTGAGGTGGGTTGAGACAAAGGGGTCAGATCTGGCCCGCATCCGGCGGTCTGTTCAACAGGGCCGCGAGCCGCGCTGACACCTCCGCGTCCGGGGCGTCCACGTCGAGCACCTTCGTCCTGCCCGTCGCGCCGCTGACCAGCGTGACGCGCGAACGCCGCAGGCCGAACGCCTTGGCCACGGCCTCGCACACAGCCGCGTTCGCGCGCCCGTCGACCGGCGGTGCGCTGACCGCCACCACCAACGCGTCACCGTAGGCTCCGCCCACTTTAACCCGCGAGGCGCCCGGCTTGACTCGAACTGTCACGTGCACATGCGCGACGTTACTGCTGCTCTTCTTCCTCGGGTGCTTCCACGTCGTCGACGGCGTCGGTGAGCGCCTTGTCCTGGGGTGGTTCTTCCGGTAGTTCGGTCATGGAGGTGGTGTGCCCCGATCGTCACGCCGGATACAGCGCCACCTCGGCGGCTTTGACCGCGAACCAGACGTCAGAACCCACCGTGAGGTCCAGCTCCGCCACCGAAGCGGGCGTGATGTCGGCGCTCAACTCAGCCATCCGAACCCGGACGAGATGGGCCTGTGGTTCCAGTGCTGTCAACGCCCCCCGGACGACGTTGCGGGGACTGCCGGAGGGTTCTGCCCGATGCACCGACACCGCACTCGGCCGGAACACCGCGATTGCCTGCTGCCCGGCTGTCAACGGCGGCTCCGGTTCGCCATGGATCACTGTGGTGTCGGACCGCAAGGAGTACTCGTCGAGCGCCAAGCCGGTTACCATGTTCAAGCCGCACAGGCTGGCTGCGAACGCGCTGCGCGGCTGGCGCATCACGTCCTGCGTCGGGCCTTCTTCGACCACCCGTCCGTCGTCCAGCACGGCGATCCGGTCGGCGAGCAGGACGGCATCCAGGATCTCGTGCGTCACGAGGATCGCGGTGCGATCGCGCAGGACCCGGCGTAACGTCTGCCGCACCGCGACCGCGATGTCGACGTCCAGAGCAGCCAGCGGCTCATCGAGGAGCAGTAGTTCCGGCTCGGCCGCCAAAGCCCGCGCCAAAGCGACGCGCTGTGCCTGACCTCCGGACAGCTCGGCAGGCTTGCGATCGGCGAACTCCGCAGCGTCGACCTCATCGAGCCAGCGCAGGGCAGCCTGCGTCGCATCCGCCTTGGGGAGTCCACGGCTGCGCGGGCCGAAGGCGACATTGTTGACGGCCGACATGTGTGGGAACAGCAGCGGTTCCTGGGCCATCAGCGCGATACGGCGCTCGTGCGGTGACAGCCCGAACAGGGCGCGGCCATTGAGTTGGGCGTGCCCGGAGTCAGGGGTCAGCAGGCCGGACAGAAGCTGCAGAACGGTACTCTTGCCGGCCCCATTGAGCCCCAGCAGAGCCAGTGTTTCCGCCTCGGGCAATTGCAGGCTGACATCGAAATTGCGGGCCGCGAGTTGCGCATCGAACTGCAGGCTCATGAGCTGCGCCGAGCCAGGCCGATCACCAGAACGGCGACCAGGATGAGCAACAAGGACAGCGCTATGGCGGCGTGGGGATCTGTCTCGCGCTGGAGGTAGATCTCCAGCGGCAGTGTGCGGGTCGTGCCTTCCAGACTGCCGGCGAACGTGATGGTTGCGCCGAATTCACCGAGCGCCCGGGCGAAGGACAGGATCGCGCCGGAGGCCAGCGCGGGCAGCATCATGGGGATGGTCACTCGGCGCAGCACGGTGCTCGGTCTGGCGCCCAGCGTCGCCGCGATCGCCTCGTAGCGCTGGCCGAACGTGCGCAGCGCACCTTCCAGACTGACCACGAGGAACGGCATCGCGACGAACGTCTGAGCCATGATCACCGCGGTCGTCGAGAAGGCGATCTGGATGCCGAGCACCTCGAGCCTGCCGCCCAGCAGCCCGCGCCGGCCGAACGTGTAGAGCAGCGCGATGCCCGCGACCACTGGTGGCAGGACCAACGGCAGCAGCACAAGGGAGCGCAGCACGTTCTGGCCCGGGAACGTCGTGCGCGCCAGCAGCAGCGCGATCGGCACGCCAAACAGGACGCACAGGATCGTCGCGATCGTGGAGGTCTTCAAACTCAGCCACAATGCGGCCTGGGACGACGGTGAGGTCAGCAGTGCGGGCAGTTCCGTCCAACTGACGCGGGTCAGCATCGCAGCCAGCGGCAGCACGATGAACAGCGACCCGAGCCCCGCGAACAGGAAGACCCAGGTTGGCAGCGCCAGCCTGCCGCGCACTTACGGCGCGCCGAATCCCGCGTCGGACATGACCTTCTGCCCTTCTGGCCCGGTGACCAAGTTCGCGAAGTCCTGCGCCAATGTGGTCTGCTCCGACCCGGCCACCACGGCGATCGGGTAGGTGTTCACGGCGTTGATGTCCGTTGGAATCTTGATGCCCTGCACCTTGTCGCCCGCAGCCTGAACGTCCGTCACATAGACGACCCCGGCGTCGGCTTCACCTGTGGTCACCTTGTTGAGCACGTCCGTGACCGACGCCTCCTCGCTGACCGGCTTGAGAGTGACGCCGCTGTTCTGTTCGATCTTCTCGGTCGCTGCGCCGCATGGCACCTCCGGTGCGCACACCACAACCTGCGCGTCGCTCAGGTCTGCGAACTCCTGGATGCTCGCGGGGTTGTCCGGTGGCACCGCGATCATCATCGAGTTCGTGGCGAAGTTGGTCGGGCTCTTCACGAGATCGCCCGCCTTCTGCATGTTCGCCTCGTCGGCTGATGCGAACACGTCAGCCGGAGCGCCCTGCTGCAGTTGCGCCACCAGATCCGAAGACCCTGCGAAGTTGAACGTCACGGTGGTGCCCGGATGATCGGCCTCGAACTGCTTGCCCAGTTCGGTGAACGTGTTCTTGAGGCTCGACGCGGCGAACACGGTCAGCGTGTCCTGACCAGAACTCGAGCAACCAGCCAGCAGCAGTGCGGCACTTGCCAGCATCAGGGCGATCTTCTTCATGCGGTCTCCACGATGACGTTGGTGGACTTGATGACCGCTGTGGCGATCGACCCGGGCTGCAAGCCCAGGTCGTGCACCGCTTCGGTGCTCATCAGCGAGACGACCCGGAACGGCCCGCACTGCAGCTCGACCTGTGACATCACGGCATCGGACTGGATGTCCGTCACGAG
>ERZ724513.831-NODE-831-length-15462-cov-13.159668_pt1 | contig 15462 bp, 17 predicted proteins | sample MGYA00376046_ERZ724513 | MGnify/ENA primary metagenome ERZ724513 (study PRJEB28724, sample SAMN07190883) | activated sludge metagenome | isolation source: activated sludge of sewage treatment plant in Hong Hong | place: Hong Kong | collected 2016-03-17 ...
CTGCTGCCGGGTGCGCGCGACCACCGCCACCGCGGCCCCCTCGGCGGCCAGGGCGATCGCGGTGGCCCGGCCCAGCCCGCGGCTCGCGCCGGTGACGATCGCGGCCCGACCGGCCAGACGTCCACTCATCGATTCGTCCTCTCGCTCACAGCGCCACGCCCCGCACCAGGATGGCCGTGGTCTGGTCCACCCAGCCGTCGTCGAGGTCACCTTCGGGAACCAACAGCATCCGCATCATGGTCGCGCCGCCGATCAGTTCGATCAGCCGGTCCGGATCCACGTCGGCCGGCACCTCCCGGCAGTGCACCGCCTCGACCAGGCGACTGCGCACCGCGGCGAACAGGTCGGTGAACCGCGCCATCACCCGGATGTTGAGTTCGGGGTCGGCGCCCATGTCGGCGATCAGTCCCGGCAGCGCCGCCCGCACCACCGGGCTGGTGAACACGTCGCGGGTTGCGGCCAGCATGGCGCGGACGTCGGCGGCCACATCGCCGGCCGGGGCGGCCAGCGCGGTGGGCGCGATGGGAAACGCGGCCTCGTGCACGAGTTCGGCCTTGCTCGACCAGCGCCGGTACAGCGCCGTCTTGGTGGTACCGGCCCGCTCGGCCACGGCGGCCAAACTCAGGTTGGCGTAACCGATTTCGACCAGCAGCTCGGCGGTCGCGCGCAGGATCGCGGCATCGATGCGCGGATCGCGGGGACGGCCCGCGACGCCCGCTTTCTCGACTGGCGACGGCTCGGCGCTCATAACGCTACTGAGCGTATCGTAATCTGCGGCTGGTGAGCAGGGACAAGCACGAGAGGACCGTGACGATGCGCGTCGACACCAATGGGATCACCCTGGACGTCACGATCGAGGGCGACGGCCCCGACGTGCTGCTGCTGCACGGGTGGCCGGACGACCGCACCGTCTGGCGCGAGCAGATCCCCGCACTGGTGGCCGCGGGCTACCGGGTGATCGCCCCCGATCTGCGCGGATGCGGCGAATCGGATCGGCCCGCCGAGGTGGCGGCCTACCAGACCCCGGTGCTGCTGGCCGACGTCATCGGCCTGCTCGACGCGCTGGGTGTGCAACGCACCCATCTGATCGGCCACGACTGGGGTGCCGGGTTGTCGTGGGCGCTCGGGGCGCTGCTGCCCGACCGCATCGACCACCTGGCCTGCCTCAGCGTCGGCCATCCGACGGCGTTTCACCGGGTGGACTACGACCAGCTGGCGATGAGTTGGTACATGCTGCTGTTCCAGTTCGAGGGCGTGGCCGAGGAGTGGTTGTCGGCCAACGACTTTGCGAACTTCCGCGCCTGGACCCGCCATCCGGACGCTGAGAACGCCGTCGAGCGGCTCGCTCGCCCCGGCCACCTGACGGGCGGCCTGAACTGGTACCGCGCCAACCTGGGCCCCACCCGGCTGGTCACCGCGCCGCCGGAACTGCCTCCGATCGTCGCGCCGACCCTGGGCGTATGGAGCAGCAACGACTTCGCGGTGCTGGAACCGCAGATGAAGGAGTCGGGGCAGTTCGTCAGCGGTCCGTGGCGGTACGAGCGGCTCGAGGGTGCCGGCCACTGGCTGACCCTGGAATCGCCCGAGTGGTGCAACGAGTTGCTGGTCGACTTCCTGGGCTCCTGACACGGGGATCCCGCCGCCCTTGTCATCGGTAGACGCGTCTGCTTTTATAACGCTACCCACCGTATCGAAATAGGGTTGGAGGACAACGGTGACCAACCAACCGAACGTCGAGATCGAAGTCGACCACATGCAGCGCTCGGGTCGCGACATCAGCACCGTTCCCGCACTGCTGTCGGAGTGGCTGGCCACGGTCATGCCCGGCGGGGTCAAGCCGGAGGTGACCGTCGAGAGCGGCATCGACTCCAACGGCATGTCGTCGGAGACCATCATCCTGACCGGCCGCTGGGCCGAGGACGGCAAGAAGATCGAGCAGAAGTGGGTCGCCCGGGTGGCGCCCACCGCCGAAGACGTGCCGGTGTTCACCCAATACCGGATGGACCACCAGTACGACGTCATCCGGTTGGTCGAGGAACTCACCGACGTGCCGGTACCGAAGGTGCGCTGGATCGATGCCGAGGGCTCGGTGCTCGGCGCCCCGTTCTTCCTGATGGATCACGTCGAGGGCATCGTTCCGCCCGACGTGATGCCCTACACCTTCGGCGGCAACTGGTTCGCCGACGCCGCACCCGAACAGCAGCGCGCACTGCAGGACGCGACCGTCGAGGTGCTGGCGAAGCTGCACTCGATTCCCAACGCGGACAAGACGTTCGGGTTCCTCGCCGAGGCCGTTCCGGCCGGTGACACACCGCTGCGCCGCCAGCTGAACTGGCTCGAGGAATGGTACGAGTTCGCGGTTCCCGACATCGGCCGCTCGCCGCTGGTCGAGAAGGGCCTGAAGTGGCTCGAGGACCACTTCCCCGCCGACGTCGCCGCCGGGGAGCCGGTGCTGGCCTGGGGTGACTCGCGGATCGGCAACGTCCTCTACGAGGACTTCCGCCCGGTCGCGGTGCTGGACTGGGAGATGGCGACGCTCGGTCCGCGCGAGCTGGACGTGGCGTGGATCATCTTCGCGCACATGGTCTTTCAGGAACTCGCCGGCCTGGCCGGGATGCCGGGGCTGCCGGAGGTCATGCGCGAGGAGGACGTCCGCGCGACCTACCAGAAGCTGACCGGTGTGGAACTGGGCGACCTGAGGTGGTTCTACGTCTACTCCGGGGTGATCTGGTGCTGCGTGTTCATGCGCACCGGGGCGCGCCGCGTGCACTTCGGGGAGATGGAGAAGCCCGAGGACGTCGAGTCGCTGTTCTACCACGCAAGCCTGCTGCGCCGCCTGATCGAGGAGGACTGACCGATGCTCGGACCGATGGACGAATACCCCGTCCACCAAGTTCCCCAGCCGATCGCCTGGCCCGGGGCCTCGGACCGCAACTTCTACGACCGGTCCTACTACAACGCCCACGACCGCACCGGGGACATCTTCGTCATCACCGGTATCGGCTACTACCCCAATCTGGGGGTCAAGGACGCCTTCTTCCTGGTGCGCCGCGGCGATGTCCAGACCGCGGTGCACCTCTCGGACGCGATCGACCAGGACCGGCTGAACCAGCACGTCGGCGCCTACCGCGTCGAGGTCATCGAACCGCTGCACAAACTGCGGATCGTGCTGGACGAAACCGAGGGCATCGCAGCCGATCTGACGTGGGAGGGGCTGTTCCCGGTGGTCCAGGAGCAGCCGCACATCATGCGGCAGGGCAACCGGGTGACCCTGGACGCGCAGCGCTTCGCGCAGGTCGGGTCGTGGGCCGGTCGCATCGTGATCGACGGCGAGGAGATCGCGGTGGATCCGTCGGTGTGGATCGGCAGCCGCGACCGGTCCTGGGGCATCCGGCCGATCGGCGAGGCCGAACCGGCGGGACGGCCCGCCGACCCGCCGTTCGAGGGCATGTGGTGGCTCTACATTCCGATGGCGTTCGACGACTTCGGGATCGTGGTCATCATTCAGGAGGCGCCGGACGGCTTCCGCTCACTGAACGACTGCACGCGGATCTGGCGCGACGGCCGGGTCGAGCAACTGGGCTGGCCGCGGGTGAAGATCCACTACCGCTCCGGCACCCGGATTCCGACCGGGGCCACCATCGAGGCCACCGACGCCGCCGGCGCGCCGCTGCGCTTCGACGTGGAGTCGAAGCTGCCGGTACCGATCCACGTCGGCGGCGGCTACGGCGGCGACTCGGACTGGATCCACGGCGTGTGGAAGGGCGAGAAGTTCACCGAGCGGCTCACCTACGACATGACCGACCCGGCGATCATCGGGCGGTCCGGTTTCGGCGTGATCGACCACGTCGGCCGGGCGGTGTGCCACGACGGCGACAAGACCTCCGAGGGCTGGGGCCTGTTCGAGCACGGCGCGCTGGGCCGGCACGACCCGTCCGGCTTCGCCGACTGGCTGACGGTGGCTCCCTAGGTCGGCTGGCGTTCATTCAGACCTCGCGCACACCGCCACTCGCACTTCGGGTACCTGAGTTCTGAATCAACGCCGACGGGGCGCGGAACTATCCCAGCTCGTCGACGATCTCGGCCAGAACCTCGGTGGCGATCGGCCCGGGCTGATACAGGCAGACCGTGTCGGAGATGCCGTCCACCCGCTCGCGGATGTGCTCGGCGATCTGCTTCGGGGTGCCGCACGCGGCAATGGTGTGCAGCACCTCGTCGGTGATCAGGCCGGCCATCTCCTGCCAGCGGCCCTGCTTGGACATCGCGTTCAGCTCGGGCTGCAGATCGCCCCAGCCGTGGATGTCGAGCACCGGGCGGTAGGCCGGGGTGGAGCCGTAGAACGCCAGCAGCCGGCGGGTGGCGTCGTGATCCTCACCGGCGGACAGGATGATCTCGGGCACGATCGCGAAGCCGGACTCGGCCCGCCCGGACGCCGCCAGCCCGTCGCGCACGGCGGGCATGGTGGCCTCTCGCAAGAACTTCGCCGACCCGAACGGCATCACCAGCAGCCCGTCGGCGACCTCGGCGGTGGCCCGGGTCAGCCGCGGGCCCAGCGCGCCGACGTAGATCGGCGGCGGGCCAAAGGGATTGGGTCCCGGGTTGAAGGTCGGCGTCATCAGGGTGTGCCGGTAGAACTCGCCGCGGAAGTCCAGGCGCGCGCCGGTCTCCCAGGTGGCGAAGATCGCCCGCAGCGCGGACACCAGTTCGGCCATCCGGGCGACGGGCTTGTCGAACGAAGCGCCGTAACGCTTTTCGATCTGCGTGCGGATCTGGGTGCCCAACCCGAGGGTGAACCGGCCCTGTGCCAGCACCTGGTGATCGTAGGCCTGATGGGCGAGCTGCATCGGGTTGCGCGGGAACGCGATCGCCACGTTGGTCAGCAGGTCGAGACCGCCGACGGTGGATGCCAGTGTCAATGGCGCGAATACGTCGTGCGGTCCTTCGAAGGTGAACACCCCGGCGGCTCCGGCGTCGCGAAGCGCGCGGGCGCGATCGATGGCATCGGTGGGCCCGAACAGGGCGGTCATGACTTTCACGGCCCACTCACCCTAGCGAAAAGCGGTGATGGGTGACACTGAACGCATGAGCCTCGTCACCTATGAGCTGCAGGACCACGTCGCCACCATCACGCTGAACCGCCCGGAGGCGCGCAACGCGATCAACGGCGCGCTGCGCCGGGAACTGAACGCGGCCTGGGATCGGTTCCGCGACGAGGAGGACGCCTGGGTGGGCATCCTGACCGCCACCGGCGAGGTGTTCTGCGCCGGCGCCGATCTCAAGGACGGCGAGGGCTCCGTCGGCACCTTCGGCGGCACGTTCTGGGAGAAGCCGACGATCAACAGCTTCGAGAGCGGCATGGAATTGTTCAAGCCCACCATCGCCGCGGTGCACGGGCCGTGCATCGGCTACGGGCTGACCGGAATCCTGTTCTGCGACTTCGTCATTGCCAGCAACACGGCGACGTTCTCCTACCCGGAGGTCTCGATCGGGGCGCCCACCATCGTCGGCGCCATCCGACTGCCACCGCGCGTCGGCTGGGCCAACGCCATGGAGCTGCTGCTGACCGGCAAGCCGATCGACGTCGAACGGGCCAAGGAGATCGGCCTGGTCTGGAGGGTGGTCGAAGCCGAGCAGCTGCAGGCGGAGGCGATGGCCTGGGCCCGCACGCTGACCCGGGCCGCGCCGCTGGCGCAGCGGGCCACCAAGGAGGTGGCGTGGCGGACCGCGGACATGGGCTGGATCGAGTCGGTGCGCTTCGGTGAGGTGATGCGGAAGGTCGCCGCGGCCACCGGGGACGCCGCCGAGGGCGTCCGCGCGTGGGCGGAGAAGCGCAAGCCGGAGTGGAAGGGCCGCTGACCCTGCCGATAGGCCACACTGTGGTGGTGGGCTACGACGTGGTGGTGATCGGAGCGGGCTTGGCGGGCCTGACCGCGGCGCGTGAACTGTCCAGGCAGGGCCTGGACCCGGTGGTGCTCGAGGGCCGCGACCGGGTGGGCGGGCGCACCAAGCCGGCCACCCTGGCCGGCGTCCCGATCGACCTGGGCGCCTCCTTCGTCGGCCCCACTCAGGATGCGGTGCTCAAGCTGGCGGCGGACCTCGGCTGCGACACCACCCCCACCTACAACGCCGGGGTCAACCTGATCCGCTGGCGCGGCACGGTGCGCCGCTACCAGGGGACGATCCCGAAACTCGGGCTGCTCGGCCTGGTCGACATCGGCCGCGTGCAGTGGCAGTTCGAGCGCATCGCAAAGGGGGTCAGCATCACCGAACCGTGGACGTCGCCGCAGGCGGCGAAGCTGGACGCCGTCAGCCTGGGCGGCTGGCTGAGATCCATCAAGGCCTCGGCCGGCTCGCGGGATCTGATGGCGATCATGTCGCGGGTGACCTGGGGGGCCGAGCCCGACGAGGTCTCGATGCTGCACGCGGTGCGCTACGTGAAGACCAGCGGGGGGCTGGACCGGATGCTCGACGTCGCCGGTGGCGCGCAGCAGGACCACTTCCCGGGCGGCTCCCACCAGATGGCGGCCCGGATCGCCGCCGAACTCGGTGACCGGATCCGGCTGAACGCGGCGGTCACCCGCATCGAGTGGTCGCCGGACGCGGTGGCGGTGACGTCGTCGAACGGCGTTGTGGAGGCCCGGCGGGCGATCCTCGCCGTCGCACCGGCCCAGCGGCTCGACATCGACATCGCCCCCGCGTTGCCGATCGAATACCAACAGCTGGCCCAGCGCTGGCCGCTGGGCGCGCTGACGAAGTCCTATGCCGCCTACCCGACTCCGTTCTGGCGGGCCAAGGGCCTCTCCGGCCAGGCGTTGTCGGACGAGGGTCCCGTGTTCATCACGTTCGACGTCAGCCCCGGAGCGGGCGGCCCCGGCATCCTGCTGGGCTTCACCGATGCGCGCCGATTCGACCGGCTGGAGCCCGCCGAGCGTCGCGAGCAGGCCCTGGGCGGTTTCGCCGCGCTGTTCGGCGAGGAAGCGCTGCGGCCCATCGACTTCACCGACCAGCGTTGGGGCGCAGAGAGTTTCGCGCCCGGTGGCCCCACCGCGGCGGTGCCGCCCGGGTCGTGGACGCAGTTCGGCCCGCTGTTGCGCAAACCGGTCGGCCCGCTGCACTGGGCGGGCACCGAGACGGCCGACGAATGGACCGGCTTCATGGATGGGGCGGTGCGCTCCGGGCAGCGGGCGGCCGCCGAGGTGGCGGCCGCCCTACGCGGCTGACGGCATCAGGGGTGGCAGTGCTGCTCGCCGAGCGGATCGACCCAGCATCCCAGCGGTTGCGGATCGCCCGCGGGCGGCACGTTCCGCATGTCCTGCGCCAGCCAGGGCTGCGCAATGCAGGTGTCGCCGGCCAGGTGATAGCCCAACCCGCAGTCGTCGGCGGCGTTGGCGATCGGAGCCGCGCCGATCCCCAAGCCCACCAGTGCGGCCGCGACCGCGGTGGCGAGCACGCCCGCCCGCCTCGTCGTCGTGATCTCGTTCATCGCAATCTTCCTGTCTGCCGAAGCCCCCTCGTGGGTGAGGCGAGCTTGATACCAGGAATCCTGCGCGCACGACGGGGCGCCGTCTGTCCGCCAAAAGTATTCATCGGGTGATGAATTATTTGTCCCCCGGGAGGGGGACAAACCCTCAGGAGCTGATGCGCCGCTCCGAGAGCACCGCCGACACCAGGGCGCGCAGGTGGTGGTTGACGGCCTCGGGATGTTCCAGCGGCGCGCAGTGCCCGCCCGGCATCTCCACCAGCTCGACCAGGTTGGGCGCCGCGTCGGCGATCTTGCGGGCCTGGCACATCGGTAGCAGCCGGTCCTTGGTACTGCCGATCACCAGGGTGGGCACGGTCAGGCCGGACAGGTCGATGTGGCGCGGTCCCATCTCGTTGACGAGCACGTTGGCCCACGCGCCGCGGCCGGCGGGCGGGGTGGCGGCGAACAGGTCGTGCACGAAATCGGCGATCGCGGGATCGGCCTCGGCGCCGACGGCCATCATCGCGACGAAACGACGGCTGCCGGGCTGCGCACCGCGGAAAAGCGGTGCCCCACCGAAGGTTTCGATCATCCGCTTGGCGGCCAGCGCGCGGCCACCGGCCAGCATGCCGGGCACCCGCAGCAGCTTGATCTTCTGCAGCAGGTCGCCGGTGGTGGTGTTGATCAGCGCGACCGCGTCGGCGCGTTCCTCGACCCGGTGCCGGAACCGGTCCGCCCAGGACGAGATCGCGATACCGCCCATCGAGTGCCCGCCGATGACGGCGCGCTCCCCCGGCCGCAGCGTGGCGGCCAGCACGGCGTCGAGATCACCGGCCAGGTGCTGCAGGCTGTAGGCCCGGCGGGCCGGGACGCCGCTGCGGCCGTGGCCGCGGTGGTCATAGGCGATGACGCGGAAGTCCCGGGACAGGTCGTTGATCTGCTCATGCCAGACCCGCAGCGAGCAGGTGATCCCGTGCGCCAGGACGATCGGGTAGCCGTCCTCCGGGCCGAAGACCTCGGTGTGCAGTCGGGTGCCGTCCTCGGCTCGAACCCGGACGGTGGTGCTCGGCGGCAACGACGGGCCGGGAAAGGCCAGCTCAGCCTGGCGAGATGACGGCATCGGGGCTCCTCATCAGTGCGGCGACTCTGCCGCGCCGGGAAAGCTTAGCCCGTTTAGCCGGTTTCACACGGTTATCCGGGCGGGTTGTTATGACAACTAGGCCCGGCCGTGACGGGTTCACTCCACCGCGGAGAACCTTTCGGCGTGGATCTGGTCCTCCGGAACGCCGGCCGCCCCCAGCGCCACATACGCGGCGTCGACCATCGGCGGCGGCCCGCACACGTACACGTCCGGCATCTCGTCGAGCAGGGAGACCTCGGCCGCGGCCAGGTCCACCGGATTGCCGGTGGCGCCCGCCCACGCCGGGTCGGGGTGCCAGACCACGGTGTCGTAGCGGAAGTCCGGCAGCGAGTCGGCGAGCGCCCGCAGTTCCTCCTGGCCGAACACCTCGGTGTGGCGGGTGACGCCGAAGAACAGCCGGGCCGGCTGCGGGTCACCCCAGTCGGCCATCCGGCGCAGCATCGACAGCAGCGGTGACAGCCCGGTGCCGCCGGCGAGGAACCAGCGCGGCCGCAGCCCGCTCTCGGCCAAGCCGAACTCACCCGTCGCGGCGGACACGGTGAGCTCGTCGCCGAGCGCGGCGGTGCCGCTGAGGTACTCCGACATCGCACCGCCGGGCAGCAGCCGGATGTAGAACTCCAGCTCACCGTCCCAGTTGGCGACGTTGGCCGGCGAGTACGCCCGCCGGGCATCGCGGCCGGGCACCCAGATCCGCACGAACTGACCGGATTCGAAGTCCGCCGACGACGACCCACCCGCGTCGTCGAGCAGCGTCAGCCGAAGCCGCATCACCGCGTCGGCCACCCGGTCGAGTCCGATGATGCGGGCCTGATGCCGGGTCGGCGGCGCGGTGACGATCTGGCCGCGGTCGTACGGCAGGTCGATGCGGCAGTCTTCGCGGGGGAAGCTGCGGCACAACAGGATTCCGCCGTCAGACTCCGGTGTCTCGATGACGTCCGGATCGTGGTCGCCCATCTCCACCCGGCCGCCGGTCAGCACCGCCGAACAGGCCCCGCAGCCACCGGCCTGGCACGCCGACTTCAGCACCAGGCCGGACCCCTCAGCGGCCGCGAGAACCGTTGTCCCCGAGCCACACCGGATGGTGGACTCGGCACCGTCGTTGGTGACCAGGACGACGTCGTAGGAATCGACTTCGGTTTCCATGGGACTCTCGGCGATCTCGGTCATCAGGCCCCGGCCATCGCGTCGGCGAGATCCTCCGCGGGATCGCCGATCGGCTTGAGCGCGAACTTGTCGACCAGGATGTCGATGACGGCCGGGGTGAGGAACGCGGGCAGGGTCGGCCCGAGGCGGATGTTGCGGATCCCCAGCGACAGCAGGGTCAGCAGCACCGCCGCGGCCTTCTGCTCGAACCACGACACGAACAGGCTCAGCGGCAGATCGTTGACGCCGCAGTCGAACGCGTCGGCGAGGGCCAGCGCGATCTGGATGGCCGAGTAGCTGTCGTTGCACTGCCCGACGTCGAGCAGGCGCGGGATACCGCCGATGTCACCGAAGTCGTGGGTGTTGAACCGGTACTTGTTGCAGCCCAGCGTCATCAGCACGGTGTCCTTGGGTGCATGGTCGGCGACATCGGTGTAGTAGTTGCGGCCCGGTGCGGCGCCATCGCAGCCGCCGATGAGCAGGAACCGCTTGATGTCGCCGGCCTTCACCGCCTCGATCACCTTGTCGGCGACCGAGAGCACCGCACCGCGGGCGAAGCCGGTGGTGACGGTCTCTTCGGGCACGTCGACGGTGAAGCCGGGCAGTGACTGGGCGGCCTTGACCACCAGCGACAGATCCGAGGTCTCGACGTGGCGGATGCCGGGCCAGCCGACCGGGCCGGTGGTGAAGATCCGGTTGCGGTAGGCGGGCTGCGGTTCGATCAGGCAGTTGGAGGTCATCACGATCGGGCCGGGGAACGCGGTGAAGTCGCGCTGCTGGTCCTGCCAGGCGCCGCCGTAGTTTCCTGCGAGGTGGGCGTGCTTGTGCAACTCGGGGTAGCCGTGTGCGGGCAGCAGCTCGCCGTGGGTGTAGACGTTGATGCCGGTGCCCGCGGTGGCCTCCAGGACGGCGGCCAGGTCGTGCAGATCGTGGCCGGAGACCAGGACGGCCTTGCCGACCACCGGGGTGACCCGGACCGCGGTGGGCACCGGGTCACCGAAGCTGCCGGTGTTGGCGCCGTCGAGCATCGCCATCACCTGGTAGTTGACGTTGCCCAACTCGAGGGCGTGCCCCAGCAGCGCGTCGGCTTCGGTCGGGCCCGCGCCGAGGAACGCGAGGCCGTTCTCGATGCCGGCGTCGGTCTCGTCGGTGCGGTAGCCCAGCGCATGGGCGTGGTGGGCGTACGCGCAGACACCCTTGAGGCCGTACAGGTTGAGGTTGCGCAGCCCGACGATATCGGCGCCGAGCTTGTCCAGGTCGGCGTCCACGCCGACCGTCTTGGCCTGCTCGACGACCTCGGAGATCTTGGCGGCGGGAACGAATTGCGCTGCGCCGGTGATTGTTTCGGGTTCGACGCCGGCGGCGCGGGCGGCCGCCTCGTAGGCGGCCTTGGCCTGGTCGCGAACCTCGACGGCCGCGGCGATGAGCTCCATGAAACGGGTGGCGTTGAAGTTGACGTTGGTCAGCGTGGTGAACAGGTCGAAGGCGGCGTGCGCGGCGAACCGCGGGTCGGGGGCGCCGAGTTCGCGCAGCTTCTGCGCGTACTGTCCGATGCCGAGATCGACCTCGACCAGCACGTCCTGCAGCGCCGCGGTGGTGGCGTCCTTGCCGCAGTTACCCTTCGTCGCCGAGCAGCCGAAGGTCAGCAGGTTCGGGCGGTCGGGGGAATCGGTGCGGTCGGTCTGCTCGCACTGGTAACAGAACATCGGGTCTCCTGACGCGGTAAGCGGTTGACGTGGCCCACGCTAGGAACCCGCGACGAGACGTACCTTGACCTAGATCAAGGCGCCGATGTGCGCCCGGTCACAGGACCGACTGGCTGCGGGAGTGCGCGTCGAGGGCGGCGACGTCGGGGATCTCGACGACCGACCCGTCCACCCTGATCAGGCCTTCCGCCGACAGCGTGCGCATCGCCCGGGAGAACGTCTCCGGCGTCATGCCCAGCCGGGAGGCCAGCACCTGCTTGAGGGCGGGCAGTTCCACGGTGGCCGCGACGGTCCCGGACTCCCCCGCCGCGCCCAGCATGTAGGCCACGATGCGCTGCGTCGCCGACTGCAGCGACAGCATCGCGATGTCCTGAATCTTGGACTGCAGGCGCTTGGCCATCGAGGCCAGCATGCTCCGCGCCATCATCGGGTCCTCGTCGAGCACCCGGTCGACGGCGGTCGCCGGGACGAACAGCAGCCGGGTGTCGGCCAGCGCGGTGCTGTCCACCGGATAGGGCTCACGCAGGAACATCACCGCGTGGCCGAACGCGCTTCCCGGACTGAGGATCTCGACGACCTTGACCGCACCCTCGGAGTTCGACACCGAAAGCTGCATCCGGCCGTCGAGCACGATGTAGAACCCGGTCGACGGCGTCCCCCGGCGGAACAGCACCTGACCGGCGGGCAGAAAGATCGGGCGGCTCTGCCCGGCCAGGAGGTCGACGTGCGCCGCGTCCAGGCCGCCGAACATCGGCGCCGAGGCGATCACCTGCCGCAGGTCCGCGCTCACCGGCGGCGGCCCTTCTCCGGCAATCCGATCAGCCGTCGGCTCAGGTCGGTGAGCCGGGCGCGCAGGGTGTCGTCGTCGATGTCGGCGGCCAGTGGGTTCATCACCGCGCTGCTGATCGCGCCGGCGAGCATGGCCGCCTCGAGGCGGGCGTCTTCGCCCGCATCGGCGAGTAGCACGCCGTACAGGCGGGCCATGAACCCCCGGAACGGCTCGTGCTCGGCCAGCAGCTTGACCACCACCGGATCGAACTGCAGCGTGCTGACCAGCCGACGGTCCCGGACGGCCATCTCGATGACCACCACCAGGAGTTCGTCGCGGGCGGCGGGCCCGGCCCCCAAGGCCTCGGCGCGTTCCAGCGCCGGCACCAGCCGGCCGAGTTCGCGCGCGGTCACGGCGAGGACGATCTGATCCTTGGCCGGAAACTGATGGTAGACAGCGGCTTTCGTGACGCCGATCGCGTCGGCGATCATCTGCAGGGAGGTCGCACTGACCCCGTGCCGGGCGAACAGCTCCAGAGCGGCATCCAGGATGCGGGTGCGGGCGGCGCTGTGCTCGACGACCATCAACGGTTCGTCGGCCACCACCGGTCGTGCTGCTCCCACACCGTGCAGGGTAGCCGAACGGCTATTGACTCGGGCGCGACCGTGCTCTAGCTTCGCAAACTAGCCGAGCGGCTACCCCGCGGAGCCGGAAGGAGTCGCCGATGCCGGACACCGGAGTCACCGACACCGTTGATGCCCGATCGCGGCGCGTCGACGGGGAACTGATCCTCTGGTGGACGCTGCCGGTGGTCGCGGTCATCTGGATGTCGGCGTTCGTCCTGTTCCCCGGCTTCACCCCACCGATGTCGCCGACACTGTCGGCCGAACAGGTCGCCGCGTTCTACCGCGACCCGGCGAACCTCTCCCGCATCCGCGGCAGCATGATCCTGTTCAACTGGTTCTGCGTGGGTCTCGTCCCGGTGCTGGTCCTGATCGCCATGCAGATCCGCCGGATGGCGCACCGCACCCCGATCTTCACCTACGCCATGCTCGGCTGCGTGGCCGGCGGCCCCACCCTCTTCCTGGTGGCCAACATCTTCTGGCTGCTCGCCGCGTTCCGGCCCGAGCGCAGCCCGGAGCTGACCCAGATGTTCAACGACCTGGCGTGGATCACCTTCACCAGCCAGGTGCCGTTCCTCATCGCGCAGAGCGTTCTGCTGGCCCTGGCGATCTACTTCGACGACCCGCGCCGGCCGGTATTGCCGCGGTGGGTGGCGCATTTCAATCTGGTCGTCGCGGCCGCGCTGGTGCCCGCGGCGTTCGTCGCGCTCACGCTGTCCGGCCCGGTGGCGTGGGACGGCGTCCTGTCGTTCTGGTTGAAGAACATCGCGATCGGGGCCTGGATCGTCGTCATGGGAGCGGCCCTGGGCCAGGCGATACGTCGTGAGCGTCTGGCCGGATGAGCGCGTCCGATCCCAAGCGGGAGTTGTGGCTGGCCTGGTGGACGATGGTGGTGTTCTACCAGTTGTTCTTCCTGGTGTTCTTCGTCATCACCCGCACCCAGCCGCCACCGAACCCGGGATCGGACATCCCGACCGTGGTGGCGTGGTTCGGCGCCCGGCGCGACGGCCTGCTGATCGGGTTCGCCATCATGTTCGTGATCACCGGCATGACGTCGATGTGCAACGCGCTCATCGCCTACTCGATGCGGCGAATGTCGATCAGCCCGGCCTTCGCCTACACCTACCTGGTGATCTACTCGCTGAGCGCGGTCCCCGGGATGCTGCTGATGTGTCTGGCACTGACCGCCGGCGCGATGCGGCCGAACCGCGACCCCGAATTGCTGCAGTGGCTCTACGATTTCGCGTTCCTCTCGTTCTCCGGGACCATGGGCGTCTTCCTGATCGGCTCGCTGCTGTGGATGGCGGCGATCCTGATCGACCGCAACCGGGTGTTCCCGACGTGGTTCGGCTATCTGAACCTGTGCAATGCGCTCACCGAGGTCGTGGTGGCGCCGGCGTGGATCTTTCACCGCGGCGTGTTCGCCTGGAACGGCCTGATCTGCTGGTGGATCAACATCGTGGTGTTCGGGGTGTACACCGGCGCGTTCATCGTGTTGCTGCGTCAGATGATTCGCCGTGAGGACTTCGGCACCGCAGCGTTGCCCGACCTGGTGCGGGCCGCGTGACCGGCCTCCAGGTGGGACGCGACACCGGCAGAACCGCAACCCATGTGCCAGGCCAGCCGGACATGTGGGCGTTCGTGCTGTTCGAAACCCTGATATTCACCGGGTATTTCAGCGTCTACCTGCTGCAGCGCACCGGGGCACCGCAGGCCTTCCTGGACGCGCAGGCGCAACTGGACCCGCGCATCGGGGTGTTCAACACGATCGTGTTGCTACTCAGCTCGTGGTCGGTGGCGCGCTGCGTCCAGTCCGCACGCGCGGGGGCGTACGGATCCGCCCACCGGGACGCCCTGCTGACGGTGTTGTTCGGGGTGGTGTTCGCGGTCTCGAAGGTGTCGGAGTGGATCGGGCAGCTCGGCCGGGGCAACGGGATCGCCGGCAACGAGTTCTTCACCTTCTACTACTTCCTCACCGGGATCCACTTCCTGCACCTGCTGATCGGTTTCGTCGTCCTGGCCATCGTCGGCTACCAGATCCGCGGTCCCGCACGGCGATCGCAGAACCTCATCGAAACCGGCGCGACCTACTGGCACACCGTCGACTTCCTCTGGGTGCTGATCTTCGCCCTGCTGTACGTGGTGCGGTGAGCGATGACGACCTCCAACAAGCGGCTCCTGATCGGCTGGCTGGTACTGGCCGGGCTGACCCTGGGCTACCTCTGGATCGACCGCACCGCCGACCGCGGCGGGTCGCCGGTCCCCAGCACCGTGGTGACGGTGGCGGCGATCCTCATCGCACTTGTCAAGGTGCGCATCATCTTTCGGGAGTTCATGGAGGTCCGCGGCGCACCGGCGCTGCTGCGCCACCTCACCGACGCCTGGCTGGTGATCATCGCCGTCAGCCTGCTCGGCAGCTATTTCATCGGCACGGCGATCGCACAAAACTGACGCTCGCGACTATTCTGGGTCCATGAACAACTACTTCGCCGCGCTGCTGACGGCCCTCGCGACGGCGGTACTGCCGGTGGCCTTGGGGATAGCCTCCGCGCCGGCCGCGCATGCCGACACCTGCGAGGGGCCGGGCTGCGTCGACCTCGGACCCCTGGTCGAGGTGG
>ERZ724513.832-NODE-832-length-15460-cov-7.662253_pt1 | contig 15460 bp, 22 predicted proteins | sample MGYA00376046_ERZ724513 | MGnify/ENA primary metagenome ERZ724513 (study PRJEB28724, sample SAMN07190883) | activated sludge metagenome | isolation source: activated sludge of sewage treatment plant in Hong Hong | place: Hong Kong | collected 2016-03-17 ...
AGCGGCGTACCACCTGCCGCAGGTGCGGTCGCTGGCCGACGGCGGGGCGGACCTGATCACCGCCTACACCCTCACCGGAATCGGCGAGGCGGCCGGGGTTGCGCTCGCCGCTCGCGAAGTGGGTCTGCCGGTCGGCATCGGGTTCACCGTCGAGGCCGATGGACGGCTGCCCGACGGCACCCCACTGGCCGACGCCATCGCCGCCGTCGACGCGGTCTGGCCGCCGACCCACGACGCGGTGAACTGCGCCCACCCCACGCACATCGAGCCCGGTCTGGCCGACGCGCCGACGCAGTTGCAGCGCATCGCGGTGGTGCGGGCGAACGCGTCCCAACTCAGCCACGCCGAGCTCGACGAGGCCGACGAGCTCGACGACGGCGACCCGGTGGCGTTGGCGGCCGCCGTGACGCAACTGCGTGACCGGCTGCCGGGGCTGCGGGTGATCGGCGGCTGCTGCGGTACGGACGCTCGGCACATCGCGGCCAGGTGGGGCCTGTCGGCCTGATTCGAGCGTCCCCCGCATTGGTACTACTATTCCCATCGGATTTATAGGGATTGCTCGCGGACGGCGCTCCCGTCCGCTAGCGTCGCAATCGACCCATCCAGAGCGGCCGAGAGATCTGGCTCACCGACGCCGCAGCAACCCGTCAGGGTGCTCCCGCCAGAAACGATGGAGGTAGGCCATGATCATCGATCCCTTCGGTCGGCTCGTCCGGCGATTTCGTCGTGGCTGGTGTTGTCGTCTCTGACGCAGCACACCGCCAACGACCCGCCCAAACCTCGTTCGACCAGGAGAAACCCATGACCATCACTGCGCCCACGCCTGCCCTGAACCGTTCTCGAACCCCTGATCCCTCTCTCGTCGCCCTGCTGCAACGCGTGGTCGACGACTGCGATCGGTGGCTGCCGCTTGTTCGGTTCGACACCGACGAGCGCTACTGGGTGCGCCTCGACGTGCCTGAAGACGTGGACCTGTGGCTGCTCACCTGGACCACCGCCCAGGGCACCGAACTGCATGATCACGGCGACTCCGAGGCCGCCTTCGCGGTGATCAGCGGCGTGCTGAGCGAGACCAGGGTGCGCGACGACGAACTGGTGGTGCTTGAGCGGCGGCCCGGTACGGTGGTGTCTGTGCTGCCCGGCGAGCTGCACGACGTGCGCAACGAGCTGCCCGAGCCGGCGATCAGCATTCACGCCTACTCGCCCCGGTTGGCGACGATGACGTTCTACAGTTTCGGCGACGGACGAGCCACGCCGGTGCGTACCGTGCATGGCGACGTACCGGAGGTCGACTGAGTGCCCGACATCGAGAGCGTGGTGGCGCAGGCCCGTGCGGGGATCGTCCGGGTCACGGCTGACGAGCTGGCCGCACGGCTGGCGGCGGGCGCATGGGTGATCGACATCCGTCCGGTCGACCGGCGCGAGGCCGCCGGCCACATTCCAGGGGCGGTGGTGGTCGATCGCCTGGTGCTCGAGTGGCGACTCGACCCGACGTCTGCCCACCGCATGCGACCCGGCCCCGCGCTCACCGACGAGGTCTACGTCGTCTGCAACGAGGGCTACTCGTCGAGCCTGGCCGCGCGCGATCTGAGTGCGCTCGGGTTCACCCGGGCAGGCGACCTGATCGACGGGTTCGACGGCTGGCGCGGGGCCGGCCTACCGGTGGTGGCCGAGCCGACCCGGTACGTGCGCTGAGTGCCCTGGTCGCTGGTGACCCCGACCCGGCCTGGACGTCATCCCGACGAGCGCGGGGGTCTCGCGACTGTTGGTGGTCGCGTCGGGAGATCCCGGGGCAAGCCCGGGATGACGGTGGTCGATTGACGGCCAACTGACAGGTCTTCGTAACCCGCAATTAACCTGCGAGTGCGAGAGTTCGAATCCAGGCTGCCCACAGTCACGGCTGTACAAGGAGGTTCAGATGGCTTCTCGTCACGTGTTGTTCGTCTGCACGCACAACGCCGGCCGATCGCAAATGGCCGCGGCGTTGCTCGCGCACCTCGGTGGCCCTTCGTTCGTCGTCGATTCCGCCGGCACGGCACCGGCCGACGCGCTCAACCCCGCGGTGGTGGCGGCGATGCTCGAGGTGGGCATCGACCTGCGCGACAATGAGCCCACCCTGCTGACCCCCGAGGCGTTGCATGAGGCCGACCTGGTGATCACCCTCGGCGTCGACAGCGCCGAGCTGCCCGGCAGCCACTACATCGACTGGGACTTTCCCGATCCGGCGGGTAGCCGGCTCGAGACCGTGCGGCCGATCAGGGACGCCATCAAAGCGCGCGTGCTGGCGTTGATCGGCGAGCTGAACTCACCGGCCGCGGCCTGAGGAGGGCTGCACGGCGCGCTTGCTATCGCCGGACAGTTTGAGCCCCACCATGGCGGCGACGAGCACGAACAACAGCGCCGCCCGCACCGGCCCGAGCGGGTCGTCGAATGCCACCACGCCGACGATCACGGTGCCGACGGCGCCGATGCCCGTCCAGATCGCGTAGGCCAGGCCCAGCGGAATCGTCCTGATCGCCTTCGCCAGGCACTCGAAGCTGACGATCGCGCAACCCAGAAACAGCCACAGGTACTGCGGATCGTGCTGCTCGAGCTTCAGCCCGGTGGTCATGCCGATCTCGAAGACGCCGGCCAGCAACAACCACAACCAGGCGCTCATGCCAGCACCTTCAGCCCCACGATGGCCAGCAGCACCACGCCGAGCAGGCCCAGCGTCGCGGGCTTGAGCCGCTCGCCGAACGCCAACGCACCGACCAGCACGGTGCCGATGGCGCCGATGCCCGTCCAGACCGCGTAAGCCGTGCCCAGGGGAATGCTCTGCAGCGCTTGGGAAAGAAGCGTGAAGCTGATGCCGGCGCAGATCAGAAACGGCACGATGAACCCCTTGCTGCGCTCCTCGAGCTTGAGGCAGGTGGTGAAACCCACCTCGAACAGACCGGCGAACGCCAGGGTGAGCCAGGGATCCATGCCGCCTCCTTATTTCGCACGAATGGGTTAAAACCTTTGTAGCACGACCGTGCGATCTAAGGCAAGATCGCACGATCGTGCTACAACTGAGGCGTGCCGAGAGTGGTGGACCACGAGCGCCGACGCGCCGAGTTGATCGACGTCGTGTGGCAGTTGATCGTCGAGGACGGCCTGCCGGGCATCACGATTCGGCGAGTGGCCGAGCGCAGCGGCTGGAGCAGCGGTGCGGTGCGGCACTACCTGCCGACCCGCGAGGCGATGCTCGACGCGGCCGCCGCCCAGGTCGGCGCCGCGATCGAGCAGCGGGTACGCGCCGTGCCCACCGACTCGACCCCCCGCCAGGCACTGGTGGGGGTACTGGCCGCGGTGCTGCCCGACGACGAACGCATGCGGCAGGCGTCCAGGGTGTGGCTGGCGTTCGTGGGGCAATCCGCCAGTGACCGCGACCTCGCCGAGCGGCAGGGCATCGTGTACAGCGACCTCAACGAGTTGCTGGTGCGGTTGCTCGACTGGGCCGGCACCGAAGGACGAGCAGTCGCCGCAGGGCCTGTCGCCTCTGCGACCCAGCTACAAGCCCTCGTGGACGGGCTGACCGTGCACGTGCTGCTCGATCAGGTGAGCGTCGAGAGCGCCCGGCAGGTGCTGCAGAATGCGGTGGACGCGGTGCTCGGCTGACTACCTCTGATCGTCATTCCAGCGGACGCACCCAGGCCGTCATTCCGGCGAACGCCGGAATCTCTGAGGCGTCGAGCGAGTCGTCAGGTGACGGAGAGCTCGTGTGGAGAGAGATCCCGGCGTCCGCCGGGATGACGGGGGGAGCGCCGGGCTGCACGGAACGTTTGGCTACCAGCGGAGCCTGCTAGCGGGACCAGTGCGGGTCGCGTCCGATGAAGGCGATCAGCTTCTCTTGCGCCGAGGCGTCGTCGGCCACCGGCTGTTGGTCGCCGAACTGCCCCGAGGCGCGAATCACCGGCGCCATCTGCTGCATGCCGGCAAGCACTTCTGCACACTCTGCCTCGTCGAGGGTGTCGTCCTGGCCGCTGGCCCGGGCCAGGTCCCAGGTGTGCATGAACACGTCGGCGGTGTAGAAGTTGCTGACCGCAGCCGCCAGCGACTGGGTGCCGACGTAGGGGTGGGTGAACTCGGCCTCGGCGGTCTCAGGGTTGTCGAGCAACCTCTGGACGGCCGCCGTCTGCCGCGCCCAGGAGCCGCGCGGGTCGTCGGGGCGACCCGCGGGAATCGACACCCCGCCGGCGGCGAGAAACTCCGGAAACCACGAGGTCAGGTGAGCCACTACGTCGCGGGCCGTCCATTCCTTGACCGGGGTGGGGGCGGCCCAGTCGGTGACGCCGTCGATGACGGCGGCGAACCGGGCCGCCCGCTCGCGATGCTGGGTTGCCGCGTCGCTCACGCCGTGACCGCCGACTCGGCGAACAGCGCGTCGAGCTTGGCGTAGCCGTCAGTGACGCCGACCTCCATGCCCGAGGCCAGCCAGGCGTCGCGGCCCTCGAAGCTGTCGGTGAGCGACGACGCGCGCAGGCGCGTCCAGCCGTCACCCAGATCGGTCACGGTCAGGGTCTCGAGGGCGACCGATTCGGGCATGCCCTCCCAGGTGAAGGTCTGCACCAGCCGGTGCTCACCCACCTCGTGAAAGCAGCCGCGAAACGCCTGCACATCGTCGTCGGTGCTGTCGAGATAGCGCCAACTGCCGCCGGTGCGGGCGTCCCAGTGGTCGATGGTCACGGTGCGGTGGTTGGGGCCGATCCATTGCGTGAACAGTTCGGGGTCGATGTGGGCGCGAATCACCTGGGCCGGCGTGGCGCGAAAGTCGCGGGTGATGTTGATCGCGGGCACCACCGGGTCGGCCTCAATGGTGGCGGTGGTGAGGTGGTCGGTCATGGCAGATCTCCTTGCTCGGCGGGCGGTTGATCCAATGCAGCGAGTACGGCGTCGAGGCGCTGGTAGCGCTGATCGGCGAGCTGGGCGTAGTGCTCGACCCAGCCGGTCAGGGCTCTCAGGGCGTCGGCTTCGAGGTGTACGAGCCGACGCTGGGCGTCGGGCCGTTTGGTGACCAGGCCGGCGTCTTCGAGCACCTTGACGTGCTTCGAGACGGCCTGCACGGTCATGTCGTAGGGGGCGGCCAGTTCGCCGACCGTCGCGTCGCCGATCGCCAGCCGGGCGACGAGGTCGCGGCGGGTGGCGTCCGACAGGGCCGCGAAGGCCTGATCGAGGCGGTCCGTCATGCTGCTTCTTTCTCAACCATTTGGTTTAATACGACAATAGAGCCCGGTGAACGAGATGTCAACCAGTTGGTTGAATATGCTTGTGGTGCGGTTGTGAGATCCCGGCATTCGCCGGGATGACGGAGTACGTGGGCCGTGGCGCGAGTTGGGAACGGTTCCTATCTCGCGCCACCGACCGATGTGGCGCGAGTTGAGAACCGTCCCCACCTCGCGCCACGGGGCTGCCGGCGGCAGAACGATGAGCGTGGGGTGAGGGGCCGGCGTCCGCCAGGACAAGGCGTCCGATCGGGGCACTCCGCTCGCCGGACGACCCGCTCGTTCAGCCCTCGTAGCGCTCGACCGTGTTCTCGGAACGCAGCTCAGCACCGTCGGGGTTCTCGCCCGCTTCGCGCAGCGCCTCGCGCTGCCGCAGCAGGTCCCACAACTGATCGAGCCGAGCCGACACCTCGTCGAGCTTGGCCTGCTCGTCTTCGATGCTCACCTCACCCGACGCCAACTGCGCCCGCAACTTGTGCTCGGTATCGACCAGCTCGTTGATCTGCTGATGGATGTCGTGGTCGGTGCTGTCTGTCATGGCCTCACCCTAACTAACCGCCCGGCCGGAACGCCGACCCCATCGCGGCCAGGGCGCCGTCGGCGATCGGCACCCGTCCGTTGCGGGCGGCTGTCACCAAAGCGGCGTGGTCGGCCTCGGTCTGGTCGGCGTACAGCCGGGCGAACCGCGAGAACGCCTTGGCCGCCTTCTCACCCTTGCCCAGATACCCCGCGATCATGGACGCCCCCGAGGTTCGCGCATGCCCCTTGGCCAGCAGGTGCCCGACGATGCCGGCGTAGTCGGCCAGGGCGGTGGCGGTGAGGCCGTCCAGGGGGATGGTGCCCTTCATGTTGCGGAACTGGCGCACGTAGTACTGCCGTCCGTCGACCTCGGTCCAGCCCAGCAGCGGGTCGGACACGGTCTGCAGCGCCTGCTGGTATTCGACGACCCGTTGCCCCTGGTGGGCGTGCCAGGCGTTGTCGCCGTGCACGTAGCGGGCCAGCACCGAACGCCGCGCCTGTTTGAGCTGCAGAAACAGCACGTCGTCGGGCGAGCTGCCCTCGAGCAGAGCAACGTAGGCGCGCAGTCCCACCGAACCCACGCCCACCACCTTGTGCGCGATGTCGATCAGCGTGTAGCCGGCCACCACCCGCCGCCAGTGCGGGGCGAGGGTGTCGAGATAGGCGTCCAAGCCCTCGGCCAGTTGCTCGTACTCGTCGCCGGTCACCGAGCGAATCAGCGGCGGCTCTTCCACGATGCGTCGCCGCCCGTCCGACTCGTCGGTGAAGCGCGGCAGGGCGCGGTCGGACGTGCGTTTGCGGGCCACCTTGCCCGCGCGCTTGATCTCGTCGCGCAGGTCCTTCTCGGTGGCGGTCTCGTGCAGTCGCTCGATGTCGAGCCGATTGTACGAGCGGGCCATCAGCGGCATGTGGGCCAGCAGGTCGACCTCGTCGCGATAGGCCATTACGCAGGCGTGCACCGCCTCGGCGATGTCGTCCTCGCCGTAGCCGTTCTCGCGACCGGCCACCCACACCGCGGCGGCGAGCCGGCGCAGGTCCCACTCCCACGCGCCCGGATGGGCCTCGTCGAAGTCGTTGAGGTCGATCACCTGCTCACCCTCGGGCGAGCGGTAGAAGCCGAAGTTGCCCAGGTGCGAGTCGCCGCAGATCACCGGCATGATGCCCGTGATCGGCAGGGCCGCCACGTCGGACGCCATCACCACCGCGGTGCCGCGGTAGAAACCGTAGGGCGAGCTGACCATGCGGCCGACCCGAATCGGCACCAGGTCGTCCACCCGACCCTCGTGCGACTCGTTGATCAGGTCGATGGGGTCGGGACGGGCCTGGGTCGCGTTCCACACCCCCAGCGCCGAGATCGGTACCTTCTCGCGCAGCGAGCGGCCGAGCGCGAACCGCTCGTCGCGGGTGGTGGTGCGCTCGCGCACCGACGCGAACGCGTTGCTGTCGGTGCTTGCCAGAACCGTGTGGCTGAACTGCATCGTTGCTCCTTTCAGCCCTCGGAGCCTAAGCCAAGGGGTCGCATCGTGCCCAGAGGTGATCTAGCTACAGAAACAGCCCCAGTGATCGCAGGTCGTCGGCCAGGCCCGCCGCGCCGGTGCTGGTGCGATGCAGGGCGGCGCGCAGCCCGGCGGCCCTCGCCCCGACCACGTTGGGCGGTGCGTCATCGACGAAGGCGATCTGCTCGGGTGGCACGTGCAGCGTGGCGGCGATGTGCTCGAAGTAGGCGGGGGACGGCTTGGCGTGGCCCATCTCGTAGCTGTAGAAGGCCTGGTCGAAGTGCTCGTCGAAGCCCAGTACCTCGCGCATGTGAGTGCCGCGGTACGACTGCTGGTTGGTGGCCAGGCCGACGATCAGGCCCTGGCGGCGCAACCGGGCCACCAGGGCGAGCGCCTCGTCGTTCACCACGATGTCGTGCCAGACGGTCAGCACCTCATCGACCGTGCCGCCGGTGCCCGATCGTTCCAGCAGTTCGGCCAGCAGCGGCCGCAGGTCGCCCTGGCCGGCCAGGCACTGCACCTCGGCGGTGAAGGCGTCCACCACGAAGTTGGGCCCGCCCAGCCGCACGAAGTCGTCCAGCCAGCCGGGACGGGGCACCTGCAGCACCCCGTCGGCGTCGAACAACACCGCGGCAACAGGTGTGTCTTCGGGTGGGTTGGCGCTGTTGAGGTAGTTGGTCGCGGCGGTCAGCAGGTGCTGCCAGTGCTGGCGGGCTGCTCGTGCATCGGTGTCGGGAATCGCTCGGGCGTCGATCACCAACTCGGGGCCGACGAACACCACGAACCGGCCAGGCTGGGGCCAGTCGGCGCCGCCCCAGGTGAACTCGAGGCGTCCGGGCTGGACGTCATCGATGGTGCCGCTGCCGCCGCTGCCGCGCAGACTGATGGCCGCGTACGAGCGACCCGGCACCAGGTCGGGAGCGCCGTGGCCGAACAGCAACTCGGGGTGTTGGGTCAGTTCGGCCCAGGCCGTCTCGGGTGAGCGCAGCCGCTCGGTGAGGGTGAAGGCGGTCATGCGGGTCATTGTTGCGTGCGGGCCGCGCTGGTGGCGGCGGGGCACCCGGGTATGCCCGATACTGGCCGGGTGAGCGTGGCGCGGCAGGCAAGGTTGTGGCAGTGGGGGGCGTTCGTCTACACCCTGATCGCTTCGGCGTTCTTCGCCTTCATGCCGCTCATTCAGCGACCCAACGGCAGCCACGTGTCGGCGTACTTCCTGCTGGGGTGGGGCGTGTTCGTGCCGCTGCTGGTGCCCATGGTGTTGACGCTGGTGCCCATCGTGGTGCCGCGCTGGCGGGTGCGCGTGGCCTGGATCTGCACCGCGATTCTGGGCCTGGTCTGCCTCTACCTGGCGTTCTCGTGGGGCATCGTGTTTCTACCGGCCCCGATTCTGGCGGCCGTGGGCGCGCACCTGACCGCCCGGGCGCCGATCGAAGATGAGCAACTCGACGACGCACCCTGGACGGTGCCGGGCTCCTGACCGCCCCAAATCCCGGCCACTGAGCCCCCACCCACCTCTCTGTGGTGGTTCGGCGCGCGGCTCCCACGCTCTTGAACGGGCGACAACCCGCCAGGCATGCTTGAGTTACCGGACAACAGTGTCCGGTTAACGGTCGCCCCCAGCCGTGATCGATACCCATGCCCACGTGGACGGTCTGCTCAACGTGGCCGGCATCATTCAGAAGTTCGAGCCCTTCATCGAGCTCGACACCGCCGACATCGAGCGCGTGCTGCAGGTGAACTTCTGGGGCGTGGTCAACATGGTGCGGGCTTTTCTGCCGCCCGGGTGCTGGTGGGCCGCGACGCCCAGGTGATGGACTGGTTCACCCGGCTGGTGCCCGAGCGGGCGATGACGATGATCGCCGACCGCATGGCGAGCCTGCTGCAGCGCTGACAGCTGGCTCCCGCCAGCGGCGCGGGTCTCGAACACGCTCGACCAGTGAAGTCAGAGGTCGTCGGGGTCTCGCCGCGCAGCACCCTTGTCGGCCGACTGGGCCAGCATGGCGAAGATCTTCAGCGCAGGGGACACCACCCGCACCCGATCCTTCGGCTTCCAGCCCCGCGCCTCAGCGGCCGCCCGGCGCTGCGCCAGCACCTCGTCGTCGACCTCGAGGGTGACGCTGCGATTGGGAATCGAGAACCGAATGATGTCGCCGTCCTCGACCAGGGCGATGGTGCCGCCCGAGGCCGCCTCGGGCGACACGTGCCCCACCGACAACCCCGACGAGCCGCCCGAGAAGCGTCCGTCGGTGATCAACGCGCACTTGGGCCCGAGCCCGACCCCCTTCAGGTACGACGTGGGGTACAGCATCTCTTGCATGCCCGGGCCGCCCTTGGGGCCCTCGAAGCGGACGACCACGACGTCGCCGGGTTTCACCTTGCCGCCGAGAATCTTCTCGACAGCCTCGTCTTGCGACTCGGCGACCACCGCCGGGCCCGCGAACTCCCACTGGTCTTCGGGCACGCCCGCGGTCTTGACGATGCAGCCGTCCTCGGCCAGGTTGCCGTACAACACCCCCAGGCCGCCGTCGGTGGTGTAAGGCGTAGCCACCGAGCGAATGCAGCCCTTGGCGGCGTCTTTGTCGAGGGACGCGAACCGCTTGGTCGACGAGAACGCCTCCGTGGTGCGCACCCCGCCCGGCGCCGCGTAGAACAGGTCTTCGTGCTCGGGCAGCGCCTTGCCGCCGCGAATGTCCCAGTCGCCAAGCCAACTGTCCAGATCGGGCGAATGGACGGCGTGCACGCCCCGATCGAGCAGCCCGCCGCGGTCGAGTTCGCCCATGATGGCGACGATGCCGCCGGCACGATGGACGTCCTCCATGTAGTACTTCGTCGAGTTGGGGGCCACCTTGCAGATGCAGGGCGTCACTCGCGACAGAGCGTCGATGTCGTGCTGATCGAAGTCGACGCCCGCCTCTTGGGCGGCGGCCAGCAGGTGCAGCACGGTGTTGGTCGAGCCGCCCATGGCGATGTCGACCCGCATCGAGTTGTTGAACGCCTCTTTAGTCGCGATCGACAGCGGCAGCACCGACTCGTCGTCGTCGTTGTAGTACCGCTTGGCCAGGTCGACCACCAGCCGTCCGGCGTCGAGAAACAGGTTGCGTCGCGCCGAGGCCGTGGCCAGCGTCGAACCGTTGCCGGGCAGCGACAACCCGAGCACCTCGGTGAGGCAGTTCATCGAGTTGGCGGTGAACATGCCCGAACACGAGCCGCAGGTGGGGCAGGCGTTCTGCTCGATGTCGCGCAGGTGGTCGTCTTCGATGCTCGGGTCGACGGCCTTGACCATCGCGTCCACCAGGTCGAGCCGCGGCGCCACGTTGTGCTCGTCGGGCGCACCCCCGGCCAGCGGGTTGTGCGGAATGCGGCCGGCCTCCATCGGCCCGCCCGACACGAACACCGTCGGAATGTTCAGCCTCAGCGCGGCCAGCAGCATGCCGGGAGTGATCTTGTCGCAGTTGCTGATGCACACCAGTGCGTCGGCGCAGTGCGCGTTGACCATGTATTCGACCGAGTCGGCGATGATCTCGCGGCTGGGCAGCGAATACAGCATGCCGTGGTGCCCCATCGCGATGCCGTCGTCGACGGCGATGGTGTTGAACTCGCGTCCCACACCCCCGGCCTCGGCCACCGCCTCGGCCACCAGGGCGCCCATGTTGCGCAGGTGCACGTGCCCGGGCACGAACTGAGTGAAGCTGTTGGCGATGGCGATGATCGGCTTGCCGAAGTCCGATTCGCCCATGCCCGTGGCGCGCCAGAGCGCCCGGGCACCGGCCATGTTGCGGCCGTGGGTGGTGGTTCGAGAACGCAGTGCAGGCATAGGGGGTAGCGTACGCCCGCGACCCTGGACGGCCCGGGCGAGGATCGTCCAGTGACCTCAGCGATCGCCGTGGGCGAACCACCGTGGCGTAGCGTGACCGAGTGGGCGAGTCGGGGCAGCACGATGAGTGAGCCGTCCGGCTTCACCCGTCCGGCGGCCTGGAAGTCGTTGGACGCCCCCGCGCAGCCGAGCGTCCCGCCCGCCGGCACTGGCCCACGGCCCAGCAAGCCCAAACGTCGCTGGTTGCGCCGGCGGCCGCGGCACCAGGGGCTGGGCAAGCCCGCCGGACCCGACTTCAGTTGGGCGACCCCAGCGGCAGAGCCCGTCCCGACGGCACCACCCCTACCGCCCCCGTCGGCCCCCGGCTCACCCCGCCTCACGACTCCACCGCTGCCGGAGCCCCGCCTCACGGCGGCGCAACGGCGGGCCCAGAGCCGGCAGGCCGAAGCGGCGGCGCAGCGATCGCAACGCGCCTGGGACCGCAAGATGCGCGACCTGAACCGGGCCTTGTCGATCGTGCCGATCATGGTGGGCCTGATCGTATTGGTCGTCGTCATCGCGCTGGTGTGGCAGGTCGTCGGCGGCGGGTCAGGACGCACCCGGCCCGGGCCCACCATCACGCGCAGCACGCAGGCCAGCCTGGGTGCGGTGTGGAAGACCGAACCGGAGCAGTTGCGGCCCGACATGATTCAGCCCGAGTTCATCGGCGACGCCGACGGCACCTTCGACGACCATCGGGTGATCGACGCCGGTGCCACCTGGGTGGTGCTCACCGGCACCCGCAACGACACCGACATCTGGGTGCACGGCCTCGACGCCGCCACGGGCCAGGAACGCTGGCGGCACCCGCTCGACAGCGGGCTGTGCGCCGCCGATCTGCTGGACGGCCGTTTGCTGTGCGCGTCGGCAGTCGACCACGATGAGGCCACGGGTTTGGGCACCCGCTGGCATCTGGCCCTGCTCGACGTGGCCTCTGGCAAGGAGCTTCGCGGCACCGACTGGACGGGCTGGCTCACCTTTCTGCACGTGCGCGACAACCGGGTGCTGCTGGCCGAACAGCGCCTGCCCGCACCGCACGCGGTGTTGACCGGCCTCGACGCCGAGCTCAAACAGACCTGGCAACTCGACCTGATCAACCGGCCCCAGCACGTCGGTCTGTTCAGCGACAACCGCATCTACAACCGCAAGCTGCCCATACCTGAGGGGCCGGCGTTCGACCGTCCACGCATCAGGCACGTGGGCAAGGGCCTGACGGCGGTGTGGATCGGCCAGACGACGGTGTTCGTTGACCTGGCCAAGGGGGTTCTGGTGGGCATGCCCCGCTGCTCGCGGCTGGTGGACGACGGTAAGCGGCTCTGGTGCAACCAGGGCGACCTGGCCACCTCGTACAGCTACACAATGACCGAGCTGGTGCACACCGAACTGAACACGCGGCTCGCCTTTCCCGGCCGCGACCCCCGGGCGGGCGACGTCACCCCGCCGGTCTTTCTGCGCGAAGACGGACGCGCGATGCGCGTCGACCCCGACACCGGCAAAACGGTGGGGCAGTTGGTGAACACCCGCAATGGCTCGGCCTTCGGCCTGGTGACCTCGCCGCGCACGTCGTTCGTCAACGACCTCACCCTGGTGTGGGACAGCTCGGTCGTCTTCGCCGTGCGGGCCGAGACCGGTGACGAGGTGTGGCAGCAGCCCACCACGGGCCTTTTCGACGACCCGTACGAGTGGCGGGGGCGCATTCTGGTGGCCAGCAGCACCCTGCTACTGCTCGACCCGGCGACCGGCGAGACGGTGAAGAGCTACCGGCAGTCGCTGGGGTTCGACACCGTTCCCCTGGGCGACGTGCTGGTCGGCGCCGGGCCAGATGTGGTCGCCCGGCTGGTCGATCCGTGAGGCCGGCATGCCTACACTGAATCGGTGAGCGACTTCTTCGAGCTGTTCAATCCGGGCCTTCGGCACGCCCGGCAGCAGCGCGACCTCGAGAACTCGATCACGGTCGACTACGAGAAGGGTGCGTGGGGGCCCAAGCCGCACGACCTCGAATCGGGCCATGTGACGATCAAGATGCCCACGATCAAGCCGAAGCAGAACAAGCCCGCCGACTGATCGGGCGGGTGTCAGAGGGTTCCCTGCACGGGCGCCGAATCCTCCAGTTTCCGAGCCGTCCGGGTCAACGCCGACGCGATCTGTTCGAGCCGCTCCGCAGTCATGCGTTCGATCGGCACCGAGCAGCTGATCGCGTCCATCACGGGGTTGTTGTAGCGCAGCGCCACGCCCACGCAGCGCAGCCCTCGGGTGCCCTCTTCGACATCTCGCTGGCGATGGTGGCGCACTGCGGTGCGGCGGCACCGGGGGAGTACAACGCCCTGGACACCCACTGGATCTGGCAGGAGGGCCTGGAGCGGTTGACCAAGGAGCCGCCGCAGATCGTCGGCGGCGAGATCGCCGTCACCGACGCGCCCGGTCTCGGCATCGAGATCGACCGCGACCGGGTGCAGGCCGCCCACGAGCTGTACCTGGAACATGCGCTGGGTGCCCGCGACGACGCCGTCGGCATGCAGTTCCTGATCCCCGGTTGGACGTTCGACAACAAGCGTCCCGGCATGGTGCGCTAGCAGCGGCAGGGCAATGGAGCCGAGGAGCACATCATGAAGGTCGTCTGCGCACCCGATTCGTTCAAGGAGTCGATGTCGGACGCCGAGGCGGCCGCGGCCATGACGCGCGGCGTGCGCTCGGTGTTCCCGGACGCCCAGTGCGTCGAGGTGCCGATGGCCGACGGCGGCGAGGGCATCGAGCAGGTGCTCGAGAACGCGTCTCGCAGCGTTGAGGCCGGCATCGGCGGCATCAAGATCAAGGTCGGCCCCCCCGATAGAGGTGTCGACATGACCCGGCTGACCGCGATGCGCGAACACCTGGGCGACGACTTCCCCCTGATGGTGGACGCCAACCAGCAGTGGGACCGCCCCACGCCATGCGCATGTGCCGGGCGATGGAGCCGTTCAACCTGGTCTGGATCGAAGAGCCCCTGGACGCCTACGACTACCTCGGCCACGCCGAACTGGCCCGCGTGATCGACACCCCGATCGCCACCGGCGAGATGCTCGCGTCCGTCGCCGAGCACGTGAAGCTGATCGAGCATCAGTCGTGCGACATCATTCAGCCGGACGCCCCGCGGGTCGGCGGCATCACCGAGTTCCTGAAGCTCACCACCCTCGCGGCGCAGGCCGGGTTGACGCTGGCGCCGCACTTCGCGATGGAGATTCACTGCCACCTGGCCGCGACCTACCCGATCGAACCGTGGGTGGAGCACTTCGACTGGCTCGACCCGCTGTTCAACGAGCGCATGGCGATCGCGGACGGCCGCATGATCGTCTCCGACCGTCCGGGCCTCGGCGTCACCCTGTCGGAGCAACTGCGCGCGTGGACGGTCGACAGTTGCGTGATCACGGGCGCCTGAGCGGACCGTGGCCCCGGCGAACGCCGGGATCTACCCTCGCCGGGCTACCGGATCGGGTCGGGGCACAACTCGCGGCGTCCGCAGCCTTCGCAGTGGTCACCCATCCAGAAGGCGTCGAAGGTGCGCTCCAGCATGGCCACGAACTCGGGTTCGCGGCCGACCGCGCCGAGTTCGAGGTTGCGGTTGCGCTCGCTCTTGGCGCCCAGGCCGGCGCCGGTGAAGTTGGCCGATCCGGTGTAGCCGAGGGTGCCGTCGACGATCACCATCTTCCAGTGGCTGCGAGGGCAGATCTGCAGTTCCAACCCGCCGTCAACCAGAGCGGGCAGTGAGTCGAACGTCTCGCGGAAGCTACGCGAGGGCAGTTCGGCGTGAATCACCCTGATCTGCACGCCGTCGCGGGCGAGCCGGCTGAACTCATCGAGAATCGGACGGTAGCGGCGACCGGTACCCGGCACGTACAGGTCTTTGAGGTTGGCGGTGGCGATCCAGATCGACCGTTCGGCGCGCAGGACGCCCTCGGTGATCACGGCGCGGTAGAGGTCGCGTCCGGTCAGCCACTCCATGCGGTGACAGTACCCGCGCGGTGCGTCCACAGGTGTGGGTAAGCCTGTGGAGAACTACACGGCTGTAATCTCGGGCGCGCCCGCTCGGCGTCAGCCGGTAGCTAAGACTGCGACCCAACGAAGACCTGGGTGCTCGTTCAGTGCGAAAGCTCAATGTCATGTCGGTAATCGAGCTTGTCGAGATCCGTCCGGATCTGCCGATGATCGAGCGTCCACTCATCCCTCGGAGTCAAACTCAGGGACTGCTGCATGAGTAGGTGACATTCGATCCGTGGGGTCTGAGCACCCTGCTGGAAGGATGTGCACTATGCCCAAACCCCATCCGAGAGAGTTCCGCGACGATGTTGTGGCGGTGGCCCGTAAGGGCG
>ERZ724513.834-NODE-834-length-15450-cov-6.966223_pt1 | contig 15450 bp, 16 predicted proteins | sample MGYA00376046_ERZ724513 | MGnify/ENA primary metagenome ERZ724513 (study PRJEB28724, sample SAMN07190883) | activated sludge metagenome | isolation source: activated sludge of sewage treatment plant in Hong Hong | place: Hong Kong | collected 2016-03-17 ...
AAGGCAGCCAGCGCATACCCACTGATCAGACCGCAAACAACGGCGGCGGTAGCCAACTTCAGTCGCTGATTCATGGTGGACCTCCTTTGTCCTATGGGACTTCCGAACCTCCCCCGCCATGATGCAATTTCAGTTTTTTCGACTCCCTACCTGCCGTCAGGTTCCTTTCATTTTCTGAGGATCGGACTTGTCAGCATCCTGCATTCGCGCCGATTGCCGCATGCACCCACCCTCCGGGTTCTCAAGTCGGTTTGGAAACCGAACGGTACCGCGCCTTGACCTGGGCAATCTCCTCGAGTTGAAAGCGCAATGCGGTGAGCGCATCGCGTTCGCCCGCGTCGAGGTCTTCCAACTCGACGTACCTGATCAGCACCGCGAGCGCGTCGCCGGTGCGACCCAGCTGCTTCCCGTAGCTACCCACCTCGTCGAGGACCTCCTGTTCCAGTTCGGGGTCACTGCTCCGGCCACGGTTGATGTTGACCAGTGGCATAGAAGGCGACCATGGAAAACAATATGGAACGCATCCGCGAAGCCCTGCAATTCATCGACCCAAGCGACCGCGACACCTGGTGCAGCATGGGCATGGCGATCAAGTCCGAGCTTGCCCACACCGGCTTTGAGGTGTGGGAAGCCTGGAGCCAGCAAGCCGAATCCTTCAACAGCACAGATGCGCGGGATGTGCGGAAGAGCATCCGGGCTGGTAGCAAGGGTAATTGCTTTGGTTGCTTTTACTTGGGTTGCGAGTTGGTATTCCAGGCCAATTGCTCGGCCAGCGAATCCCGGCCCCAGCGCAGCGGCTGGGACCGGCCGTCAGCTCAACCCATGCCGGTTGGCATAGGCAAACAACTCCAGCCGGCTATGCACCTCCAGCTTGGCATAGACCGACGTCAGGTGATTGCGCAGTGTGTGCTCGCTGATATGCAGGCGCTGGGCGATGTCGCTACCGCTGGCCGAAGCATCCCGCGCGACCTCCGCCACGGTCAAGCGCTCCTTGCGCGTGAGTCGCTCGAACCTCTCGTGCTCCGGGTGGGCGGCAGCCTTCTGCCGCGCAACGGCCATCAGGATGCGCACCGTCGCCGAGCGATCGACCCAGAATTCGCCGTCATGCACCTTTTCGATGGCCTTGTGCAGCAACTCCGCCGCCTCGCGCTTGCTCACCGCGCCGCACGCCCCCGCCAGCACGGCGGCATCCTGCAGATCGAGATCGCGCCCGCTGGTCAGCACGAGGACGCGCGCCTTACCACCCCCCCCGACCCCACCAGTTGCGGAATGGTTCCGATGCCGTTGTCACCGTCCATGTCAAGCAGGATCACGTCGACCGACTCCTCGCGCAACCGCTTCAGGGCATCCACCGACGTTGCCGCCACACCGGCGCAGCGCATGCCGGGCGAACGGATGTCGATCAGCCGCGCAAGGCCCCAGGCAATGACCGGCAGGTCGCACACCAACAGGACGCGAATGGGCGTTTCAAGTCTGCTTGCAGCCATTGCCTTAGGCTCCTTTAATCGCTGGAGTGAAGCAGCCTGCCATCGGGGCCAGCAGCCCGTCACCCTGTCGTAGTTGATTTGTCATGGTTTTGTCACAGGGTAGCCGCGCGTGCTACCAGAAAATAAGGAAATATTTCTCATGTGCGACGATTTGCCGCGGCGTATAAACGTGCCATGACAATCGAAAAACGCGCCGAGGTACGCGAACCCGTGAAGTTGCCGGTTTCCCTGGCGGACGGCAGCACCGGCACAACCCGCGACTTCAGCGCTTCCGGCCTTTTTTTCGAGTGCCATAGCGAGCTTGGCTTGGGCAGCGAGATTTCTTTCAACTTGGAACTCGATGGATTGAATCGCCCGCTACAACTCGTCGCCCGAGGGTTGATAGTCCGGGTCGAGCAGAAGAGTGAGTGTACCGGGGTGGGCGTGAAGATGCTTGCCTCGAAATTCATTTCTGGTTAACGAACGAAAATCATCTCCGAGGGGGTAACAATCATGGCAACGACGACAGGCAGCAGCGGTGACGATCTGATCAACGGCACCAGCACCAACGACAACCTCAATGGCGGCGCGGGCGACGATACCCTGCTGGGAGGCGCCGGCAACGACAACTTGTCCGGCGGCTCGGGCAACGACACGCTCAACGGTGATGCCGGCAGCGACACGTTGAACGGGGGTTCGGGCAGTGACCTGCTGATCTACAAGTTGGCAGAGAACGCCAACGGCACCGATTTGTACACTGGCGGCTCGGGAATCGATACCGTCGAGCTTCAGTTGACGACATTGGAGTGGGAATCAGCCACCGTTAAGCAACAACTGAATTACTACTTCGGCCATCTCGAAACGGTGCGCAGGTCTGGCCAGGGCGAGGTTTCGAACGGCCAAGCCAGCGATTTCACCTTCCAATTCGGGACCTCGACGCTGACCGTCTCGATGATGGAAAACCTCCAGGTCAAAGTGGACGGGGTATTGCTTTCGAATCTCGATGCCCCGTATATCGATTCCGGCGACACCACCGATCATGGCTCGCTGGTGGAAGACGGCATCCTGACGGCCAGCGGCACGCTGGCATTTTTCAACCTCGACGCAAGCGACACGCATACGTTCCAGATCGTCGACGAGCCTTCTTCGGCCTTCGGGACGCTGGCCCTGGCCCCGTCGGACAGCACCGGCGACGGTATCGGGCAGGTGAACTGGACGCACGTCTTGAACAACGACAAAGCCCAAAGCCTTGGCGAAGGGCAAGTCGCCACGGAAACCTACACAGTTCGCATCGCTGACAGCGACAACACCGCAAACTATGTCGACCGGACCGTCACCATCAGCATCACCGGCGACAACGACGCGCCCTTAATTCTCGGTGGAAATTTCAATGCGGATGGCAGCCTCGACACCAGCTTCGGTGCTCCCACGCTGGAGGCAAACGGTACGCTCGCCTTCAAGGACGTCGACCTGAGCGATGTTCACAGCGTTAGCGTCGCCGGCAATGCCGGCAACCTCCTTGGGGGCACACTGGTCGCCGAAATTACCGACGCGGCGACGGGGGTAGGAGCCGGAACGGTAGCCTGGAGTTACAGTGTCGTCAACGGCGCAACTCAATATCTCGGCGAAGGCCAGGAAGCAAAAGAGTCCTTCACTGTCACCCTCGATGACGGCCATGGCGGAACGGTCAATCAACTGGTGACGATCACGATAACTGGCACAGGCGCCCCGGTTGTCGCCGGCAGCACCATGAACGTCATTCGCGAACACCTAATCAACAGTACCCATGATGGGTTCACTTCGGATACCGTCGGCACTATCTTCGCGAGCGATCCGGATGGCGACCCACTGACTTACTCGATCCTGTCGGACAGTTCCGGAGGCGGATTTACGATTGATGCCACGACCGGACAAGTAACAGTGCGCGATGTCTCACTACTTGATTACGAAGGAAGTGGTCTCACCACCGATGGGGACGGCAAATTCTATAGCTTGCAGGTCCAGATCAGTGACGGAAGTCATGCCACAACGCACAGTACCAAGGTCTACCTAACGAATGTCACGAGCACGACCGTTAGCGAACAAGATAATTACGTTGACGGTGGTATCGGCAGAGACGGATTCACAACCCAGGAGGGCAATGACGTGGCGTTTGGCGACGGCGAAAGGGACACACTCATTGGCGGCGCGGGAAACGACTATCTGTTCGGTGGAAAGAACGGCGACCAGCTCTATGGAAACGACGGGGATGATGTCCTATATGGCGGCGGACTTCTAATAAGAGGAGACACTCCAGATAGGCTTGAGGGTGGCAGCGGCAGCGATACCTTCGTATTTGGCGGCGATCTGGGAATCTTTACAACAGTAATTCGTGACTTCGAACCAGGTATCGACAAGATTCTTCTCGTCAGCGACGCACTTGGCCCGTTTGCCGCGCTGGCCGACAGCGGAACACTTGCCGCGAACCAATTCGACCTCTATGGGTCCGCAGGGATCGACGCGGACACCCGCATCATCTACGATCCGTCAATCGGCGGACTGTACTATGACGCGGACGGTTCCGGTTCTGGTTCCGCGATGAACCTGTTCGCGGGGTTGACTAATCGACCCACCGCATTGTCAGAGACAGACTTCATCCTCGGCCCGCCGCCAGGGCCGTGACGGAATGACCCGCTGCCGACTGGAAGAAACTTCCAGCCGGCAGCGCTGATGAATCCAAACCCACACTACGATGCATCAACTTCAGCATATTCTCCGACGCCCGTTGCTGCTTGTCGCGGGCCTTTCCTTTTTCATCAACCTGCTTCTGCTGGCGCCGGCGTTGTTCATGCTTCAGGTGTTCGACCGCGTGCTTGCTAGCCAGAGCGGCGAAACGCTGCTGGTCCTGACGCTGGGCGTTGCCATCGCGCTGGTGCTGATGCTGGCGCTCGACTATCTGCGCAGCCGCCTGCAGGGCGTTGTCGGTAACCTGGTCACCGACGCCCTGTCACCGACGGTGGCGACAATCACGCTGGCACTCGGCGCGCAACGCAGCGGGCGCGCGCCGAGCGAAGGCCTGCGTGACGTCAACACGCTGCGCGGGTTGTTCTCGTCGCAAGGCCTGGTCGCGCTGTTCGACACGCCGTGGGTCGTCATCTATGTCGCGGCGATCTTCCTTGCCCACCCCGCCCTCGGCCTTGCCGCGTTGCTGGCTGCACTGCTCATGCTTGCCCTGGCGGTGCTCAACGACCGCCTGACGCGCAAGGATATCGAAGCGGTGGTCAAGCGCTCGGCGGAAGCGACACGTTATCTCGAAGGCTCGCTACAGAACGCCGAGGTAGCGCAAGTACTGGGCATGGGTGATGCCCTGATCGCCCGTTGGCATAAGCTGAATGCGGAAGTGCTCGCGCAACAGGCGCCGACCGCGCGCAAGTCGGTGGCAATGGCGGCGCTGACTCGCGCCGTCCGCCAGTCGATACAGGTGATGATGCTCGGCCTGGGCGCCTGGCTGGTGATCAGCGGCGAAGCGAGTGCCGGCCTGATGATCGCAACGACAGTCCTGCTTGGCCGCGCACTGGCGCCGATCGAGCAAGTCGTTGGCAACTGGCGTGTGCTGGCCGAAGGGCGCGCAGCCTGGATGCGCCTCGGCCAACTGCTTGACATGGGCGACGCGCCTGGCGAGGGAATGACCTTGCCGCCGCCGCAGGGGCTGCTGATCGCGCAGCAACTGGTATTCCGCGCACCGCCGGCGGAACGACTGATACTGGCCGGGGTGTCGCTGCAACTCGAACCCGGAGAATCGCTCGCCATCATCGGCCCGAGCGGTGCCGGCAAGTCTACCCTGCTGCGCATGTTGACCGGCATCTGGAAACCTTCCGCCGGCACGGTTCGCCTGGACGGCGCCGACCTCAACTTGTGGCCGCGTGAGGAAATCGGGCCGTATATCGGCTATGTACCCCAGGATGTGGAGCTGTTTGCCGGCAGCGTGGCCGAGAATATCGCCCGCCTCGGCAATGTGGACGGCGACAAGGTAGTTCAGGCGGCCAAGCTGGCGCATTGTCACGAGATGATCCTGGCGTTGCCGGAGGGCTACGATAGTGCGGTCAACCCGGCCAGCGCGGTGTTTTCGCCCGGCCAGCGGCAGCGCATTGCGCTGGCCCGCGCCCTGTACGGCAATCCGCGCTTATTGATTCTCGACGAACCGAACTCGAACCTCGATGGCGCTGGCGAACAGGCGCTGGCCGACACATTGCAGGCGCTGCGCGGCAGCACCACGGTTGTCATCGTGACCCATCGCAGCACGCTGACCCGGCACGTCGACAAGATTCTCGTGCTTGAGAGCGGCAAGGTGCAGAAGTTCGGGCCGCGCGACCAAGTGCTCCAATCTCTGCAAGCCGGTCTGGAGAAAAGCAGCAGCCAACAGGTAGTCGTAATGCCGCATCGCGGCAGCGGGGGACTGGTGGCATGAACGCGATCAACACAACCACAGCCGGCAGCCTGCTGGCGCTGCACCACCAAGATGTCGAGCGGCTGGCCCGCTACGCCGGTCTGGTGCTGCTTGCCGGGCTGCTGCCAGCCTTTCTCTGGCTGCTATTCGCCCCCCTGAGTTCGGCGGTCGTCGCGCCGGCCTACGTCAAAGTGGATCTCAACCGGCGTACCGTCCAGCATGCCGAAGGCGGCATCGTGCAAGAAGTCATGGTGCGCGATGGCCAGAGCGTGAGGCGGGGCGAGACATTAATGATTCTCGGCGACGTCGGGATCGCGGCCGACGACAACCGTCTGAGTTACCGCGTAGCCGCCGAGCGACTCAGCATCGCCCGACTTGATGCCGAACAGTCGCTGGCCAACAAACTGGTATTTGGCGACGACATTCAGGCAGCGGCTGCCGCAGACGTCCGGGTGAACGAACAGATGAACAAGGAGCACGCCCTGTTCAAGGCACATCGCGAAGCCATGCTCAGTCAGTCGTCACTACTTCGCCTCCAACGAGAGAAGGTTCAACAGGAAATTGGAGCTCTCAGGGCGCAAATCTCACAGGCCGGACTTTCCCTGCAGCATCAGCGAGCCGATCTGGAAAGCAACCGCAATTTGCTGCGCAGCGGCTTCATCGCGCAGACGCGCATCAACCACATGGAAGCCAGCGTCGCCGACTACGGGGTCAAGCTGGAAGAAAAGCGAACTGATCTGGCGCGGGCCGAGCAGCGGATTATCGAAATCGACATCAAGCTGCGCAGCATGGAGAACGATTTTCGCCAGAAGGCCAGCGACCAGTTGAAGGTTGCAGCAGCTCGGCTGTCGGAAATAGAGCAGGAGCAGCGCAAGTCGGCTGACGCTGCCATTCGCCAGACCATCGTCTCCCCGGCCGACGGCGAAGTGATCGGCCTGCGCTTCACCGCCCCCGGTGCCGTGATCGCACCGCGCGAAGCAATTGCCGATATCGTGCCCAATAATCCCCGCCTGGTCATCGAGGCACGAATTCGGACAGAGGACATCAGCCGCATCCGGAAGGATCAGGCCGCGGATATACGCTTCACCGCGTTCAAGTACCGGACAACCAAATTGGTACAAGGCCGCGTTAGCTATGTCTCTGGCGACCGACTGACCGACCAAGCGGCCAACGCAGTCTATTACAGCATCCTGATCGAGGTAGACCCGGCCTCGCTGGCCAGTTCCGGCGAGATTCAGTTGCAGGCCGGCATGCCGGCCGAAGTTTACGTCAAGGGGGAAGACCGGACGCCTTTGCAATACCTGGCCGAACCGGTAACGCAGATCCTCCGACGGGCGGGACGCGAGCTATGACGGCGAGGCGTCGCCTGGCGCTGGCCGGTCATGCGCCACCGGAAGTCCAGCCTCCAGGCAAATAGCCTCGCGTCCAGCCCTCGCAACCTGGCCTATCGAAGCCGAAGCAAGGGTGGCGAGTGGCACCGATGGAATGCCCCGACTACCTGGAATGGGGCCGCCCAGAGACCTTGGCGGGCGGTGGGCATGGTTCCTATGCCCGGCGCAACTATGCAGGCGGCGCGTGCCATTTCTTTTTGGCGGTTCAATCCTTCGCCTGCCGGCATTGCCATAAGCTGGCCTATGCGTGCCAGCGAGAAGTTGATCATGACCGGGTAGCGAGGCCGGCCAATATTATTCGGCGCCGGCGTGGATGGGAGACGGGAATTCTGAACAGCGAAGGTTGGAAGCCCAACGGAATGCACTGGCGCACCTTTGAACGGCTGAAAGCCGAGCGTGATGCTAGCACCAATGCGACATGGGGCGGGCATGGCCAGTCCGATCTGGCTGGTCGCCGACCCGAATGTCCTGGACCAGGGGTTGATCGCCTGCGTGACGTCGCCGGACAGCGGCAATTGAACCGCCTGCCATGCGGATAACGGGTGCTGGAAGTAATGAAACAGCGGCGACCAGGGATTGGTGTCGGGCTGAACCTGTTGCGTCAGACGCGGACTGAAACTCGGCTTGGCGTTTCTCCAGAGATGGGGCTAATGCCGACCACCCGGCATCGCGCCAGGCCATGCAATCGGAATCGGCTGCGCTTCCCGGGAAGGAAGCTCAGATCATGCCGCCGTTGATCGCGATGACCTGCCCGGAGATATAGGCCGCCTGATCCGATGCCAGGAAGGCGACGAGATCGGCCACCTCTTCCGGTTTGCCGGCGCGCTTCATCGGCACCAGGCTCCTGATCGCCGCGGCGTCGAAGCTGCCTTCGCTCATGTCGGTGGCGATGATCCCGGGCGCGACGGCGTTGACCGTGATGCCGCGGCTGGCCAGTTCAAGGGCCAGCGCCTTGCTCGCGGCATGCAGCGCGCCTTTCGCGGCAGAATAATTGACCTGGCCGCGATTGCCGGTAATGCCGGCGACCGACGAGATGGTGATGATGCGTCCCCAGCGGGTGCGGATCATCGGCAGGGTCAGTGGCTGCGTGACGTTGAAAAAGCCGTTCAGCGACACAGCGACCACGCTGTCCCATTGTTCGCCCGACATGGCGGGGAAGACTGCATCGGCGTGGATGCCAGCGTTGTTGACCAGAATCTGGATGGCTCCCTTCTCGAGCAGTGCTGCCAGTGCGACGGCGGTCGCGACGCGGTCGGTGACGTCGAAGGCGACGGCTTCGGCGCTACCGCCGGCGGCGAGGATGTCGCCGACAATCGCGTCGGCCTTCGCGCGGCTGCGGCCGGCATGGACGATGACGTGATGGCCGGCAGCGGCGAGGCGCCTGCAGATCGCGGTGCCAATGCCGCCACTGCCGCCGGTGACGAGGGCGCGTTTCATGGCTGGACTTCCGTCGGGACTCCGGCGTCGAGGATGACGGCGGCGCGACCTTCGACCAGGCAATCCCCGGCGTGACTGACCGAGAAGCGGTAGAGGACGTGGTCGGCGTCGCCGGAGAGACGTTCAGCCCGAACTTCGAGTTCGCCCGGCAGATCGTCGAGGCGCGCGACATGCAGCCTGACGCCGCGCACGCTGGTCAGGTAGCCATGACGCGGCCTGTCCGCGACCCCGGCCAGCAACGAGCCATGCAGCGCCATCGCCTGGGCGGCGTATTCGATGCCGGTGGCAGCGCCCAGGCGCCCTTCGGCACGCAGCGGGTTGGCCGGATCGGCATGACTGACGGCGCGGCAGGAAATGAGGTCCCGCGACCAGTCGACCACGGCAGCGAGCAGGCACATGCTGCCCTGGTGCGGGATACGGGCGGCGATGGCGGCGTGGTCTAGCACGGATCGAGAGCGACGTTCAGTTGCATGGGCGGCAGGTAGTCGAGACGGATCTGTCCCGGCTCGCCCCGGGCCAGATTCGCCAGCAATGGCAGGCTGCGCATCGCGGGAATGTCCTGGCGCAGGCCTTCCAGCCCGCCATCGGCGAAGGCTTGTGCGGGCTCGGCGGTGGGTGTCACGGTAATCCGCGCCAGCGAGCGTTGGGTTCTTTCGGGCGTCAGCAGCAGCGCGACGCCGCCGCAATCGGATATCCCGCGTTTGCTGTGCAGCGGCTCCGGGTATTCGCTGTCGTAGGCGATCAGCAGCGTCGGCTGCCCGTCCACAACCACCTGGCCCAGCGCATCGAGCAGGCCGGCGCCGAAGCTGGCGTCGAAGGCGCAGAGGACCTGGCACGGCGCCATCGACCCGGTGGCGATGCCCCAGTAACCGGCGGCGGCGTTATGCACCGAATTGTGAAAGCGGGTCGGCGAGATCTGACGGTCATCGCTAGCCAGTTGCTCGCAAAGGGCGTGACAGTTGTAGCCGTCGGCGCCGGAGGAGGCAAACACCGTCGCCAATGTGCTGACGTCGACTGCGGCGTGGGCGGCGGCTTCCAGCCCGATGGCGAGGGTCAGCCTGACGATGCGGCTGGCTCGCCGGCGCTCGGCCGGGGGCAGCATGGCCGGCAGCGGGAGCACCGACGGGGCCGGCGAGTAGCGCTGCTCGTCGCGCAGCACCGCGCGGGCCATCGGCCAGTCCGCCAGCCCGGGGGCAAGAAAGCCGATGCCTTCGATCCATGCGGCCAGCGGTAACGGCGTCATCGGGCAACTCCCAGAATCAGGCTGCAGTTGCTGCCACCGAAGCCGAAGGAATTGCTCAACGCATGACGCAACCTGCCGGGCCGCGATTTCAGCAAATAGGTAAGAGGGATGTCCGGGTCGACCGTTGCGGTATTCGCGCCGCCGGGCAGCAGATCGTTGCTCAGGGCCAGCGCGCAGACGATGGCTTCTACAGCACCGGCGGCGCCCAGTGTATGGCCGGTGGCGCCCTTGGTCGAACTGCACGGCACGCGGTGACCGAACAGCGCGTTGACCGCCTTGCCTTCGGCGGCGTCATTGGCTGGCGTGGCGGTCCCGTGCAGATTGATGTAGTCGATGTCTTCCGGGCGCAGCCCGGCGGAGCGCAGGGCGGATGCCATGGCCATGCGGGCACCGAGGCCTTCTGGGTGAGGCGAGGACATGTGGTAGGCGTCGCTCGACTCGCCGCTGCCGAGCACGAGCAGCGTGCCTCTTGCCGGGGCTTCCGGCGCCCGTTCGAGCAGCGCGAAGGCGGCGCCCTCGCCGATCGAAATGCCGTTGCGGGCCACATCACAGGGACGGCACGGCGTCGCTGAAATCAGTTGCAGCGAGGCGAAGCCGTAGAGCGTGGTCAGGCACAGGGAATCGACGCCGCCGACGAGCGCCGCGTCGATGGTGCCGCAGGCCAGTTGGCGGGCGGCTGCGGCGAACACCTTGGCGCTCGACGAACAGGCGGTGGAAATGACCAGCGCGGGGCCTTCCAGCCCGAAATACTCGCGTGCGAACTCTGCCAGCGAGAACGAATTGTGGGTCGTGCGGTAGATGAAATCGTCGGGCAACGCGCCGGTATCCGGATCGCGCCGGCGATAGGCCAGCTCGGTCTGCAGGATGCCGGCGGTGCTGGTGCCGAGAAAGACGCCGACACGGGCCCTGCCGTAACGGGCGGTCGCCGCGCGAACTTCGTCGGCAAAACCGTCAGCTTCGAGCCCGAGCCGCGCCAGGCGGTTGTTGCGGCAGTCATAACGGGCGAGGGAGTCGGGCAGTTTTTCGGCGTCGACCGCGGCAACCTCGCCGATCCATGTATCCAGCTTCACCGTCTCGAAAGCGCAGGGTCTGAGGCCGCTCCGTCCTTCGCGCAGGCCGGCCAGCAGCGCGTCGCGGCCGTGGCCAAGACAGGTGGTGGCGGTGCAGGAGGAAATCAACAACGGGGTCACGGCGGGCCTCGAATTCGTCAGATCGTTATTCTAACCCGACGGCATGACTGCGTCGTCAGCCGCCGCCGGCGCGTGCCAGACAATTGCGATAGCGCCCTTCGACGCGGCGGGCAAACCATTCGGTGGTCAGCTTGCGCGAGATCTTGGGGCTTTTCAGATCGATCTGCGGCATCGCCTGACGCGGCAGGACGCTGCCGGTGGCCTGATCGGCCACGGCGAAGAGGCGGAAATACAGGGGGCTCTGGCCGAAGGCGGCGCTCTTTTCGAGCAGCAGGTCGCGGCGGATTTCGCGCGGACTCAGGCGCAGCTTGCTCGACAACACGTGCAATGCGGCCTCGACCTCGCTTGCCTGCTCCAGCGGCTTGCCGTCCCGATAGCGCAGCAGGTCGCCGTCGAGCGTCATCGGCTTGCCGCTGGCCTTGGCGAGCGCAGCCTGAAAGGCGGCATTGCGGCTGCTGTAACGCCCGGCGTTGAAGTCGGCGAAGCGGTAGACGACATCGTCGTACGGCGCCGGGTAGTCGAGCAGGATGGCGCTGCCGAAGTAGAGGCCGCCGCGGCGGGTGAACACTTCGTCGCGGATGCTGCGGTTGACCGGATACGGATAAGCCTTTTCGCGGGCAAATTCCTCCGCGAAGGCAATGCTAACCTGCATCGGGCCGCCGGTACGCACGGGGTTGTAGCCGGCGAACAGTGTCTTGCCGGCAGGCAGTTCGGCGATCATGTCCTCGAACAGCGCATTGAGTTGCTTCTCGCTCTTCAGCGCGGCAATGCGCTGGCTGTAGCTGCGGCCGTCTGGCGAGGTCTTCAGCATCGCCGCCGATATCAGCAGTCTGGGTACGCCGTATTTGCCTCCGCGCTGTTCCAGTTCGCGCCAGACGATTTCGGGCAGGCCGGGAACGACCGGATCGGCCTGGAAGCTGGATTCCTGCTCGATGATGGCGATGGCGGCGCAATAGACCTGCGGCGCGTGCGGCAGGCCGAGGCGGCTGAAGGCGTTGTGCAGATCGTCCGCCCAGCCGCTGCGGTCCTTGGTCGTGTCCGGAATCAGCCGGGTGGCCATGGCGCGGATCTCGCGCTCGGTCGATGGCGCTTCCGCGCTTGCCGGCGCAACACCACCGGGGAGCGGTTGCGCAAGATCGGGCGGCAGGCGGGTGGTCGGGACCTGCTCGCCGGTACCGGCACAGCCGGCGAGGATCGCGACTAGCAAAAGCAGCGCGGCCGCGCCGGCCCGACCGAACATCAGAAGAGGTACGGTATGAAGCGGCGGGTGCGCCGCATGTAGGCAGCGTAGGGTGCGCCGAAATAGGCCAGACATTCGTTCTCGTCGGCACGGGCGGTCAGCACCAGCAACAACGAGGCGATGCCGGCGAGCGCGGTACCCGGCCAGGACGGCTCCTGGAAATAGACCCCCCAGGTCAGCGCCAGCAACGAGGCGTACATCGGATGGCGGATGTAGCGAAAGATGCCGGTTGTCACTAGCGCCGTCGTTTTTTCGAAAGCGTACAGGGTGCCGTCGGCGCGGGCTTCGCTGGCCGCCCCCTGACGCCGCAAGGCACCGTGGCCGCGGATGACCAGGAAGATGCTGACCAGCATGAGAACCCACGAGATGCCCTGATGGACCGAGGACGGGTGTTCGCCCCAGGGTTGGCGATTGAGGACGATCAGGCCGAGGATCGCCTCCCAGACAAAAAAGCGGTAGAAGCCATGGCGGCCAGGGTGACGCAATGATTTGCGCGACAGCCAGATCAGTACGAGCGTGCCGGTAGCGAGCAGCGCGAGGTCGACCCGCTCCGGGCTCATGCCGGCACCCGCGAGATCAGCATGATGTTGGCAAAAGGCTTGCCTTGGCTCATCGGCATGGCCTCGACCTGAAAGCCGAGACCCTTCAGCAGTTCGATCCATTCCGCCAGCTTGCGGCAATACAGTTTGGGCAGGCGATGGCCGCGGACGAAGGTGACGGCATGATCGACCCAGTTGCAGAGGTGGTACGGCAGGCCCGCCCCGGCATCGCCGACGCGGGTGAGGAACAGCCCGCCGGCCGGCAGCGCGGTGCGAATGCGCCCGAGCAGGTCCTCCTGCCGCGCGTGGTCGATGTAGTGCAGTGCATCGAGGATGGTGACGACGTCGGCCTCGCCGAGATCGACCTGGCACATGTCGCCCTGGCGGATGCTGACAACCGGATGGTTCGCGCCGAATGCGCGCGCCGCGCGATCGACGTCCCGTTGCATCAATTCGACGCCGCGCAGCCTGAGCGGCTTCGGCGGCATGGCCCAGTCTCCCGGCCAATGGCCTTGCTCATAGAGTTTCCGGGCGGCCAGCAGCCAGGCGAAAAGGCTGCCCTGCCCGCAACCGAGGTCGAGAAAGCGGGCTGCCGGCGGAAAGATTCCGCGCTTCAGGACTTCGCGGAAGATGCAGTCCGACGACAGCTTGCCGCGCGAATAGTGGTAGGCGAAATGGCCGCCGCCACGGAAGGGGCGGCTGGCGTCCTCGAGCAGGTCCTTCTGGAAGCGTGCCGTCATTGCCCGGCTGCCGTGAGCGTGACCGGCGACAGACGGGCCTCGGCGACAGCAGCCAGCAACCGCGGCAGCACGGCAAGGATGAGCGGTTCGCCAGCGGGCGTCAGGCCGGCGTTGCCGTCGTGCAACAGCAGGATGTCGCCGGGGCCGAGACGGCCGGTCAGGCGCTCGAGAACGCGCCGCCCGTCGCCGCTCCGCGTATCGTAGGGACGGCGTGTCCACGACGCGAGTCGCAGGTCGAGGCTGGCCAGGACCGGGTCGAGCAGCGGATTGCGCAGGCCGGCCGTCGGCCGGAAGAACTGCGGCGCCTGGCCGGTGACATCGCTCAGCGTGCTCTGGGCGGCGGCGATGTCGGCGCGCATCCGGGTGCGGCCGAAGGTCGCGAACATCCAGGAGTGCGAGTCGCCATGATTCTCGACGCGATGGCCGCGGGCGACAATCTCGCCACACAGGCGGGGATATTGCCGGGCGCGCGCGCCAATGCAGAAGAAGCTGGCCCGCGCTCCCGCCGCATCGAGAATGTCAAGCACGCGCGGGGTCACCTCGGGGTCCGGTCCGTCGTCGATGGTCAGCGCGATCTCGCGCCGCGCCACCGCGGCCGCCGGCAACCGGTTGAGGTTGGCGCCAAGCAGCGCGGAACGCGGCAGCATGCCGGCGCCGGAAAGCAGCAACTGGTTCGCGGCAACGGCGCCGAGCGCCCACGGCCACGACCCGGGAACGGCAAGCAGGCTGACGGCGGCGGCACCATGAGCGGCGAACGAGAGCTGAATCGCTGGCGAGGGTTTCCAGGGCTGCGGCATGGGTTCAGGTTGCGAGATATCCGCGATCGAGAAAATTCTCCCACAAAACCAGCCACGCCGCACAGTCGTGACCGCCGGGAACGCCCAGCCGCGATGCCTCGCGCAAGCGCCCGAACAACAGCCGGTTCCGGGCGCCGCAAGTGTGCCATTCGGTATCCAAGGCAGGCTTCATTGTGGCGCCGGCCGCGCAACGAAAATGGCCGCGAGCAGCAGGGCGAGAAGCGCTCCGGGTCCGACGGTGACGCCGACCGCGTGCAGCACCGGGACCTTGGAGAGCGCCAGGGTGCCGAAGCCGATCGCTGTCGTCAGGTTGGCAACCAGCATCGACGCCAGCGTTTCCGGTTCGATCGCGCCGCGAACCGTGGCACGGTCGAAGAACAGCGCGTAATTTGAGCCGACGGCGACGATCAGCAACATGCCGATCAGGTGCAGCAGATGGAGCCGTTGTCCGCAGGCGCTCAGGCCCGCAATCACCAGCACCACCGCCAGCAGCAGCGGCAGCAGAACACCGGCAAGCCGCCGCGCCGAGCGCAGGGTGACTGCCAGCAGGGCGACGATAGCGGCGAACCCGGCCAGGGAGAGCAGCATCGCTTCGTGCAGGTAATCGTTGTAGAGCTGATCAAGTTCCCCCTTCATGTCGATGAACAGGGCATCGCTCCCGGCCAGCGCGGCGCGCACCGGACCACTGGCGATGTCCACGCCCTGGTCGCCAACGGGCGGATGCAGCGGCAGCAGAACGCTCCAGCCGTCGGCGCGCTGCAACAACAGCGCGTCGACGGCCAGCGCCAGACTGGTGCCGGCGAGCGCCTCGCGGTTCAGCGCGCAGTGTTCCCGGGCGCTGGCGACATCGTCGATGAAGGCGCCGAGCTTGCCGGCTGCCAGCGGCGACCCGGCCTGCGCCGCTTGCAGGCGGGCGCGCAGTTCCGCCGCCTCGGGCAGGCTGGCGCAGCGCGCCCTCTGGGTCGCCAGGCTGGGCAGGAA
>ERZ724513.836-NODE-836-length-15425-cov-7.385751_pt1 | contig 15425 bp, 13 predicted proteins | sample MGYA00376046_ERZ724513 | MGnify/ENA primary metagenome ERZ724513 (study PRJEB28724, sample SAMN07190883) | activated sludge metagenome | isolation source: activated sludge of sewage treatment plant in Hong Hong | place: Hong Kong | collected 2016-03-17 ...
CGACAACACACGGCGAAACGAGTGATGAAACCCTGTTGACCGACATCGAATGGTTCGAGTTGGCCGTCGCCACTGCCTGCGTGCTGTTGGCGGCCCTGGTGGTCACCGCCGAGGCCGCGTTGCAGTCGTTCTCGAAGGGCAGGGCCCAGCGCCTACTTGATGAGGGCCGCGGGGGAGCCCAGAAGCTGGTCGACATCACCCAGGATCCGGCCCCCACGCTGAACACGCTGCTGTTCGTGCGCATTCTGGCCGAGACCGTCGCCATCGTTCTGGTGTCGCTGTTCATCTTCGGACGCTTCGCCGCCACCTGGGAGCGGGTGCTGTACTCGGTCGGCATCATGGTGCTGGTCTCGTTCATCCTGCTCGGCGTGGCCCCCCGCACCATGGGCCGGCAGAACGTCGACGCGGTCGCGTTGGCCGCGGCTCGTCCGGTGGCTGTGCTGACCGCCGTGCTTGGTCCGATTCCGCAGGTGATGATTCTGATCGGCAACGCGCTCACCCCCGGCAAGGGTTTCGCCGACGGGCCGTTCAGTTCCGAGGCGGAACTGCGCGAACTGGTCGACTTCGCCGAGGCGTCCGACATGATCGAGGCCGGCGAACGCAAGATGATCCATTCGGTGTTCGACCTGGGTGACACGATCGTCAAAGAGGTCATGGTGCCGCGCACCCAGATGGTCTACATCGAGCGCACCAAAACCGTGCGACAAGCGGTTTCGTTGGCGCTGCGGTCGGGTTTCAGCCGCATTCCGGTGATCGGTGACGATCTGGACGACATCTGCGGCGTGCTCTACCTCAAAGACGCGATTCGGCGCATGTACGACAACCCGCGGGCGCAGGCCACCGAAACCGTCGAGTCGCTGATGCGCAAGCCGACCTTCTGCCCCGACAGCAAACCGGTGGACGAGCTGCTGCGCGAGATGCAGCTCACCCGCTCGCACGTGGTGATCGTGGTCGACGAGTTCGGCGGCACAGCGGGGCTGGCCACCATCGAAGACATTCTCGAAGAGATCGTCGGCGAGATCGTCGACGAGTACGACCAGGAGGTGCCGCCGTCGGTCGAGATCGGCCCCGGCCGGTTCAGGGTCTCAGCCCGGCTCAGCGTCGATGACCTGGGCGAGCTGTTCGGGCTCAAGGTCGACGACGACGACGTCGACACCGTGCTGGGTCTGATGGGCAAAGAGCTGAACAAGGTGCCGATTCCGGGGTCGGTGGTCGAATGGGAGGGCATTCAGTTGGTGGCCGAGCGCGGCATCGGCCGCCGCAACAACATTCTCACCGTGCTGGCGTCGCTGGTCGAAGACACCGAGGCCGACCCGGCCGACGCCGGTGTGGACGCGGCGGCGCAGTTGGCCTCTGACTCGGCGAAGCGGGCGAGCTGATGCATCGCTCCGGTTTCGCCTGCTTCGTCGGACGGCCCAACGCCGGCAAGTCCACGTTGACCAACGCCATCGTCGGGCAGAAGGTGGCCATCGCGTCGTCGCGGCCGCAGACCACCCGGCACACCGTGCGCGGCATCGTCACCCGACCTGAGGCCCAACTGGTGCTCATCGACACCCCTGGCCTGCACCGGCCGCGCACGCTGCTCGGCGAGCGGCTCAACGATCTGGTGTACGCCACCTGGGCCGAGGTGGACGTGATCGGCGTCTGCCTGCCGTCCGATCAGCGCATCGGCCCGGGCGATGAGTACCTGGTGGCGCAGATCGCCAAGCTGCCGAAGCGTCCGACCCTGGTGGCGCTGGCCACCAAGTCAGACCTGGTCGGTCGCGAACGCATGGCCGAGCACCTGCTGCGCATCGCCTCGTTGGAGCAGACCCACGGCATCACCTGGGCCGAGATCGTGCCAACCTCAGCGCTGACCGGTGACCAGGTCACTCTCGTCACCGACATGCTGATCGCGCAACTGCCCGAGGGCCCCGCCTACTACCCCGAGGGCGAGGCGACCGACGAGCCCACCGAAACCCTGATCGCCGAGCTGATCCGCGAGGCGGCCCTCGAACGCGTGCGCGACGAACTGCCGCATTCGATCACCGTCACCATCGACGAGATGGGGCTGCGTGAGGGCCGCACCGAGGATCGTCCCCTGCTCGACGTGTTCGCCTCACTCGTGGTTGAGCGCGACTCGCAGAAGGGCATCGTGATCGGCCACAAGGGCTCGGTGCTGCGCGAAATCGGCACGGCCGCCAGGGCTCAACTCGCCGCGCTGCTGGGCACACCCGTGCACCTCGACCTGAAGGTGAAGGTGCTCAAGGACTGGCAGCGCAACGCCAAGTACCTCAACCGGCTGGGTTTCTAGCCTGTTCGTGGCGTGAGTGGGGGACGGTTCCTATTGCGCGCCACCTGGTGCTCGACCACTAGATCTGGTGGTCGGGTGCGTGTGGCGCGAGTTAGGAACCGTCCCCAACTCGCGCCAGTGGACGGGTTTCAGCCCATCACGTTGGTGCCGTCGGACATGATCGGCGAGATGAAACCGAAGATGTTGCCGTCGGGGTCGATCCGGTAGGCGAGCCGGCCGACACCGGGCATGTCGTCGGGCGCGAGCGCTTCGGTGCCGCCCAGTTCGAGGCCGCGGGCGAAGGTGGCGTCGACGTCCTGCACGCCGACCACCAGGTTCGCTCCCGCCACCGGAGCGCCCGGCTGGGGGCTGGGGCCGCGACGTTTGGTCAGGCCTCCGTTGGTGCCCGACCCGGGGCCGTCCTGCGAGATCGAACCTGAACCCACACCCGCAGCCCGTCGAGAGTTCAGCTGGTGACGTCTTTGGTGCGCAACCGCAGCCAGGCCAGGGTCAGGAACACCGCCGCGTAGGCCAGATCGACCCACAGCCCGGCCACGATGCGGTCGGTGAACGGCGGGTCGCGCAGCAGGTCGACGAAGGCCAGCCAGCGGTCGACCAGCAGCCAGGGGTGCAGCCAGTCGAGTTGCGGCACGCTGTCGAGAATCCAGAACAGGGTGCCGACCATCGCCGTGGCCACGGTGGCGGCGATCGGCTGCTCGGTCAGGGTCGAGATGAACAGGCCGATCATCGCGAGCGCGGCCAGTCCGGCGGCCAGATACAGCGCCGCGAGCAGCAGCCGCCACAGCCCGTCGGCGACGCCGAGTTGGCTGCCCGACAGTGACGTGGGCGGCCCGATGCCGAACAGCACCGCGCCGGTCAGCACCCCCGCGGTGGCGACCACCACGGCCCCGATCAGCGCGCCGATGGCCAGCGACGTCGCCTTCACCAGCACCAGCCGGGCTCGTCCGACGGGTGCCACCAGCAGGTACCGCAGCGTGCCCTGGTTGGCCTCGCCGGCGATCGCGTCGCCGGCCAGCACAGAAATCGCGAGGGGCAGAAACAGGGCGATCTCGATGCTCAGCGCGGCGAAGCCCAGAAAGATGCCGTTGCCCGCCACGGCCGCGATCAGGTCACCAGACGGTGAGCGCGGGTGCCGCATCGCCGACACCTTCAGGGCGATGCCGACCATCACGACCAGCCCGAACAGCACACCGAGGCCCACCTGGTTGCGGCGCCGCCCGATGATCAGCCGCAACTCGGAGCCCAACAGCCGCAGCCACCCCCTAGCCGCTGACATCGAAGCCCTCACCGGTGAGCTGCACGAACAGGTCTTCGAGGGCGGGGGCGACCTGCACGAACTCGGCCACGGATACGTCGGCCTCGACCAGGTCCCGGACGATGCGCTCGGGCGCCAGGTCGCCCAGGCTGCCTGTCACCCCCTCAGCGGTGCGGACGGCGTCGGTCACGCCGAGCCCACCGAGCACCGCCAGCGCCTGGTCGACGTCGGCCGTGCGCACTCTGAACCTGGTGGCCGTCAGGCTGCTGAGTTCACCGATCGGGCCTTGGGCGACCAGTCGTCCGGTGCGCATGACGCCCAGGTGCGAGCAGATCTGCTCGACCTCTGACAGCAGATGGCTCGACACGAAGACGGTGGCACCGTCGGCGGCCAGGTCGGCCACCAGATGCCGCACCTCTCGGGTGCCCTGCGGGTCGAGCCCGTTGGTCGGCTCGTCGAGCACCAGCAGGTCGCGCGGCTGCAACAGCGCCGCCGCGATGCCGAGGCGCTGCCGCATGCCCAGCGAGTACGCCCGGTACTTCTTGCCCGCGGCCGCGGCCAGCCCCACCCGGTCGAGCGCCGCACCGATACGCCGTTCGGACGTCGCCGGGTCGCTGCGAGCGTCGGCGGCGTCCAGTCGGTGCAGGTTGGCCCGGCCAGACAGGTAGGGGTGAAAGGCGGGCCCCTCGACCAGCGCCCCCACCCGGGGCAGCACGTCGGCCGACTCGCTCGGAATCGCGCCGCCCAGCACCCGGCACGACCCGGCTTCGGGCCGCACCAGACCCAGCAGCATGCGAATCGTGGTGGTCTTGCCCGAGCCGTTCGGCCCGATGAACCCGTACACCGCACCCGTGGGCACGGCCAGAGCGACGTCGTCCACCACCAACTGGCGGCCGAACCGCTTGGTCAGGCCGGTGGTCGACAGGGCGAGAGCGTCCGCGCTCACCTGCTGCCGAGCGCCCGGTACAGCGCGTCGGGCACCACCGCACCGACCGCCACCCGGCCGTCGTCGGTGATCACAGCGGTCAGCAGCGTGGTGCTGAGCAGCCGGCCCTTGCCCCAGCTGCCCGACACCGCAGGCAGCGAGTCGAGCAGCGCCTTGGCCTGCTGGTCGGTGCCGGTCGTGGGCATCGTGACGACCGTGACGGTCGCCCAGCCGGTGCCGAAGGTCTTGGGTGCCCCACCCTTGGGCTTCTCGGCCTTCTCGCCCTTTCCGGACGACGCCCGCGCGGTGACCGTGACGCCCGCCGGGGGCTGGAAGGCGAAGATCGAATCGTTCGGAACCGCGAAGTCGATCGCGGTGGCCTGCACGCCGACCGCCTCTTGGCCGTCGCTCGCCAACACCTTCGCCGCCAGCGGCACGAAGTGTTCGGCGTCGATCGACACCCGCACCTGCCCGACCAGGCTTTCGGTGGCGCGCGGGGTAAGGATCAGTTGGTACACCGCCCGGCCCGCCACGTAGCCGGTGCCCGAGGTGGTCACGTCCGTGGTGCCGTCCAGCTTGGTGAGCAGGGTGCGGATCGCCTCGGTGGGGCTCACTGTCGGGCTGGGACGCTTGGTGGCCGGCAGTGTGGAGTGCACCGCCTCTTGCTTCTCACTCGACCAGGCCCACACGTCGCTGCCGTTGCGAATCAGCGCGCTCTCGGTGGCGCCGTCGACCAGGGCGACCTTCGACTTCTGGTCACCGGCCGTCCAGACCCGAACGGTGTGGGTGCCGGTCAGCAGACTGAGCATCGAGGCCGTCTCGTCGTCGCCGACCCCCGCGGGCAAAGCCGGCAGCCCCAGGTCGCTGCGTTGCTCGAACGTGGCGCTCAGCCCGGGCACGTCGGCCGCGGCCACCTTGCCGAGCAGCTCGGCGGGGGTCAGCGGCGGCAGCGTCGGGTCGGCGGACGCAGCCCGCACGCTCAGCCCGGCGATGCCGGCCAACGCCAGGGCCCCGGCGAGCACCAGAGCCCAGGCACGAGTACGGACGGACCTGCGTGACTCAGCCTTCATGGGCTCAATCATGCTCCTGTGGGCAATAAGTTTGCGCCCTGCCCGACGGTCACGGGCAGGGCGCACAGTGTGCAGGCCTCAGCCCGCGGTTCCCAGGGTCACCTTCACCTCGCCCGCCTGCCCGTCGCGCTCGTACGTGATCGTCACGGTGCTGCCGGGGGCGTGAAAGCGAATCGCCGCGATCAGGCCGTCCGCCGTCGTGGTGTTCACGCCGTCGACCGAGGTGACCACGTCACCGGTCTGCAGCCCGGCCTTGGCCGCCGGACCGTCGGCCGTCACCTCGGCGAGCGCCACGCCCTCGCTCGTGGTTTCGGTGGCCGAGTCGTCCGCGGCCAGCTTGATGCCCAGGTAGGCGTCGGACGCCTTGCCGTTCGCGATCAGTTCGTTGCTCACCCGCACGGCCACGTCGGCGGGAATCGCGAACCCCAGCCCGATGCTGCCCGACTGCTCCGACGACGATCCGCTCGACAGGGTCGCCCCCGAGGCGTTGATGCCGATCACCTGGCCGTTGAGGTTGACCAGCGGGCCGCCCGAGTTGCCCGGGTTGATCGCCGCGTCGGTCTGCACCGCCTGGTACACCGCGTTGCCCGTCGTGCCCGAACGCACCGGACGGGCGGTGGCCGACACGATGCCGCTGGTCACGGTTTCGCTCAAGCCGAGCGGGGCGCCGACGGCCACCACCGACTGCCCGACGACCACCGACGAGGTGTCGGCGAACGTGGCCGGTTTCAACAGGTCGGCGCTCACGCCGGTCACCTTGATCACCGCCAGGTCGTTGGTGGCCGACGTGCCGACCACCGTGGCCTGCGCGGTGGTGCCGTCTTCGAAGGTGACGGTGATGCTGCTGTCACCAGAACTGCGCGCCATGCCCTGGTTGCTCTCGGCCTCGCTCACCACGTGGTCGTTGGTCAGAATGTGGCCCTCGGTGTCGAGCACCACGCCGCTGCCCACGCTGCCGCTCTGCCCCGAACGCACGGTGATGGTGACCACCGACGGCGAGATCGTGGCGGCCGCCGCGGTGATGCTGCCGTCGAGGGTGGACGGCTGCGCCACCGGCACCGTGCTCACCGTCGGAGCGCTGGTGGTGCCGTACTGCGAGCCCAGCCACGCGTAACCGCCGACGCCGGCGCCCGCGCCGACCACCGCCGCGATTGCGGTGGACGCCACGAACATGGCCGCACGCGAGCGCTTCGGCTTGGTCGCCCCGGCCGTCGGCCCGGCCGGCTGGTAACCGAACGACTGGGGGTGAGGGGTCTGCTGATACCCCGCGTGCTGGTAGCCCTGCGAGGGCGTCTGCCAGGCCGTCGGCCCGAAGGTGTGCCCAGGGGTGTGACCGTCCGAACCGTCGGTGGCGGCGGGCTGGGTGACCGCGGGCTGCGGCTGGGTGGGGGCGTACGACGACTCGTCGGTGGGTTTGCGCCAGGCCCAGTCGTCGTGCCCCGGATCGTTGGTGTTCTGCTGCGGCGTGCTCATGCTGCGAGCCTCTGCGCCGATGCTGTGCGCACCCTGTGCGGCGACCCTGCGTCTTTTGTGTGCCGCTGCCGCACCTGGACGGCTCGCGCCGAGCGTCGCCACTAAACTGCCGTGAGTGACCGACCCCGACCGCGAACCCCCTGCGCGGCGGCCGGCGGCAGCGCTGGCGGCCAACGTGTCGTCGCTGGCCGAGGACGCGTGGAACCGGCTCGACTTTCGCCGCCGGCTGGTGCTCGCCGGAGTGGCGCTGCGCCAGGGCGTCCGACGTGTGCGCGGCTCGGCGATACCCCTGGTCATCGCGGCGTTGGCCGCGTGGATCGCGTACTTCGTGTCGCACAACCTGCTGGGCCACCCCACCCCGTTCTTCGCCCCCGTGGCGGCCTGGATCTGTTTGGGCTTCACCTACAACCGGGTGCCGCGCAAGGTGCTCGAGATCGGCGCCGGCGCCGCCATCGGGGTGGGTCTGGGCGAGGTCATTCTCGGCACCCTGGGGGCGGGCGGCTGGCAACTGGCGATCGGCCTGTTGGTGGGTGCCCTGGTCGCCCGGCTGCTCGATCGAGGCGACCTGTTCACCATTCAGACCGGCGTCAACGCCATGGTGGTGATCGGCATGGGCACCATGGGCAGCCAGATGACCGGCGCCGGGCCGTCCCGCTTGATCGATGCGCTGGTCGGCGCCGGGGTGGCGTTCGTGCTGGCGGTCGCGCTGCCCGGCGACGTGCGCAGCCGGCCGCGTCGCTACGTGAGCAGCATGTTGGCCGAGCTCGCCACGGTGTTCAGCATGCTCGCCGAGGGGCTCCGGGTGGGCAACCGCGAGCGGCTGCGCGACGCGCACGCCCAACTGCGGGGCGCCGAGCAGATTCTGGGCGACGCCGACACGGTCTGGAAGTCGTCGGCCCAGATCATCGCGGTCAATCCCGCCATGTGGCGGCATCGTCCACAGATCGACGAGTTGGGCCGCCAACTCGAACTCAGCAACCGGGCCATGCACACCGCTGAGATGCTGCTGCGGCAGAGCCGGGGCGTGGTGGACGAGTGGGGGCCCGACCCTGACGCGGCGGGCCTGATGGACGACGTGGCCGCCGTGCTGAACGCCCTGGCCGGCTCGGTGCGGCACTGGCACCCGCCGTGGCTGGCCCGCACCCGGGCCAAGGATCTGGCCGCCGATTGCGCGCCGCACCTGGCGCAGCCCGAGGAGTGGCGTCACAGTGCACTGCTGTCGGTGCTGCGCTCGATGGCGATCGACCTGCTGCAGCTCACCGGCCTGTCACGTGACCAGGCCCGCTACTACCTGCCGGGCACGGGCACCGACGTCAGCAGCCTGTCGGTGCGTGGCGACGAAGAGTCGGGGGTCTGGGGAACCGATGAGCCGCTGGTCGTCGACGATCTGCCCGACTCAGAGCGTCATGATGCCGCGGACGAGCGTCGCGACTGAGCCGGCCACCGCCACCACATAGACGAGTCGGCGTGCCAGGGTGTCGCTGATTCTGTGGTGGGCGAGGTTGCCGATGACGAGGCCGAGGGTGGCGGAACCTGCCGCGATCACCCAGCCGGCCGGCGGCAGGTCCGGCAGGCCACGTCCGGCCAGCGAGAGAATGCTCAGACCGGTGAAGTAGAGCTGCATGGTGGCCAGGTACTCGCGGTGGGGCCAGCCCGTGGTGGCGGCGTACACCACGATGGGCGGGCCTCCGATGCCTGCGGTCACGTTCATGAATCCCGACAACGACCCGGCCACGACAACGCCTCTTGTGCCCTGAAACAGGGTGAGCGTGCGCAACAGGGCCGTGGCTGCCAGCGCGATCAGCGTGATCGCGCCGATCATGATGTTGAGCCAACTCGCGGGCATTGTGCGCGCGACCCAGACGCCTGGCACGAGGCCGATGGCCGCAGCCAGCAGCAGGGCCCCCGCACGCCGCAGGTTGATGTCGCGGCGAAGCACCATGGCGCTGGCCAGGCACGTGAACAGGCCGATCACCTGCAGGGTCTGAACTCCGGTGGTGGCCCCCAGCAGCAGCACGAGCAGCGGTGCGGCGACCAGCGCCATGCCCATGCCGGTCACGCGTTGCACCAGGGCGCCCAGAAACAACACCAGGCCCACACCGGCGAGCGCGAACGCAGTCAACGTCATGGCAGGCGTTCACCCTTCATCAGCCGCGATTTGTAGACGTTGGTGATCACCGTCGCGCCGAGAAAAGTGGTCAGCCGGTCGGCCTCGTCGTGCAGCAGGCTGCGGTGCCGCTTCGTGAGCGGGGTCGCGGGCAGCACCACGACCCGTCCGTCGTCGTCCTGCACCCAGCAGCCCACCACCCGTCCGTTCAGCCAGGCGCTCGTGCCGCCGTTGCCGTTGGTGTCGAACAGGTAGGGCGCCAGCGCGGGGTCGAGGTAGAAATCGCGCTGCTTCCAGCCCATCAGGGTCGAGTCGAGCACCGGCAGCAGGGCGGCCCAGTCACCGTGCGACTCGTCATCGGTGGACGACTCGTCGCCGGGCAGCACGTACCCGGTATCGCCCGAGTCGAGGGTGACCGGTACAGCCTCGACGGCGGTCAGCGCGGCGCGCACCACGGCCTTGGTTGACCCCAGCCACCACACCAGGTCGGCCTCGGTGCCCGGACCGAAGGCGTACAACCACCGCCGCACCAGCTCCGCGTAGCCCTGCTCGGCCGGCCAGGGTGCTGGGGCCTCGCCGAGCCAGTCGTCCATCAACGTCCACGCCGGACGCCACGTGCGCCAGTGCCCCTCGTTCCGCCCCCGGACGATGCTGTGTTCGGCGCCCAGCAGGGTGAGCAGCCGTGGCGCGAACGGCAGGTTGCCCAGCTGCCACTTCGGGCCACCCTCGACGGCGGGGGAGCTGCGTCCGTCGATCGCCGGCAATTCTTCGCGCAGTCGCTTGGCCGACAGGGCGTGGCCGCCGGCCAGCCGGCCCAGCACGGCGTCGCGTCCGCGGTCGATCCAAGCCGCACCTTCATCGGCGACGTCATGATGTTCCAGATCACGGGCCAGCCGGCCACGCTCGGCGTCCGCGACCCGCGCCGAGACGCTGCCCCAGACGGCGGGCAGAACCTCGCGCGGAAACGCGAACAGGGTGCGGCGCATCGCCAACTGCTTCACGACGGTGCGCTGCTCGTAGAGGGCGTCTTCAACGGTCGATACGGTCGCCGACGGCATGCGCGCCGCCACCGCCAGGTGTACCGACGACGGCTCGGTGGCGTGCAGCCCGACCAGCGCACGGGCCACGTCCACCACCGAGGTGAGCCGGTGGCCGGGGTGCAGGGCGTGTCGCCGGGCCAACCGGGCTCGGCGCGCGTCGTCGGTGAACCGCATGGGGTCATCGTGCCCGACCAGGCCCGACCCAGGTCGGACGCACCGATGCCGACATCGGTGTTGGCTGCCGGGATCGATCACTGGTGTCACGAAATATCCAGGCACCAGTCAGCCGGCCAGGCACCGGTGACCGATGCCGGCATCGGACGGGGGCGTCCCCATCTCGCGCCAGGTGGGCGGGTGGCGCGAGTTAGGAACCGCCCCGTCCCCAACTAGCGTCGCGTTCGTCCCACAACCCGGCGTGGACACGGTGACGAATCGGACGACTTGTGGGTATGGTGTCGCACATGGCATTGGTCAGCCTCATTCTTGGCTGCCGCAGCGAGGCCTCGATCTAGTCTCAGGCTTCCTCGTTGCGGAGTGTTCTCACGCGCCTGAACCCCAGCCAACAGCGAGGAACCCCAATGACCACCACCGTCACCCAGTTCGGCACGCGGGTGCAACCCAAACCCGTGCAGCAGCCGTCACCGATGCCCGTCGACCGGTACACGCCCTTCGTGCCCGTCGACCTGCCCGACCGCACCTGGCCGGCCAAGAAGATCACCGCCGCGCCGCGCTGGCTGTCCACCGACCTGCGCGACGGCAACCAGGCGCTGATCGACCCCATGACCCCCAGCCGCAAGGCCAAGATGTTCGACCTCTTGGTGCGAATGGGTTACAAGGAGATCGAGGTGGGCTTCCCCTCGGCTTCGCAGACCGATTTCGATTTCGTGCGCAACCTGATCACGGGTGGGCACGTTCCCGACGATGTGACCATCAGCGTGCTCACCCAAGCCCGTGAGGACCTGATCGAACGCACCGCCCAGTCCCTGATCGGGGCGCAGCGGGCGACCATCCACATGTACAACGCCACAGCGGAACTGTTCAGGCGGGTGGTATTCGGCATCGACGAGGCGCAGTGCATCGCACTGGCCACCAGGGGTACCGAACTGGTCATGAAGTACGCCGAGCAGAACCTCGGCGACGTCGAGTTCGGTTACCAGTACTCACCGGAGATCTTCACCCAGACTCCGACCGACTACGCGGTGGAGGTGTGCAACGCGGTCATGGACGTCTGGCAGCCGTCCGACGGCCGCGAGATTATTCTCAACCTGCCCGCCACGGTCGAACGATCGACGCCCAACACCTACGCCGACCAGATCGAGTACTTCGCGCGGCACGTCCGCAACCGCGACCACGTCGCCATCTCGCTGCACCCGCACAACGACCGCGGCACCGCCGTGGCGGCCACTGAGTTGGGCGTCATGGCCGGTGCCGACCGGGTCGAGGGCTGCCTGTTCGGCCACGGCGAGCGCACCGGCAACGTCGACCTGGTCACCCTGGGCCTGAATCTGTTCAGCCAGGGCATCGATCCCCAGATCGACTTCTCAGACATCGACGAGATCCGTCGCACCGTCGAGTACTGCACCAACCTGCCCGTTCACCCGCGCCACCCGTACGCGGGCGATCTGGTCTACACCGCCTTCTCGGGGTCGCACCAAGACGCCATCAAGAAGGGGCTGGAAGCGCTGGCCAAACAGGCCGCCGAGCAGGGCAAGGGCATTCATGAAATCGCGTGGGAGGCGCCGTACCTGCCGATCGACCCGCACGACGTCGGACGCACCTACGAGGCCGTGATCAGGGTGAACAGCCAGTCGGGCAAGGGCGGCATGGCCTACATCATGAAGTCCGAGCACCACATGGAGCTGCCGCGGCGGCTGCAGATGGAGTTCAGCCGGGTCGTGCAGCGGCACACCGACTCAGAAGGTGGTGAGGTCACCCCCGACGAGCTGTGGCGCATCTTCTCGGCCGAGTATCTGAGCGACACCGAGCCGCTCGATCTGCTGAGCGTGCCCGACATCAGCAACGGCGGCCGCTACACCGTCACCGCGAACGTGCGGGTCAAGGGCGTCGACAAGACGCTGGTCGGCGAGGGCAACGGCGCGTTGGACGCGTTCGCCGACGCGGTGAGCATTCTGGGTTACGAGGTGCGGGTGCTCGACTACACCTCGCACGCGCTCAGCTCGGGCACCGACGCGGTCGCGGTTGCCTACGTCGAAACCGAGATCGGCCAGGGCGACGACACCCGGGTGATCTGGGGGGTCGGCATGCACGAGTCGATCGCCACGGCGGCGCAGAAGGCGGTCATCGGCGCGATCAACCGAGCGGCCCGCACCGACACCTGACCCTGTGTGAAGACCGTTCCACGTTCGTGCGGGGCAGCCTACTCGAAAGGGTGTGATTTGGACGCGTCCGCAATCGTGATACGAATGTCCGAAAGGCTCTGGTGCTGCTAGGTTCCCGTTCGTAACTCAGTCGCCCACACGGGGCGCACGAGCACCTAAGGGGACGAAGTGGCGCGTCGTCCACGCGGGCAACTGCGGCAGGACATTCTCGACACGGTCATCGACCTGTTGATGGACACCGGTGACGTTGCATCGGTGTCGATCGACACTATCGTCGACCGGGTTGGCTGCACGCCGCCCGCCCTCTACTACTACTTTCCGACCAAGAACGAGTTGCTCTGGCAGGCCTGCGAGGCAGAGTTCGCCAAACTGGCCGACCACATCGAGGACGGCGTCTCGGGCGACGGCCCGGCGCGGCAGCTGATCGAGTTGGAACAGCGCGGCACGGCCCTGCTGCAGTGGGCGGCCGAGCACCCGGCCCTGTACCACATTCTGTTCATGGGGTCGGGGCGCGATGGGCTGATCAGAGGCAACACCTGGGACGATCCGGGCCTGCTCGCCACCATGGGCAACGTGCAGGCGTGCATCGACCAGGGCCTCATTCGTGCTGAGGTGGATGCACAGCTGATCACCTTGTCGCTGTGGGCCACGGTGCACGGTTTCGCCTCGCTGACCGTGAGCTTTCGGCACATACCGGTGCCCGTGGTCGAGCTGGGCATGGTCACCGCCTGGCTACCCCTGTTGCGCTCGCTGCTGACCCCCCTGGGTCTGCAGCACTACGAGCAGATGCACTCCTCGCCCGTCGATGAGACCAGTCAGAACGCGGGTGCCGACCGCCCCTAGGATCGGCTGCATGCCCAAGGTTCTGACGCAACTTCCGATCGGCGAGCGGGTCGGTATGGCCTTCTCCGGCGGCCTCGACACCTCGGTGGCGGTGGCCTGGATGCGTGAGAAGGGGTCGATTCCCTGCACCTACACCGCGAATCTCGGCCAGTACGACGAGCCCGACATCGACACTGTGCCGGCCCGGGCCGCCGACTACGGCGCAGAGATCTTCCGGTTGGTCGACTGCACCGCCGCGATGGTCGAAGAGGGCCTGGTGGCGCTGGTCTGCGGCGCTTTTCATATTCGCTCGGCGGGCCGCACCTACTTCAACACCACCCCGATCGGACGAGCCGTCACCGGCACCATGCTGGTGCGCGCCATGCGCGACGACGACGTGTGGATCTGGGGTGATGGGTCCACCTACAAGGGCAACGACATCGAGCGGTTCTACCGCTACGGGCTGCTGGCCAACCCGCGGCTGCGGGTCTACAAGCCGTGGCTCGACCACGACTTCGTCACCGAACTGGGCGGACGCGCCGAGATGAGCCAGTGGCTCACCGAACGCGGCCTGCCCTACCGCGACAGCAAAGAGAAGGCGTACTCGACCGACGCCAACATCTGGGGCGCCACCCACGAGGCCAAAGACCTCGAGTCGCTCGACGCGTCCATCGAGATCGTCGAGCCGATCATGGGGGTCAGGTTCTGGGATCCTGCGGTCGAGATCGCGACCGAAGACGTCACAATCGCGTTCGAGCAGGGCCGGCCGGTGAGCATCAACGGCGTGGCCTTCGCCGACGCGGTGGCCTTGGTGCGCGAGGCCAACGCCATCGGCGGACGGCACGGGCTGGGCATGAGCGACCAGATCGAGAACCGCATCATCGAGGCCAAGAGCCGCGGCATCTACGAGGCGCCCGGCATGGCGCTGCTGCACATCGCCTACGAGCGGCTGCTCAACGCGATCCACAACGAAGACACCATCGCCAACTACCACGCCGAGGGCCGCAAGCTGGGCCGTCTGATGTACGAGGGCCGCTGGCTCGACCCGCAGTCGCTGATGCTGCGCGAGTCGTTGCAGCGCTGGGTGGGCTCGGCGGTGACCGGTTCGGTGACGTTGCGGCTGCGCCGGGGCGACGACTACTCGATCATCGACACCGCCGGCCCCGCGCTGTCGTACCACCCCGAGAAGCTGTCGATGGAGCGGGTCGGCGACGCCGCCTTCGGCCCGGTCGACCGCATCGGCCAGCTCACCATGCGCAACCTCGACATCGCCGACTCGCGCACCCGGTTGGAGCAGTACGCGCACCTAGGGCTGGTGGGCGGCGCGGTGTCGTCCCTGGTCGGTGAGCTGCAGGCCGGTGAGGCGCGTGGCATCACCGAGTTGACCGCCACCACCTTTCCGGCCGAGATCGACGACGCCACCGCCGACGGTGCGATGGAGTTCGGCGCCGACTAGGCTTCGACCACCATGGACGAACTCGTCGAACACGCCCTGGACGCTGCCAACCAGAGCAAGGCGCACGCCTTTCTCGACTCGCAGTCTGTGTTCTGGGTCGACTGGAACGACGACACCCAAGCCGTCGTCGACGCCTTCAGCATCGCGTGCGGCATGGCCGTCACCCTGACCGACGCACCCGCCGACCACATCGGCACCCTGCGGGCGTTGAGCCGGGCCACCGCCGACCGGTTTCAGGTACGCCTCGCCCTGGTGTCGGTCGGCCGCGACGCACTGGCGTTCGTGGTGCTGCCGCTGCAGCAATGGCAGCAGTTGGACGACGACATCGGCGACGCGCTGGGCCAGGTGGTGTGGGCCCTCGACGACGACTGGGATCCTTTCGAGGCCCTGGACGACCTGGCTGTGCTCGAGCCGTATTTCGACCTCTTGGACGAGAACCCTGGCCGCTACGGCGAATGCCTCGCCCGGGCGCTGTCGGACCCGGACTCTGTGCCCTCGGGCCGCAGTTCGGACGAGAGCGACGAGGTCATGCCCTGGTGATCGGGGGTCGGTCGAGCCTGTCGAGACCTCAGATCACCTGGTTCGGCACGGCGCCGCCGTAGCGGCGGTCGCGGTCGGCGTACAGCTCGATCGCCCGCCACAGGT
>ERZ724513.838-NODE-838-length-15385-cov-4.808154_pt1 | contig 15385 bp, 14 predicted proteins | sample MGYA00376046_ERZ724513 | MGnify/ENA primary metagenome ERZ724513 (study PRJEB28724, sample SAMN07190883) | activated sludge metagenome | isolation source: activated sludge of sewage treatment plant in Hong Hong | place: Hong Kong | collected 2016-03-17 ...
TTGCCAAATGGACACAAAAACCACGGAGGGCCCGGCCGCTCGACCGGGCCCTCCGTGGTGCCGGGCAGCCTCCGAGGGGTAGGGCTGCCGGAGTGGATCTCAGCCGCGGGTGAGCGTGCCGTCCCAGGTGGTCACCTTCTCCTTGGCGTGCTCGTCGGTGAACCAGACCGAGGTGACGGCTTTGGTCTCGGTGAAGAACGCCACCCCGTCCTTGCCCATGGCGTGCAGGTCGCCGAAGAAGGAGTCCTTGTGGCCGGTGAACGGGAAGGTCGAGAACGGCACCGGGATGCCCACGTTCACGCCCACCATGCCCGCGTGGGTGCCCTTGGCGAACTCGCGGGCGTAGTAGCCGGAGCTGGTGTAGATCGAGGACCCGTTGGCGAACCGGTTGGCGTTCATCACCGCCAGGCCTTCCTCGAAGCTCGACACCCGCTTGATCGAGGTGACCGGGCCGAAGATCTCCGAGTCGCCCACGAAGTTGCCCGGACGCACGTTGTCGAAGATCGTCGGGCCGACGTAGAAGCCGCCCTCGTAGCCCTCGACGCTCGCGCCGCGCCCGTCCAGCACCAGGTCAGCGCCCTCGGCGACGCCGCGCTCGATGCAGGAGTGCACCCACTCGCGATGCTTGGCCGTGATCACCGGGCCGAGCTGGGACTCGGGCAGGTAGGCCGGGCCGAGCTTCAGCGCCCTGGCCATCGTGGCGAGCATCTCGATGGCCTCGTCGGCGATCGAGTCCTGCATCACGACCACGGGCAGCGCCATGCAGCGCTGGCCTGCGCAGCCGTAGGTGGAGTTGATGATGCCCGCGATCGAGCGCTCGAGAACCGCGTCCTCCAGCAGCAGGGCGTGGTTCTTGGCCTCGGTGAGGGCCTGCACGCGCTTGCCCGCCGCGGCGGCCGTCGAGTAGATGTGCTTGCCCACCTCGGTGGAGCCGACGAAGGTGATGCCGCGCACGTCCGGATTGGTGAGCAGGCTGTCGGCCTCCACCCGCGAGCAGGTGACCAGGTTCGCCACGCCCTTGGGCAGGCCAGCCTCGATCAGCAGTTCCATCATCCGCATGGAGGTCTGCGGCACCATCGAGGCCGCCTTGAGCACGAAGGTGTTGCCGGTGGTGATCGCGAACGGGAGCATCCAGCCCATCGGGATCATGGCCGGGAAGTTGTACGGCGCGATGCCGACGAACACACCCAGCGGCTCCCGGAACGACACCGTGTCGTAGCCGCGGGAGATGTTCATCGTGGTGTCGCCCATCATCAGGTAGTGGGTCGAGCACGCCAGCTCCACCACCTCGATCGCCTTGAGCACGTCGCCGCGGGCCTCGCCGACCACCTTGCCCATCTCGGTGGCCAGCAGAACGCTCAACTCGTCCAGGTGCTCGTCGAGGAGCTGCTTGAACCGGAACATCAGCTGGATCCGCTGCGGGATCGGGGTGTTCGACCAACCGGGGAAAGCCCGGGCAGCGGCAGCGACGGCGGAGTCGACCTCCTGCTGCGTGCACTGCGGCGCCTCGGCGATCTGCTCGCCGGTCGACGGGTTCATCACCGGCATGTACTTGCCGGTCTTTGACTCGCGCCACTCGTTGTCCACCAGATAGCGCAGCCGCTTCAACCGGGCAGCGCTCTCGGTGGTCGCCGTGACGGCATCATTGGTCAACGACATCGGGGGTTCCTCTCTCCTCGGCCCGATCGGGCCTTGCATGGTGGTGACCGCACCGCATCGGTGTCGCAGCGGTGGGACGGACGGGGCTAGTCGGTGGTGGCCAGGCGTGGGTCGACCGACTGGCCGGCCCAGGTCTGCCGGACCCAGGCGTGGGCCGGGTCGTCGCAGATCAGCCAGGCCCGGGTCGCACCGGGGCCGGCCATCACGTTCAGGTAGTACATGTCGTAGCCAGGCGGGGCGGTTGAGGGTCCGTGCCAGCCGTGTGGCACCAGCACGACGTCGCCGGACCGCACCTCGGCCAGAACGTCGATCGGCCGGGAGTCGGTGCCGTAGACCCGCTGGTAGCCGAAGGCACTGCCGGCACCAGGGGCGTCCGGCTCGGTGCGCAGTTCGAAGTAGTAGATCTCCTCCAGCGCCGTCTCGACGCCGTCGCGCTCCTCGTCGTGCTTGTGCGGCGGGTAGCTCGACCAGTTGCCCGCCGGCGTGATCACCTCGCACGCGATGATCGAGTCTGCGCCGAGCACTCCCGGCACCCCGAAGTTGCGGACGCGCCGGCTGGCCGGGCCGGCGCCGCGCAGTTCGTCGGGCACGTCCGCGGCGGGCAGGTGGCTCACCGGCAGCGCTTCGCGGGCCGTGGCGGAGCAGAGGGCGTAGCGTCCCCCTTCGGTGCTGGTCAGGGTGAACGTTGCGTCCCTGGGGACATAGAGGACGTCGGTGGCCGCGCTGAAGACGTCCGGACGCCCGGAGAGCACGAACGCCTGCTCCCCCACCGTGACCCTCGCACCACCCGCGAGCGGCACGACGACGTACTCCAGACCACCGGTGACGACCGTTCGCGACTCCCCTGCGGCCAGGTCGGTCACCTGTAACCCCGTGTGCGCCCAGCCGTCGGCCGCACCCGGAAGGATGCTGGTGTCGTACTCTGCATCGGCGGTCGTACCGGCCGGGTACACCCACTGGCTCATGCCACTCCCTTGCGGATCGGTCGTTGGTGGACGAGGGCCGCGGCCACGTCGACGGCCTTCGCCACGTCGTCGTCTGCCGGGTAGAGCAGGGCACGGCCGATCACCAGCCCGACCGCCACCGGATGGGTGAGCGCGTGCGCCCATTCCGCGTAGGTCGCCTCGGGGTCGCCGACCGGGTCACCGCCCAGCAGCAGGCTGGGCAGCGTCGTCGAGTCGAGCACCCGGTGCATCCCCTCCACCACCGGGAGCTTCAGCCAGGTGTGCGAACTGGTCGCACCGAGCCCCGCCGCGATCTGGATCGACTTGATCACCGCATCCGGGTCGAGCACGTTGCGGACCTTGTCGGGGGCGATCCGGACGGAGAGAAAGGGCTCGACCATCGCCATCAGGCCACGGCGGGCCAGTGCGGTCACGGCGGCGCCGGTCGACTCCAGCACGCGCGCAGTGTCCTCGTCCTCCAGGCAGATCCGGGTCAGCATCTTGCCGCCGTCCAGGCCGTTGCCGGCGAGAGTGTCCGCGTCGTAGCCCGTCCACCGGTCGTCGAACTCGAATTCCGCACCCTGCAGGCCGCCGCGGTTCATCGACCCGATCACGATCTTGCCCTCGAGCAGGCCGGCCAGCAGCAGGTCCTCGAGGATGTCGGCGGTGCCCAGCACTCCGTCCACGCCGGGCCGATCGAGCGCGGTCGCCAGGCGGTCCAGCAACTCTGCGCGGGAGGCCATCGCCGTCGCATTACCCCGCACGCCGAGGGCGCCTCGCGCCGGATGATCGGCCGCGACGATCATCAGCCGGCCATCCGAGGGACGCTCGGCGCGGCGGCGGTTCCGCCAGGCCCGCACGATCGCCTCCGGATCCGAGGCCCGGGTCCGGGTCAGGGCCGTGGTGTCGACGTGGATCATGTGGCTCACGCCCCACGCTCCCGCAGCAATGCCTCGACCTCTGCCTCGGTCGGCATTGCGGTCGAGCACTCGAGCCGGGATGCGACCAGCGCGCCGGCGGCGTTCGCGTACCGGAGGGTGCGATTCAGGTCCCAACCGTTGAGCAGGCCGTGGCAGACAGCGCCACCGAAGGAGTCGCCCGCACCGAGCCCGTTCACGACCTTCACCGGGACCGGGGGGACCTCCACCTCCTCGTCCGCCGTCATCGCCAACACGCCCTTCGGCCCCTGCTTGACGACGGCCAGTTCGATGCCACGCTCCAGCAGCGCCTTCGCCGCCCGGTGCGGATCGGTCTCGCCCACCGCGATCCGGCACTCCTCGCGATTGCCGATCGCCACCGTGCAGTGCGACAGCGCGATCTCGGCGTGCCGGGACGCTTCTGCCTCGGTCTTCCAGAACATCGGCCGGTAGTCGAGGTCGAGGATGGTCAGCGGCTTGCGGTCGCGGACGCGCCAGGCGGCCAGGTGGGCCTGCCGGCTCGGCTCGGCGGACAGCCCGGTCAAGGTCGCCCAGTAGACGCCCGCCTCGGCGATCTCGCGCAGCGGCAGGTCGGTGACCTGGATGCGCAGGTCGGGGGCCTGTGGGTAGCGGTAGAAGTAGAGGGGGAAGTCGTCCGGAGGGAAGATCTCGCAGAAGGTGACCGGGGTGGGCAGCCACGGGTCGGTGCCGACGAAGTCCGTGGAGACGCCCAGCTCGGTGAGCTTGGCCCGCACGAATCGCCCGAACGGATCGTTGCCGGTCTTGGTGATGATCGCCGAGCGGTGGCCGTAGCGGGCGACGGCGACGGCGACGTTGGTCGCGCTGCCCCCGAGGAACTTGCCGAACGATGTCACGTCCTCGAGGGGTACCCCGATCTGCGTCGGGTAGATGTCCACCCCGACACGACCGATGCACACCACCTCGTAGGTGTCACCCATGAATGCGTTCCTTCGATCTCCGGGCGTCGGTGCCCTCGGATCCAGTCTGCCCAGTGCGGCGCACCCATGTCAAGATTTGTAAGGACAATAGATTATTCGGGCAACCGGTGTTTACTGTGTCCGCGCAGGCAGCCTTTCGGATATGGTGCCCCCATGGCTACCCAGATCCAGGTCACCATCGACCGGAACAGCCCAGTCCCGCTGTACCACCAGCTGGCCGAGCAACTCGCTGCGGCCATCGACACCGGGGTGCTGAAGCCTGGTGACGCCTTCGAGAATGAGCTGTCGCTGGCCGACCGCCTCGATCTCTCCCGTCCGACCGTACGGCGCGCGATCGTCGAACTCGTCACCCGTGGCCTGCTGGTTCGGCGCCGCGGCATCGGGACGACGGTCGCCAACGAGGTGATCCATCGCCGCAACGAGTTGACCAGCCTCTACGACGACCTGCGCCGCAACGGGCGCGAACCCCTGACCGAGGTGCTCGAGTTCAACACCGACTTTGTCGACCAGCGGGCCTCCGGCATCCTCGGGCTCGAGCCCGATACCCCACTGGTTTACCTGGAGCGGCTGCGCTCGGTGGCGGAGGGCCCCATGTCGATCCTGCGCAACTGGCTGCCCCCCATGTGGGCCGACCTCGACCTGGGCGAACTCACCACCCAGGGCCTCTACAACATGATGCGCGCTCGTGGTGTCGTGCCGGCGGTCGCACACCAGACGATCGGCGCGCGTCCGGCCGAGCCGGCCGAGCGAAAGCTGCTGGGTCTGGACAAGAACGATCCCGTTCTCACCATGTCCCGCCGGGCCTATGACTCCTCCGGCGCGCCGGTGGAGTTCGGCGACCACTGCTACCGCTACGACCGCTATCTGTTCGACATCACGGTCTACGCCAGCTGAGCACCGGCCCCACTCTCGAACTACTGGAACGAGCGGGGGATGCGCGGGGTGTAGTGCTCCTCGAGTTGGGCGACCTCTTCCGCGGTCAGGCGGACGTCGAGGGCCGCGACCGCGTCAGTCAGGTGGTGCACCTTCGTCGGGCCCACGATCGGGGCGGACACGGCCGGCTTCGACAGCACCCAGGCCAGCGCGACCTGCGCCATTGGGATGCCCCGTGTTTCGGCGATCCGCTGCACGGCCGCCACGATCGGCGCGTCCTGGCCCTGGTCGTAACGGCGGCCCACCGGGTCGGAGTCGCCGCGGGCGGTGTGTTCACCCCAGGGACGGCACACGCGCCCTTTGGCGAGCGGCGAGAACGGGATACTGCCCACGCCCTGGTCGGCGAGCAGGCCGAACATCTCCCGCTCCTCCTCGCGCATGATCAGGTTGTACTCGTCCTGCATCGAGACGAACCTCGTCCAGCCGTTCGCCGAGGCGGTGTACTGCATCTTCGAGAACTGCCAGGCCCACATCGCCGACGCGCCGAGGTAGCGCGCCTTGCCGGCCTTCACCACGTCGTGCAGGGCCTCCATTGTCTCCTCCACCGGCACCTCGGGGTCGAACCGGTGGATCTGGTAGAGGTCCACGTAGTCGGTGCCCAGCCGGCGCAGGGACGTGTCGATGTTCTCCAGGATCGCCTTGCGGGACAGCCCCTGGCCGCCAGGGCCGTCATGCATCCGGAAGTGCAGCTTCGTGGCCAGCACGATGTCGTCGCGCCGGCTGAACTCCCGGATCGCCCGGCCGACGATCTCCTCCGAACTGCCGGAGCTGTAGACGTTCGCGGTGTCCCAGAATGTGATCCCCAGATCGACGGCCTGGGCGAAGAACGGCCGCGAGTCCTTCTCGTTCAGCGACCACTGGCTGAAGCCGCTGGCGGTGTCGCCGAAGCTCATGCACCCCAGCGCGATCCGGCTGACCTTCAGCCCCGAGTTGCCCAGCCGGGTGTACTCCACGTCAGATCTCCTCTGTCGCCGCGTCGTAGTCGGCGTCCGTCACGTGCTCCTGCCACGTCACTGCCTCCTGTCCCGCCGCGAGCGGCACCACGCCGCTCATCGCCAGGTGGGTCATGAGGTGGTCCGGCGCGGCGCCGTGCCAGTGCCGCACACCGGGCGGCGTCCACACCGCGCAACCCGGACGCAGCACCTCGACCCCGTCCGCGGTGGCTACCACGCCCAGGCCCTCCGTGCAGTGCAGCATCTGGCCCGCGGCGTGACTGTGCCAGGCCGTGTGCGCGCCGGGTGTGAAGTGCACCGAGCCGACGCTGAACCCGGCGTCCGGGTGGGCCACGACCAGGTCGACGTAGACGTCGCCGGTGAATCGCTCGGCTGGGCCCTTCGTGGTCGGTGCCTTCGATTGCCGCTCGATCATTCGTCCGCTCCTTGGTGCTGCATCGTCGGGATGTGGGCCCAGCTGGCCAGCAGTCCGAACCGCTCCGCGGATTCGGTGCCGGGCTCCGCGACGTAGGCGTTCAGCCGCAGGCGGGGGTCGGCGGTGGGGGCGAGCGACTCGTACGTCAGGGTCAGGTCGCCCGCCACGGGGTGGTGGAACCGCTTCACGCCGGTGAAGTGCTGGCGCACGTCGTGCGTCGCCCACAGCCTCGCGAACACGTCGCTGCGGGTCGACAACTCCCCCACCAGCTGGGCGAGGCCTGTGTCGTGCGGATTCTCCCCGGCGAGCGTGCGCAGCAGGGCCGCCGCCTCCGCCGCAACCTTGTCCCACTCGACGAAGAACTCCGGGCCGCGGGAATCGAGGAACAGGAACCGTGCCACGTTCGGACGTCCGGGCATCTCGAACACGGGGGCGTACAGCGCGCGCCCGAGCGCGTTCGAGGCGACGATGTCGGTCCGTGCGTTGCGCAGGTAGGCGGCGGTGTCGGTCATGGAGTCCAACAGCCACTGGGCCTGGGGACGCAGTGCGCGTCTCGACTGCCGCGCGGCCGACTCGTGGTGGTTCGAGGCCCGGGCAAGGTCGAACAGGTGCGCGCGTTCGGCATCGTCCAGCAGCAGGGCGCCAGCCACCGCGTCCAGCACGGCGTCCGAAGCCCCGGCCAGGTTGCCGCGCTCGAGGCGGACGTAGTACTCCACGCTCACGCCCGCGAGCAGCGCCACCTCCTCGCGGCGCAGGCCCTTCACCCGGCGGTTCTCCCCCCACCTGGGCAGGCCCACCTGGTCGGGGGTGACCCGGGCGCGCCGCGAGGAGAGGAAGTCGCGCGCCTCGGCCTTCATGTCCATGGCTTCGACGGTAGCCAGCCCGGCCCGGATCCGGGAGGCCCTGCCGTTACCTCCCTGACCCGCGCAGCCCGCTCAGTACTCGACAGGCTCACTGACGCCGGTGTGCAGGCTCTTCGTGGCCGCCTCGGCGATCGCCTGGGCCTTCAGCCCGTCACGCAGGGACGGCTCGATCGGCGTGCCGTCCTCCAGCAGCTGCACGAAGTGGTCCAGGGCCTGGTAATAGGTGGGCCGCATGCGCTCGAACCAGCCCGGGGAGAGCTGGGAGCCGACCACCCGCCCGGGCAGGTACTGGGTGACCTGCCGGACGCGTTGCCGCATCGACTCCACCATGCCCACCGAGCCGAGCACCTCGAGTCGTTCGTCGTAGCCGTAGCCCGTGCGCCGGTTCGCGTCGATCTGGACCAGGGCACCGTTCGGCAGCTTGAGCACGCAGACGCTGGTGTCGACGTCGTCGTACTCGGCCAGCCGGGGCTCGGCCAGCGCCGAGCCGGCGGCGAACACCTCGACCGGGTCGGCGCCGGTGATCCAGCGCGCCAGGTCGAAGAAGTGGACGGTCTGGTCGCGCATCTGCCCGCCGGAGACCTTCACGTACTCCAGCGGCGGCACCACCGGCCCGCGGCAGGTCACCTGGACCAGCTCGACATCGCCGATGCCGCCAGCGTCCACGATCCGCTTCAACTCGGCGTGGTCGGGGTCGAAGCGCCGGTTGAAGTTCACCATCACCCTCGCTCCCGCGGCCTCGGCGTACACCACGACCTCCCGGGCGCGACCGAGGTCGAGGTCGATCGGCTTCTCGCACAGCGCGGCGACGCCGGCGTCCACCGCCGCGCGCAGGTTGGCGGCGTGGGTGTCGGTGGAGGATGCGATGAACACCGCGTCCACGCCGCCCAGGGCGTCCTCGACCGAGGTGGCGGCCCGCGCACCGTACTTCGCCGCGATCGCCGCGGCCCGCTCGGCTGAGACGTCGAAGACGGAAGCGAACTCCACGTTGGGGTGGGCGGCGAGATTGCCGGCGTGCACCGAGCCGATGAACCCCGCGCCGAGGAGAGCGAAGCGCTGCATCACGCACCTGCCATCGCGCTCGCGGGGACGACCCAGCCGCCGTCCGCCTCGTTCGAGGCCAGCGCTGCCTCGACCAGCTGCACCCCGATCAGGCCGTCGACACCGGTCGGGAAGGACAGCTCGCGGATGGTCGAGGGCCGGCGGAGCCGGCGCGCGTCCAGCTCGTCGGCGAGATCCCGGTAGAAGTTGGCGAACGCCTCCAGGAAGCCCTCGGGATGACCAAGTCCGACCCGGGTGAGCCGGGCCGACTCCTCCGAGAGGGTGCCCATGCCGTGGGTCAGGATCCGGGTCTCGCCGGCGAGGTCCTGGACGAACAGGTGGTGGGGGTCCTCGTGCTGCCATTCCAGGCTGCCGCGCTCGCCGAACACCCGGATCCGCAGGCCGTGGTTGTGCCCGGTGGCCACCATGCTCGCCCAGATCCGGCCGGGCACGCCGCCCGTCCAGCGCAACGTGATGGTCGCGTGGTCGAACACCCGCCGGCCTGGAACAAGGGTGGCCAGCTGGGCGGAGACCTGCTCGGCCTCGAGCCCGGTGATGTAGCGGGCCAGGTGGTACGCGTGGGTGCCGAGGTCACCGACGACGGATGCGGGGCCACCGACGGCCGGATCCGTGCGCCACATCGCCTGCTTGTTGCCGGTCTTCTCCAAAGGGGTGGCGTTCCAGCCGGACGCGTGCTCGACGTCGATGTAGTTGACCCGGCCCAGGGCGCCGTCGCGGACCATCCGGGCGGCCTCACGGACCATCGGATACGCCGAGTAGCAGTGCGGGACGGCCAGGATCGCATTCTTGGCTTCGGCGAGCGCGACCAGGTCGGCAGCCTGCGCTGAGGCCAGCGTCAGCGGCTTCTCGCACACCACGTGGATGCCTCGGGACAGGAACGCCGAGGCGATCGCGAAGTGGCTGTCGTTGGGCGTGGCGACCACGACCAGGTCGACGCCGTCGTGACGGGCGCTCTCCGCCTCGGCCATGGTGGTGACGTCCGGGTAGATCCGCTCCGGCGCCACCCCGAGCTCGGCGCCGAGCCGCAGCGAGTCGTCCCGGGTCTGGCCGAATACCCCGCAGTCGAGCGAGTACCGGTCGTCGAGCCGCATGCCGTTGCGATGGGTCTTGCCGATGTCAGCCCCGTAGCCGCCGCCGACCATTCCCGCGCTGATCCGCCGTCCCGTTGTGCTCATCGCCGCACCTCCCCGTGTTGGACAAGACTGGACCGGTCCAGAATACTTGTCACCACGAGCCGATCGCAACCTCTAGGCTGGGCCGGAGGAGGCAGCATGACGACGGGAGCCCGGCAGCCCACCATTCGCGACGTCGCGATGAGGGCCGGCGTCTCCAAGTCCCTGGTCTCGCTGGTCCTCCAGGGGGACGGCGGAGTGAGCGGCGCGCGCCGCGATGCCGTCCTCACCGCCATGGCCGAACTCGGCTACCGGCCCAACTCGCGGGCGCGGGCCCTCTCCCTGAACCGCACCGACACCGTCGGCGTCCTGCTCAACGACCTGTCCAACCCCTGGTTCGTGGACCTCCTGGCCGGGCTGGCGACCACCCTGCGCAGCTCCGGGCTGGCCCCGATCCTCGCAGACAGCCTCACCGACCACCGGATCGGTGTCGGCTCGGTGGAGATGCTGCTCGCCCAGGACGTGGACGGGCTCGTGATCGTGGGCACCACGACCGAGGTCGACGCGATCACCGCGGCCGCCGAGCGGGTGCCCGTAGTGCTGGCCGGCACCCGCGACCCGGAACTGCCGAACCTCGACATCGTGGTCAACGACGACTTCACCGGGGCGAGGGAGGCCACGGAGCACCTGCTCGCCCTCGGGCACACCCGGATCGCACACCTCACCGGCCCCGGCCAGATCGGCGCCCTGCGCCTGGCAGGCTTCCGCTCGGCGGTGGCCGCTGCGGGACTCGACCCCGAGCGGTACGTGGAGACCGGCGGAATGAGCGAGGAGGGCGGGTACGCGGCGGCCCGGCGACTGCTCTCCCGGCCGGACCGGCCCACCGCCGTCCTCGCCTTCAACGACGTCGCCGCGATCGGCGCGCTCTCCGCCGCCGACGACCTCGGCCTGCTCGTCCCCGAGGATGTCTCCCTGATCGGCTACGACAACACCCACCTCGCCCGAATCCGGCACATTTCGCTCACCTCGGTGGACAACGGGAACTTCCCGGTGGGGGCGCAGGCCGGCCGCTACCTGGTCGAGCGACTCGCCGATCCCGGTCTGCCCGGACGCCTGCACCTCGTGCCCACCAGCCTCGAGGTCCGCGCCACAACCGCCCCTCCGCGGCCCGCCTGAACTGCGTTCAGAAGAACAGCAGGTAGAGCGCTGCGATCGCCACGAAGACCGTGACCAGCCACTCGAACGTCTTCTGCTGGATCCGCGTGATCAGCAGCCGGCCAACCCACGTACCCAACAGCACCAACGGCGCCAGCACCGCGGCGATCAGCGCGGTGTCCGTGCGGACGATGCCCAGCCCGATCGAGACCGGCAGCTTGGTCAGGTTCACCGCGAAGAAGAACCACGCCGTGGTGCCGAGGAACCGCCACTTGTCGTACTTCCTGGCCAGCAGGTAGAGGTTCATCGGTGGGCCTCCTGCGTTGGCGACCATGGTCGTGAATCCCGCCAGCCCGCCGTAGCCCATGCCTACCGCCGGTTTGTGCGCGGCCAGACGGTCCGGCCACAGCCCGAGCACCAGCAGCACAAGGATGATCCCGCCGATGGTGCGCTTCAGCACCGGCCCGTCCACCCACTCCAGGAACAGCGCGCCCAGCCCGATGCCGACCAGCACCGGTACGACCAGCCGTCCGATCAGCCGCCAGTCGACGTCGTGGCGGTAGGTCCACACCGCGACCACATCACCCACCAGCAGCATCACCAGCGCGACTCCGGTGGAGTCCTTGGCCGGCAACACGGCAGCGGCCAGCACCACCGCGATCATCGCCACGCCCCCGATCGCGGTCTTGGAGAAGCCGATCAGCAGGGCGGCAATCGCGAGGACCAGCCAGCCCCACAGGGGCAGGCTGGTCCAGAGCGTCTGGAGAGAGGTCACCTACAGATAGTGCCGCTGTGCGACCTTCTCTGCGACGTACTCGCCGTAGGCCTGCTGCGTGCTCTGCAGTTCGGAGACCTGGGAGACCGGGACGTCCCACCACGCCGTGCCGGGCGGGTTGGGCCCGTACAGGTTGGTCTCGATGTACAGCACCGTGGTGCGATCGCTGGCCACCGCCTTCGCATAGTTCGCACGGAACTCTGCGATGCCGTTGCAGACCAGCACGTCCGCGCCCCAGCTGGCCGCGTTGGCGGCCAGGTCGAAGGGAACGTCCTCGCCGTCCAGCCGCCCGGTGGTCGAGCGGACCTTGTACCTGGTGCCGAACCGCTGCGAACCGCGCGATTCACTCAGCGCACCGATCGAGGCGAAGCCGTGGTTCTGCAGCAGGACGTAGATGACCTTGATCCCCTCCTGAACGACCGTGGCGATCTCCATCGGCAGCATCTGATAGGTGCCGTCGCCGACGATCGCAACCACCTGGTGATCATCGCCGACCGCCAGCTTGACGCCGAGCGCAGCCGGCACCTCGTAGCCCATGCACGAGTAGGCGTACTCCACGTGGTACTGCTCGGGCGTACGGGCACGCCACAGCGCCTGCAGGTCGCCGGGCATCGAGCCGGCCGCGTTGATCACGACATCCTGGTCGCCCATCAGCTCATTCAGGGCCCCGAACACCTCGGTCTGCGCGGGCAGCGGCTGGTTGTCCCGGTGGTAGCACTCCTCGATCACCTGCTGCCACTCTTCGTCCAGTTGCTCGGCACGGGCCTGGTACGCGGCGTCGGTGCTCCAGCCGGCCAGTTCGCCGGTGAGTCCCTCCAGGGCGAGCTTCGCGTCCGCGACCAGCATGGTCGCGGCGTGCTTGGCCGCATCGAAGCCGAGCACGTTGATGTTCGCGAACCTCACGTCCGGGTTGGCGAAGATCGTGTGGCTGGCGGTGGTGAAGTCGGAGTACCGCGTGCCGATGCCGATCACCAGGTCGGCCTCGCGGGCGAGCGTGTTCGCCGCGCTGCCGCCCGTCGAGCCCACGCCGCCAACGGCCATCCTGTGGTCGAAGTTGATCGCGCCCTTGCCCGCCTGCGTGTCGGCCACGGGAATGCCGGTGGCCTGCGCGAACGTACGCAGCGCCTCGGCCGCGCCGGAGTAGATCACGCCGCCGCCGGCGACGATCAGGGGACGCTTCGCCGCCCGGATCTGCTCGGCCACCCGCGCCAGCATGGCCGGCTCGGGGGCGGGACGGGCGACGTGCCAGACCCGCTTCGCGAAGAACTCCACCGGGAACTCGAAGGCCTCGGCCTGCACGTCCTGCGGCATGCACACGGTGACGGCGCCGGTCTCGGCCGGGTCGGTCAGCACCCGCATGGCGTTCATCAGCGACGGCACGAGCTGCTCGGGACGGTTGATCCGGTCCCAGAACCGCGACACCGGCTTGAAGGCGTCGTTGACGGAGATGTCGAGGGTGCGGGGATCCTCGAGCTGCTGCAGCACCGGGTCGGGGTACCGGGTGACGAAGATGTCCGAGGGCAGCAGCAGAACGGGCACCCGATTGGTCGTGGCCAGCGCGGCACCAGTGACCATGTTGGTGGCGCCCGGGCCGATCGAAGAGGTCACGACCCAGGTCTGCAGGCGGTTCTTCTGCTTGGCGTACGCTGCAGCCGCGTGCACGCCGCCCTGCTCGTTGCGGACCAGCACATAGGGCAGGTCGGGCGCATCGGGGTTGCCGTCCAGCCTGGCCAGCTCAGCCTGCAGCAGAGCCTGACCGAGGCCGGCGACGTTGCCATGGCCGAAGATGCCGAAGCAGCCGGCGAAGAGCTTCTGCTCGACCCCGTCTCGCTCTGAGTACTGGTTGGCGAGGAACGCAATCACGGCCTGGGCGACGGTGAGCCGAACGGTCTGGGTCATCTTGAACTCCGGTGGTGCTTCGCTGGTGGGGATGACCGCCGGCACTCCCGCGAGGAGGGCGCGCCGGCGGCCGCAGGGGGAGGTCAGGCTGGGATCAGGATGTCACGGACGATCTGGTCGAGCTCCTCGTCCGCGCCGAGGAACTGCCGCAGCGTCTTTCGCGTGGCGCCGAAGTCGGCGAACTCGTCAGGGGTCATGCCGTCCACGTCATAGGCCTTGCGGAACTCCGGCATCGTGGAGAGCGCCTCGATGATCCTCGTGTCGATCGGGTTGTCGATCCGCGGCTCCGGGTCGATACCGCTGTTCTGGAAGCGCTGCTGCCACGCGAACGGCGGGGAGAGCACGAGATCGCCGCCGACCAGCTCGGTCCACTGCAGCGCGTTGCGATACGCGGCGACCAACAACCGGGCGCGCAGGCCGCGCTTCTTGAACTCCGCGTAGGCCTTCTTCACCGCAGCCACGCCGGCCCACTCCAGGTAGCCGGGATCGAAGACCAGGCCTTCCTTCGCGTACACCGACTTCAGCCAGTCGTCCAGGCGCCCGACCATGATGGTCACGACGGGCCCCATCGTTGACGTGTCCTTGCCCTCGGCCTCGCGGCGCTTCAGGCCCCGCTCGATCGCCTCACCACTCGCCACAGCCTGCGCAACCGTGAAGGAGACGGTCACGTTGATGTTCACGCCACGGTAGGACGCGTCCTCGATGGCCTCCACCCCCGTCTTGGTCGCCGGAATCTTGACGATGATGTTCGGGGCGAGCGAGGAGAAGTACTCCGCCTGATCGGCGAGCGCCTTCGCGCTGCGGGCGAGTCGGGGGTCGGTCTGCATCGAGAGCCGACCGTTGTAGCCGTTGTACCTCTCGAACGCCGGCATCAGGAGCTTGGCCGCGTCGAGCGACACCTCCTCGACCACCTTCCACCCGATCTGGGACTCGGTGGCCTCCGGCATCTCGATGGCGAGTTCCCTGATCCGCTGGGTCCAGCGGGGCAGGTCGGCGCGGATCGCAGCGAGCGCGATCACCGGGTTGCAGGTTGCACCGACCGCGCCCCACGAGATCGCCGTGGAAAGTTCGGAGTAGGTGGCCGAGTCGTTCCAGAGCACGGTCGGGCCGCGCTGGGTCATCAGGCCGAGCGGGGTGTTGCTGTCAGTCATGGAGACCTCTTCTTCGAGGCACGTGGTGCCGCTATCCAGTCGGTAGCTCCATTCAAGCCCTGCCAGAACCAGAAGTCAACAAAATGTCCTTACATGCGGTCAATTGAAGGTGAAGGGCTCACTCAGCGCCCAGCAGGCGCGCGAGTTCGGCCCGTCCCGCCCGATCGACGTCGACCACGAGCACCTCCAGACCGCCCGCCGGCTCCGCGAGGGCTCCCGCCACCTCCTCCGCCGTGCGCAGGCGTCGCGCCGGAACCCCGTAGGCCGCAGCCAGCGCGACCAGGTCGAGGCCTGTCGGCGTCGCGAACACCCGCTCGAAGGCGTCGGCGAACCGCTGCTGGCCATACTCCAGGGTGGCGAAGATGCTGCCGCCACGATCGTCGGCCACGACGACGCGCAACTCCGGACGCGGCTCCGCCGGCCCGATCGCCAGCGAGCCCGCGTCGTGGACGAAGGCGAGGTCGCCGCACAACAGGGTGGTCGGAGCGTTCACGGCGAGCGCGACGCCGACCGCCGTCCCGATCGTGCCGTCGATGCCGGAGAGCCCACGGTTGGCGTACACCGGACCGGCATCCGCGCGGACGGGAG
>ERZ724513.839-NODE-839-length-15384-cov-7.242677_pt1 | contig 15384 bp, 9 predicted proteins | sample MGYA00376046_ERZ724513 | MGnify/ENA primary metagenome ERZ724513 (study PRJEB28724, sample SAMN07190883) | activated sludge metagenome | isolation source: activated sludge of sewage treatment plant in Hong Hong | place: Hong Kong | collected 2016-03-17 ...
GGCTGCGGCGCGGCAGGGGCGCGGTCGGCGGTGCCGGCGATCGCCGCGGCCGGCACGCGGCGTCCGAACAGATCGGTGCGGATCACGTTCACCGCGAACAGCACGAACAGCCACAGCAGGGCCAGGAAGAGCAGCTTGAGGCCCAGGACGACGAGCTCAGTCATCGCTCACCGGCGTCCGGACGAGCAGGCGGGTGTTGCCGATCTGGATGCGGCTGCCGACGGCCAGGTGCGCCCGGGTGACCCGCGTGCCGTCGACGGTGATGCCGTTGGTGGAGCCGAGATCCTCGATGCTCAGTTCGGGCTCGGACGCCGTGCCGCCGACCAGGACGCGCGCGTGGGCGCGCGAGATGCCCGGATCCTGGATGCGCAGCTCGGCCTCACTGCCCCGGCCGATCACGAAGCCGGGCGGCAGGAGGGGGTGCCGGACGCCGTTGACCTCGAGGACGAGGGCGGCGGCCTGCCGTGCGGGGATCGGGCCCGCCCCCTCGGACGCCGGCGCCGCCAGGCTCTCGACGGTGAAGCGGCCGGTCGGCAGCGCGTCGTCGGGCAGGTAGTCGATCGTCACCGGTCCGTTGAAGAGGTAGCCCGCGGACGCCGCGTAGTCGCGCAGCTGGCCGACGATCTCCTCGGTGATGCGGCGGCTGTAGGGGAAGAGCCGGTCGTAGTCGTGCCGCGACAGGCCGACGGTGAAGTCGTTGGGGACAAGCTTGCGGTCGCGGGAGAGGGGGCGCGCCTCGGCGTCCAGCTCGCGCTCGAGGCGCGCGGCGATCTCGACGGGCTGCACGTCGCCTTTGAAGGCGCGCGCGAACCCACCGTTGACGACGCCCTCGAGCCGGCGCTCGATGTTGTCGAAGATGCCCACGTGTTCGACTCCTCAGTCGGACGGCCCCGCGGCCGGTCCGCGCCTAGCGTAGCGGGGCGTCCCGAGGCGCCCTGAGGCTGCCGTTGCGTCCTCGCGGCCGATTTGGGATTCGGCCGGCCGGCCGTGCTAGCCTATGCGAGCTGTTTCCCCCTCGTGGGGGAGCGAGCGCGAGTGGCGGAATGGCAGACGCGCACGGTTCAGGTCCGTGTGTCCGAAAGGACGTGGAGGTTCAACTCCTCTCTCGCGCACCACGAACAAACCCGTTCTGACTAGGGAAAACGGATCCCGGTCGAACGGGTTTTTCCACGTCGTGCAACATACGTGAAACATCAGTTCCCGTGCACGTGGTCATTTCGGGACGTCATGGACCACGCGGACCCACCCGTGGACGCCCCCATCGGGTGGTTTCCCGCCTGGAATGTCCCCAGTCGTCAGCCATCCCAAGCCGGTCGGTGCGCCCATGGTCGGTGGTGATCGAGGGTCAGCGCGGTGCCTGTGCTCGGTTCGGAGTACCGAGCCGTCGGCAGAAGTCGGGGCCGCCCATGCGCCGGACGGCGGCCGGGTCGCCGACCACGATGGGCCGGTCGGTGGCCCTGGACTAGGCGACGTAGAGCCGTTCGGACGGCGGTGTCGCGGTTGCCGTGCCTGTTGATATACAGCAACACAGCGTGGCGTTCCACTTCTTTGAAGCTGAGGACGTGACCATAGAAGATGTCGTCGGTCGCCCAGAACTGCTCCCCATAGCCCTGCTGGCCCAGGGACGCCTGCCGTTGGACCTGCACCGGGTGACATTGCCCCAGGGTGATCAACGCCATGTCACCCGCGCCCCCAGCCCTCGTCGAACAGCACGGCGACCTGTTCGTCGGCGACTTCGCCTTTGAGGTCCCGAACTTGCCTGTCTGCCTGCCCAACATCGCTTCAACGCGTCGGGCGGGCGGCCTCATCTGCCGTCCGGATGAACGCAGGCCGGCAGGGTTCAGGCGATGACCTAACCGGCCAGGCGCTGCCGCTCCTCGGCGACGATCTGGCGGGCAAGCTCTCCTTCCGAGAGGTCGAAGGCTTCGGGGGAGCTTCGGGCGGTCTCGCTGGCGCGGGCGAACTCGTCGAACACTCGACGTTTCTCTGCCAGGAGGTCCACGATGCGGGTGTCCACTCCTTGGTCGGTGAGTAGCCGGTGGACCTGGACGCTCTGCACCTGTCCCATCCGGTGAGCCCTTGCGATGGCCTGGTCCTCCATAGAGGGCTTGATCTGTGGTTCGCAGATCACCACGACCGAGGCGGCTTGGATGTTGAGGCCGACCCCGCCGGCCTGGATCTGGGAGACCAGGACAGCACCACCCGGCGATCGCGTGAAGTCGTCCACCATCGTCTGTCGGGCCGGTGCCGACACCGAGCCGGTGAGGGGTCCGTGCACTCGCCCGTGAACCACCTGGGCGACCTGCTCGAGCACGGAACGGAAGTACGAGAAGACGATGACCTTGCGTCCGTTGTCACGCGCTTCGTCCACGATCTGGAGAAGTCGCTCCACCTTGTGCGAGTCGCGGCCCGCCAACATCGCGGCCTGACGCATGGCCATGAAGTTCCCCTCGGCGACGGCTTGCCGGTAGCGGCTCTCGTCAGCCTGCGAGAGCGGCAGCCACTCCTCGACCTCGACCCGCTCGGGCAGTTCGATGAGCACGTCCTCCTGGTTCCGTCGCAGATAGGCAGGGGCGACCTGCTTGCGGAACCGGTGCGGTGCGAAGTCGACAACGTCGCGGGCAAGGTCGGGCCGCAGGTAGTGGACGAGCTGGCGGAACTCCGCGACCCGATTCTCGAGGGGGGTGCCCGTCATGAGAACAGCGTGATCCGATCCGTCGATCAGCCTCGCGGCCCGCTCGGACCGCTTGGCGAAGGGGTTCTTGATGTAGTGGGCTTCGTCGACGACCACGCAGTCGACGTTCACTCCGTGGGCCGCCGGAAGGTACCAGCCGAGACTCTCGAAGGTGGTGATGGCAACCCCTCCGCGTCGTCGCCAGTTCCGGACCGCTGTGTCACGCTCGTAGCCGTGGAGGCGGTGGGCGGGCAGGGTCGACTTCCCCGAGACTTCCCGCATCCAGTTGGTCACCACGGCGGCAGGGCAGATGACGAGGAAGTGGGTCTTGCCTTGGCCTCGCAAGTGGGCCAGCACGGCCAGAGCCTCCACCGTCTTGCCCAACCCCATCTCATCGCCGATGATGACGCGCTTCTGGACGACCGCGAAACGGGCTGCGAAGCTCTGGTAGCCACGCAGCGACACGTTGAGGTGCTCGGTCTTGAGGTCCACGGCGCGGACTGCCTCGACGATCGCCGTCGGCAGGTCACCGTGGACCTTCTCCTCATCCTCCAGCGCGAAGCCGAGCTCGGCCAGGAGGGTGAAGTAGTCGGCCGGGCGAGCAAGGAAGTCCTCCCACACGTGCTCGACCGGCTGCTGCGCAGACAGGGACGCGCGCGCGCTCGTGAGCAGACGCTGAACGGCAGATTGCAGAGCGTTGAGGCCGTCGGGCTCCGAGCTGGTGACCAGGAGGTCGGTCACCCCCCTTTTCACTGCCTCCACGATCGGGTGCAGCGCAGCCGCCGTGCGAAGGTCGTCGTCCAGGCCCCGGTGGCGGCGACGAAGGGCGTCCCAGGAACTCAGTCTGCGGAGCAGTTCGGTGGCGGCCGCAGTGCGCCGCTTGATGTCGATCCGGACCGGCATTTCGTCGAAGGTCGTTTTCCAGATCGCGTGCGCCGCTCCTCGCATCCTCGTCGCGGTGACGTCGCCGACACCGTCGACGTAGGTCAACTGGTGTTCGTGGGCCAAGACCTGACCCACGGTGTGCCAACCGGCCCCCTTCAGGGGCCCGAGCCGAAGGCGTCCGGCGGTCACGTCCTGCAACCGTTCGAGCGGCATCTCGTCGACCAGTCGCTGGGTTTCGGCGTGTCTCAAGGCGACGCCGGCCTCGCGACAGTGGGTCTTGAGTGACTCCTGCCTGGCCGCAACCTTGGCCAGTTCGGCGGCTGCCTGGGGCAGCTCGCGCAACTCGGCCGCGCTCCTCATCAGGCTGGTGATCCGCCCGTGGTCTGGCAACGGCAGCAGTCTTTCGAGCCCGCCGGAGAGCAAGTCCTCGAAGCTCACGGGGGACGCGTCACCGTCCGAGGGGCCGCTGTTTCGCACGACTGTCCAGAGGTCGGTGGCCTCGGCGTAGCGAAGCAACTCCTCCAGCCACCGGGCTGCCGCCTGCGCCTTGTCGCGAGCCGGCCCGCCAGCGAACAGGCGGCCCCATCCCACTTCGGCTGCGAGGTCCTTGCGTGCCGCACGCACGTCCCCGGGAAACGTCGAGAGCCAAGCGGCGAACTCCTCCGTCAGCGGAGGCAGTTCAGCGCGCGAGCGTAGGGCCGCGAACAGCCTCAGGTCGGGTGGTGCCAACGGCAGGAGGGTGAACTCGTGCGGGTCCAATGCGAGTGCGAGGAACCTGTTCCCCAGAGCTTCCTCGGCTCGCTGACCAGCTTCCAAGGTCTGCGTCCGCGCCCGCCACGTGGCCTGCACCACGCGAGACAGGTCGTCGACCCGGGTCGCCACCTGACGCAGCCCGTTACGTTGCTCCCGATCCATCGTTCTTACCGCTTCGGTTAGGGTGGCCCTACCTGCCCCGGCCACACGCTCTGTGGGCAGACTAGCGACTTGACACGACGAGGCAGTCGGGACAGCCACGGAGGGGAACGCGTGAAGCTCGAGGACCTGTCCGCCGGCCAGCGGCTCAGCGGCGTGATTCCAGGCGACGTGGTGACCGTCATCCACTGCGACTGGCACGGTCGGGACGCTCTCGAACTGACCTTCAAGCGCGCTAACGGGTCGCTCGACCAACGGATCATCTTCCGCTCCGATGAAGCGCAGGTCCAGGTCGCGCGCGCCGCCGGGCGTCCGTTCGACGCGAAGGCGTCCGATTTCAAGTTGGCCGCCGAAGCCCAACGCATCCGCTTGGCTGGCCTGTTCGATCCGATGCTGGCGGTGGCGACCAGCGACGTCCAGCCGCTGCCGCACCAGATCACCGCCGTCTACGGGGAGTTGCTGCCCCGCACGCCGCTGCGGTTCTTGTTGGCGGACGATCCGGGGGCGGGCAAGACCATCATGGCCGGCTTGTACATCAAGGAGCTCCTGCTCCGCGATGACGTGAAACGCTGCCTGATCGTGGCCCCGGGTGGGCTGGTGGAGCAGTGGCAGGACGAGTTGTTTCTGAAGTTCGGGCTGCACTTCGAGATCCTGACCAACGCCCTGCTGGACGCAAACATCAACGTCAACGTGTTCGAACGTCACCCGCTGTTGATCGCCCGCATGGACCAGCTGTCCCGCAACGACGACCTGAAGGCCAAGCTGGCCGAGTCGGAGTGGGATCTGGTCATCGTCGACGAGGCCCACCGGATGGCCGCGCACTACTTCTTCGGCAAGCTCGAGAAGACCCGCCGTTTCGAGCTGGGTGAACTGCTCGGCACCCTCACCCGACACCTGCTGCTGATGACCGCGACTCCTCATTCAGGCATCGAGCAGGACTTCCAGCTGTTCCTGACCCTGCTCGACAAGGACCGGTTCGAGGGCCGCTACCGGGCCGGCGTCCACACCGTCGACACCAGCGACGTCATGCGCCGCATGGTGAAGGAGAAGCTGCTCACCTTCGAGGGACGTCCGCTGTTCCCCGAGCGGATCGCCGAGACGGTCCCCTACGAACTCACCGCGCTCGAACAGGCCCTCTACGAGCAGGTCACCGACTACGTCCGCCAAGGGTTCGACCGGGCCGACCGGCTCGACGGCAAACGCAAGAACACCGTCGGGTTCGCCCTCACCGTGCTGCAGCGCCGGCTGGCGTCAAGCCCCGAGGCCATCCTGCGTTCCCTCGAGCGGCGCACCCAACGGTTGCAGCGGCGCCGGACCGACATGATCAACGGCACCTACCGCGACGATGCGGTCACAGCCGACCACAGCCTCTACGACGAGGTCGACGAGTACACCGCCGAGGAACTGGAGCAGGTCGAGGAAGAGCTGGTCGACGCCGCCACCGCCGCCCAGACGGTCGCCGAGTTGGACGCCGAACTGGCCGAACTGGCCGCCCTCACCTCCCTCGCCCGCCGCGTCCGGGATTCCGGGGAGGACCGCAAGTGGAGCGAACTGAGCACGATCCTGCAGGACGAGGCCCTGCGTCTCGACCAGGCCGGGCGCCCCCGCAAGCTCATCGTGTTCACCGAACACCGCGACACCCTCCACTACCTGGAGCGGCGCGTCGGCTCTTTGTTGGGTCGCACGGACGCCGTGGTGTCGATCCACGGGGCGGTGCGGCGCCCGGAACGGCGCCGGGTCACCGAGGAGTTCACCAAGAACCCGGATTGCCAGGTGCTGATCGCCACGGACGCCGCCGGCGAGGGCCTGAACCTGCAGGCCGCCAACCTGATGGTCAACTACGACCTGCCGTGGAACCCCAACCGGATCGAGCAACGCTTCGGCCGCATCCACCGCATCGGCCAGACCGAGGTCTGCCGCCTGTGGAACCTGGTCGCCACCAACACCCGCGAGGGCGAGGTGTTCAACCGGTTGCTGGCCAAGATCGACGAGCAGCGCCGCGCCTACGGCGGAGAGGTGTTCGACGTGCTGGGCGAAGCCTTCGAGGGCACCCCGCTGCGCCTGCTGCTGCTTGAGGCCATCCGCTACGGCGAGGACCCCCAGACCCGCGCCCGGATGCACCAGGTCATCGACCAGCAGGTCGGCGAAGGGCTGCCCGAACTGCTCAAGGAACGCGCGCTGGCGTCCGAGGTGTTGTCCAAGGCCGACCTGGCCGAGTTGCGCCAGGCCATGGACGAGGCCCGCGCCCGCCGTCTGCAACCCCACTACATCGAGTTGGCGTTCCGCGAGGCCTTCATCCGGCTGGGCGGACGCCTGGCGCGCCGCGAGCAGGGCCGGTTCGAAGCCACCAATGTCCCCGCCGCCGTCCGGACCGCCACCAACCTGCCCATCGCGACCCGCTACGAGCGGGTCACCTTCGACCTGCCCCACGTCCAACCCGAGGGGCTGCTCCGCGCCGACCTGCTCGCCCCCGGCCACCCCCTCCACGACGCGGTGATGACCGAGACGGCCCGTCGCCTGCAACCCGCGCTCGAGGCCGGCACCGTGCTGGTCTCGGCAGCAGTCACCACGCCGCAGCTCCTCGTCGGTGTGGTCGAAGAGGTCGTCGACGGCACCGACGAGTCGATCTCGCGGCGGTTCAGCTACGCGTTCGTCGACGAACAGGGAACCGTGACCGAGGCAGGCCCGGCCCCCCACCTGGACGCCGTCGCCGCGCCGCCCGGGCTCATCACCGAGGCCGCCCGCACCCTGCCCTGGCTGGCCAGAGGTGAGCAGCAGGCGGTCAGCTGGCTCATCGAGCACCGCCTCCCTGCCTTCCTCGCCGAGGTGCAACCGAGGCACCGGGCCGAACTGCAGAAGGTCCGTCGCCAAGTCACCGACCGGCTCACCACCGAACGCGATCGCCTCTACGTGGAGGCCACCGTCGCCGGCGACCAGGAACGCGTCGGACAGAAGCCGAAGGAATCCGCCGACAGCCTCACCCGCAAGGCCGACGACCTCGACGCCCGCCTGGCCCGCCGGCTGCGCCGCCTCGACCAGCAGGACCAGCTGGCCACCCGGCCGCCGCGCATCCTCGCCGCTGCCGTCGTGCTGCCGCTGGCCGGCGTGGTAGATGAGATCCCTCCGCACGAACCCCTCCGGCATGCGGTCGAAACGCGCGAGGTGGAACGCCGGGGCGTGGACGCCGTGCTGGCCGCCGAACACAGCCTCGGACGCCGGCCCGTCGAGCAGGCCCACAACCATCCCGGTTTCGACATCCTGTCGCACCTGCCCGACGGCTCCACCCTGAGGATCGAGGTCAAGGCGCGGATTGACGGCGCCGAGGACTTCTTCATCAGCCACAACGAGGTGCTGACGGGCAAGAACGCCGCCCCGCGCTACCGCCTCGCCCTGGTGCGGGTCGACCCGCGCGGCGCCCCCCACGACGAGGTCCGCTACCTGGCAGACCCGTTCGCCACCACCGTCTTCGGCGACTTCGACGCCACCGGCCTACGCGGAAACTGGGCGAAGATGTGGGCGCGCGGGATGGAGCCCTTCTGATGCTCGGAGCCTCCACGGGCACCCTGGTCGCGGTGCTCGCCAATCCGCCTTTGACGGACGGGACCCGAACCCTGCGCCGAGTGCAGCTGGCCGCCCAACTGCTGGGGTTCGCTGGCCAGCGCGTCACCAATTTGTTCGCCCTGCCCTCGCACGCCACCGGAGCCATCGCCCACCTCGGCCAGACAGAAGACGGTTGGGCCGAAGCGCGGACGGCCCTGACCGAGCAACTCGCCGCAGCCGACGGCGTCCTGCTGGCCTACGGCTGTACGGCCCCTGTCGGAGAGGCGCGCCACCACTTCCGCCGCCAGGTGGACTGGCTACTCTCCCGTACGGTCGCCGCGGAGGTGCCGACCTGGTGCGTCGGTGATGGGCCGCGGCACCCGTCACGCTGGCAACGCTGGACCTCGCGAACCCATGCCGACCTGGCATTCCCCGAGGCTCTGAGAGAGAGCCTCACCCGAGTCGACCTCACACACCCCTGGGTCGCAGAAACCCGCCGCCGCCATGGCTCCGCGGCCACCACGACCACCGAGAAGGACGACTGACACCATGCAGAAGCGCAAGCTGATCGAAGTCTCCCTGCCCCTGGAGGCGATCAACCGCGAGTCCGCGCGCGAGAAGTCGATCCGCCACGGACACCCCTCAACCCTGCACTTGTGGTGGGCACGCCGCCCCCTCGCCGCGGCGCGGGCCGTGCTCTTCGCACAACTCGTCGACGACCCCTCCGCCCGGCCCGAAGAGTCCCCGACCGAAGAAGCCCAGCGCGCCGAACGCGAACGCCTGCACGACCTCATCGAACGGCTCGTCGTCTGGGAGAACACCCGCGACGAGAAACTGTTCGCCGAGGCCCACGCCGAGATCCTCAAGTCCACCAACGGCAACCCACCGCCGATCCTCGACCCGTTCGCCGGCGGAGGCACCATCCCCCTCGAAGCCCAACGCCTCGGACTGGAAGCCCACGCCTCCGACCTCAACCCCGTCGCCGTCCTGATCAACAAAGCGCTCATCGAGCTGCCGCCCAACTTCCGGGACCAGTCACCTGTCTTCCCCGGGCTCGCCGACACCCGCACCCAATGGAAGGGCACCGAAGGGCTCGCCGCCGACGTCCGCGCCTACGGCCAGTGGCTGCGCGACGAGGCCCAGAATCGCATCGGGCACCTCTACCCGGATGCGATGCTGCCGGACGGCACGACTGCCCCGGTTATCGCGTGGATTTGGGCCCGCACCGTCACCTGCCCCAACCCCGCCTGCGGCATCGCGCTGCCCCTCGTTCGGTCGTGGTGGCTCGGCAAGAAGAAGAGCAAGGAGGCCTACGTCATCCCGAGCGTGGTCGCCGACGCAAGCCACCCCAGCGGGCGGCGCGTGCAGTTCGCGATCGGTCACGACCCCCAGGATGCCCCCACCGCGAGCACCGACGGCACCGTCACCCGAACCGGCGCTGCCTGCCTCGCGTGCCAAGGAGCGGTGCCGTTGGCCTACGTCCGCGCCGAAGGCAAAGCGCAACGCCTCGGCGAGACGCTGATGGCCGTCGTCGCCGAAGGCAGCCGACAGCGGATCTACCTGCCTCCCACCGACCGACACCGCGCAGCGGCGGACGTCTCCGCCCCCGACGACCTACCACCCGGCGACCTCCCCGACCAAGCACTCGGCTTCCGGGTCGGCGGCTACGGCATGACCAAGTTCACCGACCTGTTCACCCACCGCCAACTCGTCGCGCTCACCACGTTCAGCACCCTCGTTAGCGAAGCGCGTGTACGGATCGCCGCCGACGGCGCCAGCTCGGCCTATGCGGACGCCGTCGCCACCTACCTCGGGCTGGGGGTAAGCCGCTACACGAACTTCATGAACGCGCTGTGCCAGTGGAGGCCGGATGCGGGCAAGGAACAGGTGGGGCACCTCTTCACTCGTCAGGCCATTCCGATGACCTGGGACTTCGCCGAAGCAAACCCCTTCAGCAACTCGGCAGGGGGCTGGTCTCCGTCGTTTCAGTTCCTGCCGAAAGCCATCGATCACCTGCCAAGCTCCGGAGTGGCCTCGGTCTTGCAGCAGGATGCCCGGTCAGACACTGCTGTCGCCGCCCTGCTGAGCACTGATCCCCCCTACTACGACAACATCGGCTACGCCGATCTTTCCGACTTCTTCTACATCTGGCTGCGGCGCGCCTTGCGCGATGTTCACCCGAAACTCCTCAGCACAATGCTGGTGCCGAAAACGGAGGAGCTGGTGGCGAACCCGTTCCGCCTCGCTGGCAAGGACAAGGCGAAGGACTACTTCGAGCAAGGGTTCCGGGAAGTCTTCGCCCAAGCGCGACGGTCGGCTCTCGATCGTGAACAGGTCAGAAACTGCGTGCGGCAAGGCACGGGTCGCCAGTTGCAGCCGGCGACCCGCGAGCGCCTCCTTGATGGCGCTCTGCCCGGCGAGGCTGCCGGCGTATTCGCGGCCCTCCATGGCGTGATTCCAGTCGCCACCCCACACCAGACCACCCGCCGGTAGCGCGGCCATGAGGTGCCCGAGTGTCCGCGCAGTCTTCTCACTGGTGGTGCCTCCACCCCATGGGTCGGTTCCGCAGGAGCGCCACGGCAGGATGCTGCTGCACCACACCAACCCCATGCCGACGGCGGCGGCACTGGCTGCATGCGGGTCAGGCAGCGGCTGCAGCGGGCGGCGGGAGAAGACGCCCGCCCACGACTTCGCGTCGCCCATCTTGGCGGTGGTGAGGTGGCACTCGAAGCCCGGCAAGGACGTGTCGTGTCGAACCTCCGTGAGCAGCCACACATCGCACGCCTGGGCCGCCAGGAACTCGAGGTGATCTGGGCTCCAGCGGCCCTCCAGATTCCACGTCCCGACGCGCACCCACTCATCCTTCCCGACAACCGACCCCCTCCGACGGGGTCAGCGAACATCGAGCCAGCGGCGGCAAGAGCGCTTAGCGGCCACTCGTTTAGGACGCCCGACTGGCCCTGGTCACGAAGTCCGCCACCTCGTCGAGCATCTCGACGAGGTGCTCGGGTTGGCCGGTCCAGACCTGACGCGAGGTCGGCAAGCCGGCGCGGATCATCGTGGCCGTGAGGTCGTCGATCGCCATGCCGCGAGGCGCTGGGCGGGAGGCGATCGCCGAAGCGCGTTCGCGCTGCTCTGGCGTGAGTTCCGCCCACCACGACTGCATCAACATATCTGCGGTCATGAGCACGATTGTCCCGCGAAGGGACACGCGACCCTTCGACCCGGCTGCGCGTGTTTGCATCGCACCGGGCGCGGCAGATGCGGATGTGCACGTCATCGCGGCATCGGCGTGCCGCGCTCACCCCCACCGCAAGGTTGAAGAGCCGTCAAACATGTGCTGCGCGACTCGGGACCCACGCGAGCTCGCAGCTCCGCAAGCCCCTGACTGCCGTGCGCTTGGGATCAAAGTCGGATCATGTTGCGTGACGTGCGAGCACCGCCACCAATTGGTCCATCTCGGCACGAATGGGGTCCACGTCAAGGTCAGCATCGTCAGAGTGCCTAAGGAGCTCCCTGTCAACGGTGAGCAATGAGCGCAGTAGGTCGATCTCCCAGCCTCCTCCTCCCAGTCTAGCGTGCAGCCGACGAGACAAGAGCAGGAGTTGGACTCGGTCTCGGGGATGGACGTCACAGCATGCCAACCACTGCGCGATCACGCCGATCATGAGTGAGTTAGCCTCGGTTAGGTCGGGATCGTCCTTCAGAAGGTCTGCGAGGACTTCGAAAGCCTTCCCGAACTGCGGGTCGGGCTGGAGGAACTCCGAACGGAAACGAGCCAAATGCATGCCCAGCTTCAGACAGGCGAGTGCGAGTTGGAGCCTTATCCGCACGTCGTCAGTCAACTCGGCAGCTCTCTCGTACATCCGCATAGCCCTCACCGAGATGTCACGCACGAGGCGACCGTTTCCCTGCGCTGTTTGGAGGTCAGCCAGTTCTAGCAACAAGGAGCCGTAGTTGTCCAGCAGCAAAACATTGGGCGAAACGAAAGCCCACATGTGGATCACATCACATGCCTCACTCAGGTGCTGGATCGTCGCGTCTGTACGGCCCGCCGCGTGCTCAAAGGCGGCCAGATTTCGGTGGGCATCAACCAGATCCAACTGGGCTTCGGGTTTGTCCGGTTGCCACTCAGCCAAACGACGCGTTACCTCGAGCGCCTCAGTGTAGTAGTTCCGGGCGGTATCCTCTTCTCCCATGAGCCAGCTCACTCGCGCGATATTGTCGAGCGAGACTGAATAGTCTCGCTCCAGCACAATCGACTTCCCACCCTCCTGCCGCAAAGCGATAATGACTCCCAAGCTTTCCTTAAACAAGGAGGCTGCCTCGTCCAGCAGGCCCATGCCGTGCTTGGTGCGAGCCAGACCATCAAGACAAGCCGAGAGTTCCCGACGGGCACTACTGGTTTGCCTGCGAGCTACGGTCAAACGGGAATAGCGCACCGCGTTCTCGTAGAACTGGGCAGCTTCATCGAACTCGTTGCGCGCTTCATGGGTCTCGGCGACGCCGCAGTAGAAACCGATCAACAGATCGTCCGAGAACTCTGGGTCTTCATTCCGGCTGCGCTCAAGCAGATCGAGACCGCGCTCGAAGTGCTCTCGGGCCGCATCCATATCTCCCGCATCAAACGCAGCACGTCCGGCAGCTTCATGTGAGGCGCATAACTGCGGGATAATCCGACCGCTGACAAAGTTACGCTCAATCTCTACCTCGTTGGAGCTCTCCCGCGCAATGCCTCTGATGACTTCCTCCAACATTTCCCATGTCTTCTGTGCTGCCGGCGAAGGCTCCGGGAGGGCTGCCACCTGCTCGGCAAGGTGTGCGATGTAGTCGGTGAGCACCGCCCTCACCGACTCGGAGATCCAATAGATCTCGTGGAGGCAGGAGGCGTTGAGTGCCGCCAGACCCTGTGGGCCCAGTTCGTTGGCATCTAGTTGCAGGACTAGGCGGAAGGAGCCTTGGTTTGTGGAAATTGCGGAGGCGATGACCTGCCCAAGCTCCGCCGAAGGCGGGGTATCGCGCAACGACTTGGCGAGCAGGCCGGCGCGGTCTGCGTCCACGTCTACCTGGGGATCAGCGGACAAGAGGAGATGCCAGATCGCATCCAAGCGACCGGCTATGTCAAGATCGGGGCGCTCGATCAAGTACTGCCCAATTTGGCTGTGCGTCTCTTGATTCGCATACTTGCCGGCCGCTTCGCGGATTAGGGCATGCGAAAATGTGAGCCGCCCGGCGTCATCCACCTCGTGGAGTTGCGATCCAAGAGCGCGCCTCAGGCGAGCCACGTTCAGCTCTGCCGCAGTGGTGTCCCCTGTATGGGCTGAGAGCAGGTAGGCGAGATCTGCTGGCGCGAGGCCGGAGCGGCTCGCCGACAGCCACGCGAGCAGCAACCGCGCATTCGTATCTCCCACTCGTTTCGCGGTGCGAGACAAGAACAGAGCCGCGAGTTCAGTGGCGTCGCGCGGCAGTGCTACCGACTCCTCCTCGAGCAATCGGGAGATCGCTAGCCCAGGGCTGCCCTCTGTGCTGACCCGCGCGAAATCCTCAGATCCAAGGCCTACAAGCCAGTCGATTGCCATTCTCACCCAGATCGGCTGTCTCTCAGTGCTTGAGAGGATTCCCAACGGCGCGGGCGGGAGGGTCCGTCCACCGGCGGCACGTGCCCAGGCCACCAGGGCCTCTCGCGCAGCCTCCCGCGACAACGGACCGAGCGACCGGAACTGGTAGCCCGAGCGACCCAGCCATCTGGACTCGCCAGGACGCGTGGAGGTCGCCAGCACCGAGACGCCGGGCGGTACGACGGACAGGAAAGTCGGCTCTGAACCATCCGAGGGTGGCAGTTGATCAAGGGCGTCCACCAGCAGTGCCAAAGAACCGAGTTCCCGTACCGCGTCCACTAGGAAGGATTGCCACCAAGTTATGACTCCGGACGACGATCCCATCAGTGGCACGGAAACAGGATTCATTGATCGCTCGTTCACCTGCCTAGCCAGAACCTGTATCGCCGCTACCTCGTTCTGCTCACTTGGTTTCAGGCCGGCGACGAAGCTGGCGAACGGCGTTTCATCTGCCTCAAGCATAGACTGGACACCGATCAGGACGGTGGACTTCCCAGATCCCGATTCGCCATGCAGCAATATCCTGCTGCCGCTTCGGACCTGATCCCCAAGGGATTGAATCAGGTCGGCGCGCCCGGCGGACACCAGCCGATCCTCCCGGAATACCGCCAGCCGCGAAGTGGCTTCGTGATTCAGGGTGACACCACGTTGACCGGCGCGCTGCAACAGGGGCGGGAGAAGCAGCCCGTACGCAAGATCTTCGAACGTGCTCGTCACGCCCTCCACCTCAACGGCCTTAAGGTCCACGGCATCCTCGGTCAGCCGCGCCTGGTACTTGGTGACAGAGCATCGGCGTTCCAGCGCCGCCGTCTCAATCGAGGATCGGAGACCTGCCACCGGCTCCGGATCGGCGTCCATCCATCGCGGTTCTTCGGCCCCCGCAAGGTCCCGAAGAAGAAACACCGGGGCGCTCCCGGGCGTCCCTCGCCAAAGTCCCCCATGCCCCATCTCGATCGCGCTGATGGACAGTCCGCTCAGCGACTGTGTGCCAGCGACACCAGCGTGTTCGGCGACCCACCGGGCATGGGCTTCGTCCGGGATGCTGCCGTACCGACCCCCCACCATCCCCAAGAACAGCGGTCGGGATCGGTTGATCTCGTTGAGACACACCTCCAGGACCAGACGGTGGGCGGCGCGCTCCTCCTCGGTGGTGGTGTCGACTCCCCAACGGAGGTCAACCATCTCCACGCGGCAGCCGAATGTCGCCAGTGCCTCGTCGAGGCGCTCACGAACCGGGCCGGCGAGCACATCACGTTCGCCCTGAAAGTCGCTGAAGGTTGAAGACACGAAGAGTGGTAAAGCAGGCATGGGGGCGCTCCGTTAGGTCTAGGGCTCCTCGAGATGGGCCACACGTTAGCGGGGGTTACCCGATCACATTTCGAATCCCGCGTGTTGGTGGGTCTTGGGGCGTCCTGAGCTGGTGGCAGGGGTCATCGGTTTGAACTTCGGCGTGGGTACTGCGAACTGCTCGACTCACGAGGACCTCTACCGAGATAACCCGTTGTCCGGTGAGGATTCGGGTGTCCCATTCCCCGGCTGGCACCAAGGGCTCCACGGGGTCTTGGAGTTCAGGTCGAGGCGGGCAACCCCGGGCGGTTGCGCACCGGCGTCTTCAGCGAGGTACCGGGTCCAGCGCCTTCGCGCGGCAGCGTCCGATCCGATGTCGCTGAGCTGAGTTGTCTTCCGTGTCCGTATCTAGCTACTTCGACCTGAAGAAGTCGGTTTGGGGTGGTTCGGCGTGGCCCGGCGTGGCCG
>ERZ724513.840-NODE-840-length-15381-cov-8.695485_pt1 | contig 15381 bp, 15 predicted proteins | sample MGYA00376046_ERZ724513 | MGnify/ENA primary metagenome ERZ724513 (study PRJEB28724, sample SAMN07190883) | activated sludge metagenome | isolation source: activated sludge of sewage treatment plant in Hong Hong | place: Hong Kong | collected 2016-03-17 ...
GCCGTGGCGCCGCCGCCTCCGGGTTACGGCGGCGGCTGGGCTCCCGCGCCCGGCGGATACCCCGGTGCGCCCGGCCAGTTCGGCCCCGGTGGTCCGGTTCAGTTCAGCGTCGGTGACGGATTGTCGTGGGCATGGAACAAGTTCGCCAAGAACGCCGTGCCGCTGATCGTCGCGTCGCTGATCTTCGGGATCATCATGGCGGTGCTCTCCGTCGGGCTGCAGCTGGTCGCCTCCGCGATGTCGCCGACGACGGTGACGAGCTACTCCGACGGTAACGACTTCGGCTACTCGGCCTGGTCGACGGACCTGGGCTTCGGCGGCATGGTCGTGCTGTTCCTCGGTGGCTTGGTGGTGCTGGCTGTCGCCGGCGCCATCGCATCGGCGTACCTGGGCGGACTGCTGGACATCGCCGACGGACGACCGGTGACCGTCGGCTCGTTCTTCCGGCCGCGCAACATCGGTGCCGTCGTGCTCGCCGCCGTGCTCGTCGGCATCATCACCGAGATCGGCTACGCCCTGTGCATCCTGCCCGGCGTGATCGCCAGCATCCTGCTGATGTTCGCGATCATCGCGGTCGTCGACCGCAACTACTCGCCGGTGGACTCGATCAAGGCCAGTTTCGACGTGGCGAAGACCAACTTCGGCCCGGTCTTCCTGGTGTGGCTGATCACCTCGCTGCTCGTCATCGCGGGTGCGCTTCTGTTCGGCGTCGGCCTGCTGGTCGCCATGCCACTGGCCGCGCTGTTGCACGTCTATGCCTGGCGACGGCTCACCGGCGGTCAGCTGGCTCCCGCCACGCCATAGACCGAACTCCGGAAAGGACCGCGCGCCGGCCCGCTGACTACTGTCGCGGGCCGGCGTCGCCTTTGTGCCCACCGTTCTCCACTACGCTGGCGCTCTATGAGCGAGCAGCGCAGCCGCGCCGATGCACACCGCGCCCAGGGCTTGGCCACCAAAGCGATTCACGCCGGCTACCGGCCTGATCCGGCCACCGGGGCGGTCAACGCGCCGATCTACGCCAGTTCGACCTTCGCCCAGGACGGGGTGGGCGGATTGCGCGGCGGTTTCGAGTACGCCCGGACCGGCAACCCGACCCGCGCCGCGCTCGAGGCGTCGCTGGCGGCCGTCGAAGACGGGTCGTACGGGCGGGCGTTCAGTTCCGGGATGGCGGCGAGCGACTGCGCGCTGCGCGCGATGCTGCGCCCCGGCGACCACATCGTGATGCCCGACGACGCCTACGGCGGCACCTTCCGGTTGATCGACAAGGTGTTCACGCAGTGGGGTGTGCGCCACACGCCGGTGGCCCTGTCCGACCTCGACGCGGTTCGTGCGGCGCTGACCGAGCCGACCAGGCTGATCTGGGTCGAGACCCCGACCAACCCGATGCTGTCGATCGCCGACATCGCGGCGATCGCCGAGCTGGGGACCGAACACGGCGCAAAAGTGTTGGTGGACAACACGTTCGCGTCACCGGCGCTGCAGCAGCCGCTCACCCTCGGCGCCGATGTCGTGCTGCACTCGACCACCAAGTACATCGGTGGACACTCCGATGTGGTCGGCGGCGCGCTGGTGACCGACGACGAGGAACTGGATGCGGCCTTCGGGTTCCTGCAGAACGGCGCGGGCGCGGTGCCCGGCCCGTTCGACGCCTACCTGACCATGCGTGGGCTCAAGACGTTGCCGCTGCGGATGCAGCGTCACAGTGAAAACGCCTCGGCCGTAGCCGAATTCCTGTCCGGCCATCCGGCGATCACCACCGTGCTCTACCCGGGGCTGCCGGACCATCCGGGTCATCAGGTGGCGGCCCGGCAGATGCGCGGGTTCGGCGGGATGATCTCGATCCGGATGGCCGGTGGCATCGAGGCCGCCCGCCGATTGTGCGCCCGCACAGGGGTTTTCATCCTCGCGGAGTCCCTGGGCGGGGTGGAGTCGCTAATCGAGCATCCCGGCTCGATGACGCACGCGTCGACGGCGGGCTCGCAATTGGAGGTGCCGGCCGACCTGGTGCGGCTGTCGGTGGGTATCGAAGACGTCGCCGACCTGATCGGGGATCTCGAGCAGGCGCTGGAGAGCGACTAGGAGTGGTAGGGCTCCGCGCTGACCAGCGTCACCTCGACGGTGTTGCCGTTCGGCACGGTGTAGGTGCGCGTGTCGCCCACCTTGGCGTCCAGCAGCGCACCGCCCAGCGGCGAGTTCGGTGAGTACACCTCGAGGTCGCCGCCGTTGACGCCCTGCTCGCGAGTGCCGATCAGGAAGGTCTCGGTGTCGGACTTGTCGCCGTCGTAGAACACCTTGACCACCGAGCCGGGCAGGGCCACACCGGACTGCTTGGGGGCCTCGCCCACCTTGGCGTTGTTGAGCAGCTCCTGCAGCTGCCGGATCCGGGCCTCCTGCTGGCCCTGCTCCTCGCGGGCGGCGTGATAGCCGCCGTTCTCGCGCAGGTCGCCCTCCTCGCGGCGGTCGTTGATCTCCGCGGCGATCACCGGGCGGTTGGCGATCAGCTGGTCGAGTTCGGCCTTCAGGCGGTCGTAAGACTCCTGGGTCAGCCAGGTGACCTGGGTGTCGGTCATGTCGCGCTCCTCGATCTTCGTTGGTCTGCGCTGTTTGCGGTCGGCAGTCTGTGTGTTGGTTGTGGTCGTCTGTGGGTCCGCTGCGGCCGGGGACAAGGCGGGTTCCGCCCGGTGTATTGCCATCCAGAGCGGCGGTCGGACGCGCTACAGACGCAAGACACGGTTCCCCAGCAGGAACCGTGTATGTGACCCAGCATACCATCGCGCGACGCGGGGACTTCACGCGTTCGACGCGCCCCGTTCGCCGGCCGGTCGCGTTTAGCCGGGTGGCACCAGGTACGACGGTACCTCGGCCCCGCAGCCGTAGACGTCGCCGTTGACCGGCGGCCTACTGGTCTTGACCTGGGCGGTGATCTGCACCGTGGTGTGTTCGGACGGCCCGACGAGCACTTCGCGGCGGCCCGTTTCGCTGCCGTCCGCGGACCGGGCCCGCACGATGCAGACCACCGGCTGCGACGGGTCGGAACGGGTGACGCCCATGATGACGTCCACCGTCTCACGGTCGATCACCCGGTAACCGCTCAACTCGCCTTTGACGTCGGAGGTGCCGAGGCGCAGGTATCCGATCACCGCGACGCAAACTCCGGCCGCCAGGGCCAGCACGCCGAGTGCGATGGCGATGCGGCGGCGTGACCGGCGGTCAAGGCGTGCGCGGCCGTAGCGGGTCTCGGGACGATGGACTTCCATGACGTGTGGGGTATGTCTCCGCTGGGGTATCGGGTTGTCGGCGGCGACGCCGAGGATGGAACTATTGGGTCGGGACAGACTCTATGCGAGAGGCGGATGGTGACCGAGTTTCGGTTGATGGCGGTGCACGCCCACCCGGACGACGAGTCCAGTAAGGGTGCGGCCACCACGGCGCGGTACGCCGCCGAGGGCAACCGGGTGCTGGTGGTCACGCTGACCGGCGGCGAGCTCGGCGACATCCTCAACCCCGCGATGGACCTGCCCGAGGTGCACGGCCGCATCGCCGAGGTCCGCCGCGACGAGATGGCCAAGGCGGCCGAGATTCTCGGCGTCGAGCACTGCTGGCTGGGCTATCACGACTCCGGGTTGCCGACCGGTGACCCGCCGCCCCCGCTGCCCGAGGGCTGTTTCGCGCTGGAACCCCTGGACGGACCCACCGAACGGCTGGTCCGGGTGATCCGCGAGTTCCGCCCGCACGTGATGACCACCTACGACGAGAACGGTGGCTATCCGCACCCGGATCACGTTCGCTGCCATCAGGTTTCGGTCGCGGCCTACGAAGCGGCCGGCGACTACCGGCGTTATCCGGATGCCGGCGAACCGTGGAACGTCCTCAAGCTCTACTACAACCACGGCTTCCTGCGCCGCCGGTTCAAGCTGCTGCAGGAGGAGTTCGCCAAGCACGGCCGCACCGGCCCCTTCGAGAAGTGGCTGCAGCACTGGGACACCGAACTCGACGTGTTCGAATCGCGGGTGACCACCCGCATCCAGTGTTCGGAGTACTTTCCGCAGCGCGACGACGCGCTGCGCGCGCACGCCACCCAGATCGATCCGAACGGCGACTTCTTCACCGCACCCATCGAATGGCAGCAGCGGCTGTGGCCGACCGAGGAATACGAACTGGCCCGGTCCCGCGTGCCGGTGTCGCTGCCGGAGACCGATCTGTTCAAGGGGATAGAACCATGATTTTCTCGGCGACCCACCTCAACCTGCTGGCGCTGACCGTGCTGGCCGACGACACCCCGCGCAACACCGGGCCGGATTTCGGCAAGGCCAGCCCGATCGGGCTGCTGGTCGTCGTCTTGCTGTTGATCGGAACCTTCCTGCTGGTGCGGTCGATGAACCGGCATCTGAAGAAGCTGCCGACGACGTTCGACGCCGAGCCCGAGCAGCCGGCGGCCGAGCGGGCCGTCGGCGACGGGACCGAGGAGCCGGACGGCAAACCGGCCGGTTAGCTTGGGCGATAACGTCTTCCGCTCCTAACGTCGGCGCGCCGGTGGCCGCCGTGTAGCCTGACCGGTCATGAGCCTTGACCCCAAAGCCCTCGTCGAGCGTTATCTGAACACGGTCGCCACCGGCAGCGCCGCCGACATCGCGGCCCTCTACGCCGAGGACGCCACCGTGGAGGATCCGGTGGGCGGCGGCGAAGTGCACATCGGCCGGCAGGCGATCGAGGGGTTCTACAAGAACACCGAGGGCGCCGAGCTCAAGACCGAGCTGCTCAGTTTCCGCAGCGGCGGCCACGAGGCGGCGTTCGCCTTCGCGATCATCGTCAACGACGCCATGCGAATCGAGCCCATGGAGGTCATGACGTTCGACCCCGACGGCCAGATCACCGCGATGAAGGCCTACTGGGGCCCGGACAACGTCACCCAGCTGTAGGGATTTCGGTGCGTTTCCCGTCGCTGACCGACGGTTATCGCACCGAAATCCCTAGAAGACGGCGAACCACATCGCGATGTAGTGGCAGATCGCCGCGACCGCCGTGCAGGCGTGGAAGAACTCGTGATGGCCGAACGTCGTCGGCCACGGGTTGGGCCACTTGAGCGCGTACAGCACGCCGCCGATCGAATACAGCGCACCGCCGACGATCAACAGCACCACCGCCGCCACCCCGGCGCCGTGCATGATCGGCCCGATGAACCACGCCGCCACCCAGCCCAGCAGGATGTACAGCGGCACCCCGAGCCAGCGCGGCGCCGACGGCCAGAGCATCTTCAGCGCCACCCCGGCCAGCGCCCCGCCCCAGACGATCCAGAACAGCACCATGCCCTTCTGCGACGGCAGCGCCAGCAGGGCGAACGGCGTGTAACTGCCCGCGATGAAGATGAAGATCATCGAATGGTCCAGGCGCTTCATCCACTTGCGCGCCGTCGGTGACTTCCAGTTCACCCGGTGATAGGTCCCCGAGACGGCGAACATCGCCACGATCGTGAGGGTGTAGATCAGCGTGGCGATCCCGGCCCGGGTGGATTCCACCGACCATGACACGGCGACCAGCGCCGCGCCCGCGATGGCGGCGATGAACGCGGAGTAGACGTGGATCCAGCCGCGGGCACGCGGCTTGCCGAGGAACTCGGCGACCCCGTCGGCGACGGCCTCCGGGAACGTCTCGTCGAGGTCGAGCTGAGTCAGCGTCCGGTGCTCGCGGGAACCTTCGGTGTTCATGGCAGCCGTCATGTCATCTCCGTGCCCGGCCGGATCCGAGCCGATCGCGAGGGGTATTCCGGCCATCACAGTAGTCTTCCTTGTTGTGGAGTTCATTCCCCCGCGCCTCAAGGAGCCCATGTATCGGCTCTACGAGATGCGGCTGCGGCAGGAACTCGTCCGCTCCAAGCCCGAACTGCCCCGCCACATCGCGGTGCTGTGCGACGGCAACCGCCGCTGGGCCCGCGACGCGGGCTACGACGACGTCAGCGTCGGCTACCGCAAGGGCGCGGCCAAGATCGCCGAGATGCTGCGCTGGTGCCAGGATGCGGGCATCGAGATGGCAACCGTGTACCTGTTGTCCACCGAGAACCTGCGCCGCGACCCCGACGAACTGGCGGCGCTGATCGAGATCATCACCGACGTCGTCGAGGAGATCTGCGCGCCGGCCAAACGCTGGAGCGTCCGCACGGTGGGTGACCTGTCGCTGTTGGGCGACGAGCCGGCCCGCCGGCTGCGGGAGGCTGTCGACTCGACCCAGCAGACGGCGGCCTCGCCGCCGGTGTTCCACGTCAACGTCGCGGTGGCCTACGGCGGCCGGCAGGAGATCGTCGACGCGGTGCGGGCGCTGCTGAACAAGGAACTCGCCAACGGCGCCTCCGGCGAGGAACTCGTGGAAGCCGTCACCGTCGAAGCGATCTCGGAGAACCTGTACACCTCCGGCCAGCCCGATCCCGACCTGGTGATCCGGACGTCGGGGGAGCAGCGGCTGTCCGGATTCCTGTTGTGGCAGAGCGCCTATTCGGAGATGTGGTACACCGAGGCGCACTGGCCGGCGTTCCGTCGGGTCGACTTCCTGCGCGCCCTGCGCGACTACAGCCAGCGCAACCGCCGGTTCGGTATGTAGGTGCTGCACGACCTGTTCGCCGACGCCGTCGCGACCACACCCGCGCGGCCCGCCCTGATCGACGACGACGGTGCCGTGCTCACCTTCGCCGAACTGGAGCGGCAGAGCGCCGCGCTGGCCGGATGGCTTGACGCACATACCGATCCGGGCGACCGCATCGCGGTGGTGGCCGACAACTGTGTCTCCTACGGGCTGCTGTACTACGCGGTGCCGCGCAGCGACCGGATCCTGGCCCTGATCAACCAGCGCCTCGATCCCGCCGAACGGGCGGGCCAGATCGCCGCGAGCGATCCCCGAATCGTGTTCGGCGACAAGGACTATCTGGACAAACTCCGGCCACCGGTTCCGGTGGTCGCGTTCGGATCCACGGAATGGCAACGGGCACTGGGTCATTCGCCGTTCTCGGGAAATCGGCCGGCCGAGGACGACCCGGCCTGGCTGGTGTTCACCAGCGGCTCGACGGGTGTCCCGAAGGGCGCCGTGCACACGAGTCGCTCGCTCACCGCCGCGGTGCGCGGCACCGTGGAAGGCCGCTCGGTGCCCGCCCGTGACGTGTACCTGTTCCCGTTCCCGATGTGCCACATCGCCGGCTACAACGTCCTGGTCCGGCACGCCACCGGGTCGACCGTGGTGCTCGCGAAGAAGTTCCGGCCGCAGGAGTTCGTCGCCGCCGTCAACGAGTGGGGCGTCGCGTCGTGCTCCCTGGCGCCCACGATGCTGCACGCCCTGCTGGGCCACCTGGACCGGACGGGCGCCCGGATGCCCACGCTGCGGGAGGTCGCCTACGGGTCGGCCGCGATCTCGGCGGACCTGATCAACCGCGCCGCCGCGCTGGGCGTGGATCTGCACCAGGGCTACGGCATGACCGAAACCGGCGGCAACGTCACGTTCCTCGGACCCGCCGAGCACCGCGTCGGAATGGCCGGTGACCCCGAGGTGCTGCGCAGCGCCGGATTCCCGCACAGCGGCGTCGAGGTCGCGATCGACGGAACCGGCCCCACCGGGGAGGTGCTGGTGCGCGGGCCGCAGGTGATGGCCGGCTACTGGCCGGACCTCACGCCTCCGGCCGACGGCTGGCTGCGCACCGGCGACATCGGGCGACTCGACGGGACCGGACGGCTGTGGATCGTCGACCGCGCCAAGGACGTCATCATCACCGGCGGGGAGAACGTCAGCTCACGCGAGGTGGAGGACGCCCTGTCGACCCATCCCGACGTCGACTCGGTGGCCGTGGTCGGTGTGCCCGACGCGTACTGGGGTGAGGCGATCTGCGCGGTCGTGGTCCCGCGCGCCGGCGCAACTCCGTCACCCGATGCGCTGGAAAACCATGTCCGCGAACGTATTTCGGCGTTCAAGCGGCCACGGCACGTACTGTTCGTCGACGAGTTGCCGTTGACCGGCAACGGCAAGGTCGACAAGCTGCTGGTCCGGGATTTCGCCCGGCGCACCGTGACCGGAGCCGACGTCACGGCGGACTGAGGATATAGCCGCGCCCTCGGCACTGACATTCGCGCTGAGTTGGTGGCCGGGGCGCGTCGCAGGGACGGCGGCGGCGCCGAATCACAACTTGCGCAGGCGCAACCGGTTGATCGAGTGGTCGGCGTCCTTGCGCAGCACGAGCGTCGCGCGCGGACGCGTCGGCAGGATGTTCTCGATCAGGTTCGGCAGGTTGATCGACCGCCAGATGTCGCGGGCCGCGAATACGGCCTGCTCGTCGGTCAGGGTCGAGTAGTGGTGGAAGTGCGAGGCCGGGTTGGCGAACGCGCCGGCGCGCATCGCCAGGAACCGCGACACGTACCACTGCTCGATGTCCTCGATGCGGGCGTCCACGTACACCGAGAAGTCGAACAGGTCCGAGACCATCAGCGTCGGCCCGGTCTGCAGGACGTTGAGGCCTTCCAGGATCAAGATGTCCGGATGTCTCACGATGTGCTTCTCGCCGGGCACGATGTCGTAGAGCAGGTGCGAATACACCGGCGCACAGGCGAGTTCGGCGCCGGACTTGACCGTGGTGACGAACCGCATCAAGGCCCGGCGGTCGTAGCTTTCCGGAAAGCCCTTGCGGTGCATCAGGTTTCGCCGGGTCAGCTCGTTGTTGGGGTACAGAAACCCGTCGGTGGTCACCAGGTCCACCCGCGGATGGTCTTCGAAGCGAGCCAGCAGGGCCTGCAGCACACGGGCGGTGGTGGACTTGCCGACGGCCACACTGCCGGCCACGCCGATGACGAACGGCACCGGGCGGTCCGGATTCTGCTGCGGCTCACCGAGGAACTCGGCGGTGGAGGCGTAGAGGCGCTGGCGGGCGGCCACCTGGAGGTGGATCAACCGCGCCAGCGGCAGGTAGACCTCTTCGACCTCGAGCAGGTCGAGTTGCTCGCCGAGGCCGCGCAGGCCGACGACTTCGGATTCGGAGAGTTTGAGCGGTGTCGACATCCGGAGCGCACGCCATTGCGGACGGTCGAATTCCACATAGGGACTCGGCTCGCTCAGCCTCGCCATGGCGGTAAGTCTGACAGGTAGCGTTGGTCGGCATGGAGCCAGCCGCCCTGATTCGCGAGTATCTGATGCTCGGATTGCGGTTCGACCGTATCGAGGACGGTTACGTCGACTCCTTCACCGGTGATCCGGCACTGCGCCGCGCCGTCGCCGGCGAGCCGGCGCCCGAACCCGCCGACCTGGCGCGTCAGGCCCGCCGACTGCTCGACGCGCTGCCGGAGGTGCCGCGGGACGGCGGATTCACCGACATCCGGGCCGCATACGTCGCCGCGCACCTGCGGGCGCTGGAGTGCGCCGGCCGCAAGTTCGCTGGCCAGGCCGTCGGATTCGTCGACGAGGTCCGCGAATACTTCGACGTCACGATCGCCAAGGGCGACGAGGACCGCTATCGCGAGGCGCACCGCCAACTCGACGCCGTCCTGCCGGGCGCCGGCGCGCTGCCCGAGCGGATGGAGGCCGACCGGGTCGGCGACGAGATCCCGCCGGAGCGGCTGGCCGAGTGCATCGAGGCGTTCTCCAGCGCCCTGCGCGACCGGGTCCGCGCCGAATACCCGCTGCCGGAACGCGAGACCGTCAAATACGAGATCGTCACCGACAAACCCTGGTCGGGTTTCAACTACTACGAGGGTGACTACACGTCGACCGTGGCCGTCAACGCCGACCTCAAACAGCAGATGTCCAACCTGCCGCGGCTGGTCGCCCACGAGTCCTATCCCGGGCATCACACCGAGCACTGCCGCAAGGAGGCCGGCCTGGTCGAGGGGCTCGGACAGGCCGAGCACACCATCTTCCTGGTGAACACCCCGCAGTGCCTGATGGCCGAGGGACTCGCGGACCTCGCGCTGCACGCCGCCGTCGGCCCGAACTGGGGGAGCTGGGCGCAGGACATCTACGCCGATCTGGGTCTGCGGTTCGACGGCGCGCACGCGCAGGCGGTGTCGGCGGCGCGGGCGACGCTGGCCGACGTGCGTCAGGACGCCGCGCTGATGCTGCACGACGAGCACCGCGACGTCGACGACGTCGTCGCGTTCCTGCGGCGCTGGCTGCTGGTGGACGACGTGCGGGCGCGGCAGATGCTGCGGTTCCTGTCGTCCCCGCTGTGGCGCGCCTACACCAGCACCTACGTCGAGGGGTACCGGCTGCTGCGGGCCTGGCTCGACGACCGGCCGGCCACCGAGACGCTGACGCACCGGTTCGGCCGGCTGCTCGACGAGCCGCTCATCCCGTCGACGCTGCGGGCGGCCTGACGCCACCCGTTTGGCCGCGACCGGCCGCCGATTAGGCTGGCTGCCATGACCGCAGACTCCGTGACCGCTTCGTCAACCAGCCGATCTGCCGGCTTAGGAGCCGAATACGCCGAGACGGCGAGTGCCGCCTACCGGGCCGCGTTGCAGGTCATCGAGTCCGTCGAACCCCGGATCGCCGAGGCGACCCGCAAAGAGCTTGCCGACCAACGGGATTCGCTCAAACTGATCGCCAGCGAGAACTACGCCTCCCCGGCCGTGCTGCTGACCATGGGCACCTGGTTCTCGGACAAGTACGCCGAGGGCACCGTCGGGCACCGGTTCTACGCCGCCTGCCAGAACGTCGACACCGTCGAGGCGCTGGCCGCCGAGCACGCCCGCGAACTGTTCGGCGCCCCGTACGCCTACGCCCAGCCGCACTCGGGCATCGACGCCAACCTGGTCGCCTACTGGGCCATCCTGGCCACCCGGATCGAAGGTCCGGGGCTGGCCGAACTCGGCGCCAAGCACGTCAACGACCTGTCCGAGGCGGACTGGGAGAAGCTCCGGGCCAAGCTGGGCAACCAGCGGCTGATGGGCATGTCGCTGGACACCGGCGGGCACCTGACCCACGGTTTCCGGCCGAACATCTCCGGCAAGATGTTCCACCAGCGCAGCTACGGCACCCACCCGCAGACCGGCCTGATCGACTACGACGCCGTCGCCGCGGCCGCCCGCGAGTTCAAACCGCTGGTGCTGGTGGCGGGCTACTCGGCCTACCCGCGGCGGGTGAACTTCGCCAAGATGCGGGAGATCGCCGACGAGGTCGGCGCCACCCTGATGGTCGACATGGCGCACTTCGCGGGCCTGGTCGCGGGCAAGGTCTTCACCGGCGACGAGGACCCGGTGCCGCATGCCCACGTCACCACCACGACGACGCACAAGTCGCTGCGCGGGCCGCGCGGCGGTCTGGTGCTGGCCACCGAGGAGTTCGCGCCGGCCGTCGACAAGGGCTGCCCGATGGTGCTCGGCGGCCCGCTGTCCCACGTGATGGCCGCCAAGGCCGTCGCGCTGGCCGAGGCGCGGCAGCCCGCGTTCCAGTCGTATGCCCAGTCCATCGCCGACAACGCGAAGGCCCTGGCCGACGGCTTCCTGAAGCGCGGCGCGAACCTGGTAACCGGCGGCACCGACAACCACCTGGTGCTGCTGGACGTGACGTCGTTCGGCCTCACCGGACGGCAGGCCGAATCCGCGCTGCTGGATGCGGGCGTCGTGACCAACCGCAACGCGGTGCCGGCCGACCCCAACGGGGCGTGGTACACCAGCGGCGTCCGGCTGGGCACCCCGGCGCTGACCACCCGCGGCTTCGGTTCCGACGACTTCGACCGGGTCGCCGAGCTGATCGTCGAGGTCCTGTCCGACACGCAAGCGCAGGGTGAGTCGAAGGCCAAGTACGTGCTGGCCGACGGTGTCGCCGACCGGGTGCGCGCCGCGTCCGGCGAGCTGCTGGCCGCCAACCCGCTGTACCCCGGCCTGACCTTGTAGAACTCTCGCCGAGAGTCGGCTTGTTGTACCCGTCTTGCGAGTAGGCCCGCGAACAACGTGACTCTGGGCGGGGACTTAGGTCACCGATTCCGCAACGCCGCGATCACAGATTTCAAGGAAAGTGTGAACTCGGGTTACAGTTATCTCCATGGCTGAGTTTCCCGTTGCGAACACGCTGACCATCGAGCTGGAGCCGGTGGTCGCCGAGAACCTGCAGCGCCACCTGGACACCGCCCAGGAATGGTTCGCTCACGACTACGTGCCCTTCGACCAGGGCGAGAACTTCGCGTTCCTCGGCGGCAAGGACTGGACGCCCGACCAGCAGACGCTGCCCCAGCCGGTCGTCGACGCGCTGGAAATCCTGCTGGTCACCAAGGACAACCTGGCCGGCTACCACCGCGAACTGGTCGAGCATTTCATCCTGGAGTGGAAGTGGGGCCGCTTCCTGGGCCGCTGGACCGCCGAGGAGCACCTGCACGCGATCGCGCTGCGCAACTACCTGGTGGTCACCCGCAACTTCGACCCGACCGCCAACGAGGACGTCCGGGTCGACCACGTCCAGAACAAGGGCTACCGGGCCAGCGAGTTCACCCAGATCGAGACCCTGGTGTTCATGGCCTTCTTCGAGCGCACCCATGCGGTGTTCTGCCGACGGCTGGCCGAGCGGATCGACGAGCCCGCGCTCAAGTCGCTCGTCGAGCACATCGCGACCGACGAGGAGCGCCACGAACTGTTCTTCTCCAACCTGGTTCGGTGGTGCCTGAGTTACGACGAGGAGGCCACCGTGGGCGCCGTAGCGCGGCGCGCGGCGGCGCTGCAGCCCGTCGGGGCGGACATCAACGCCTACCAGGGCAAGGTGGCCAACGTCGCCGAGGCCGGCATCTTCGGCCCCGAGCAGTTGCGCGCCGTGATCTCCGACGAGATCACCGCCCTGGGTCTGGATGGCCGCGCCGAACTCCGCAAGTTCATCTCCGCGTAACGCGGGCGTTTCACTCGCTGTCCCGCCGCCGCTTTCGCGGCCTTCCATGCGGCGCGCCGCACGCGCGAATGGTGTTGCGGGAGTAGCGTCGTACGCGATGGCTAGCGACATGCTCTGCTGTCCGGGCGGTATCTCCCGTAGTGCCTACGGCAGGACCGGCCCCGGTCCTGATGCCGCTGCGCCCGCTGAAAATTCCTTCGCGGGGCCGCGTGGGTCGAGGAGCGCCACGTGACTGATTCGCCGTCGGCTTCCCGGGACGGGACAACCGAAGAGATCCGGACGTATGTGCTGGACACGTCGGTTCTGTTGTCCGACCCGTGGGCGTGCACCCGGTTCGCCGAGCACCAAGTCGTCGTCCCCCTGGTCGTGATCAGTGAGTTGGAGGCCAAACGCCACCATCACGAACTCGGCTGGTTCGCCCGCGAGGCGTTGCGGATGTTCGACGACCTGCGGCTCGAGCACGGACGGCTGGATCAGCCGATTCCGGTTGGGACACAGGGCGGTACGTTGCATGTGGAGCTCAACCACAGCGACCCCACCATATTGCCGGCGGGGTTCCGCACCGAGACCAATGACGCGCGGATCCTCACCTGCGCGGCCAACCTCGCCGCCGAGGGTAAACGAGTCACGTTGGTCAGCAAGGACATTCCGCTGCGGGTCAAGGCGGGCGCCGTCGGCCTGACCGCCGACGAGTACCACGCCCAGGACGTCGTGACGTCGGGCTGGACCGGAATGGCCGAACTCGACGTGGCCGCCGAGGTGATCGACGGTTTGTTCGCCGACGGCGAGATCGATCTCGAGGCGGCGCGAGACATGCCGTGCCACACCGGGATTCGGCTGCTGGGCGGCAGCTCGCACGCCCTGGGCCGGGTAAACGCCGAGAAGCGGGTACAGCTGGTGCGCGGTGATCGCGAAGTGTTCGGCCTCCGGGGAAGGTCCGCCGAGCAACGCGTCGCCCTCGACCTGCTGCTCGACGAGTCGGTGGGCATCGTGTCGCTGGGCGGCAAGGCCGGCACCGGCAAGTCGGCGTTGGCGTTGTGCGCCGGCCTGGAGGCCGTGCTGGAGCGCCGCACCCAGCGCAAGGTGGTGGTGTTCCGCCCGCTGTACGCCGTGGGCGGGCAGGAGCTGGGCTATCTGCCGGGCAGCGAGAGCGACAAGATGGGCCCGTGGGCGCAGGCGGTCTTCGACACCCTCGAGGGTCTGGCCAGTCCCGCGGTGCTCGACGAGGTGCTGTCCCGCGGCATGCTCGAGGTGCTGCCGCTGACCCACATCCGCGGCCGCTCGCTGCACGACTCGTTCGTCATCGTCGACGAGGCGCAGTCGCTGGAGCGCAACGTGCTGCTGACCGTGTTGTCCCGGCTCGGCGCCGGATCCCGGGTGGTGCTGACCCATGACGTCGCGCAGCGGGACAACCTGCGGGTCGGCCGCCACGACGGTGTCGCCGCGGTGATCGAGAAGCTCAAGGGACATCCGCTGTTCGCCCACATCACCCTGATGCGCAGCGAGCGTTCACCGATCGCGGCCCTGGTCACCGAGATGCTCGAGGAGATCAGCCCCGGCGCCCTGCCCTGACCCGGCCGACCGCACGTCGAGATGGCACTGAGAGCGACGAATCGGCGCGATTCTCGCCCTCAGGGCCATTTCAACGCGGAACGGTAGGCTGCCAGGGTGCGTTTCCGGTTCGTCGCCCTGCTGCTGGCAGTCCTGGTGATCGGCGGTTGCACCGCTCGGACGCAGCGGGCCGATGCCGCCCCCGTGGATTGCGCGGCGGTCAAGTGCGTCGCCCTGACCTTCGACGACGGGCCCAGCCCCTACACGGACCGGTTGCTGAGGATCCTGCGGGACAACGACGCCAAGGCGACGTTCTTCCTGATCGGCAACAAGGTGGCGGCCAATCCCGACGGCGCCCGGCGCATCGCCGAGGCGGGGATGGAGATCGGCAGCCACACCTGGGAGCACCCGGACATGACCGGCATCCCGCCGAAGGACATCCCCGCTCAGCTGAGCAGGGCCAATGACGCCATCGAGGCGGCGACGGGCCGGCGGCCGCAACTGCTGCGCACGGCCGGCGGGCTGATCAACGACACGGTGCTCGCCGAGGCGAAGAAACAGGGCCTGGCCGACATCAACTGGGACGTCATCCCCTTCGACTGGGCCAACGACTCCAACATCGCGGCCACCCGCTACATGCTGATGACGCAGGTCAAGCCGAACTCGGTGGTGCTGCTGCACGACGTCTACTCGTCGACGGTGGACCTGGTCTACCAGTTCATCCCGGTGCTGAAGGCCAACGGCTACCACCTGGTCACGGTCAGTCAGCTGCTCGGCCACCGCGAGCCGGGCACCAGCTACGGCGGCCGGGAGAACGGGCCGCCGGCCAACGTGCTGCACGACATCCCGGCCGACCAGATCCCGTCGCTGCCGAACACGCCGTCGCCGGCGCCGATGCCGAACTTTCCGATCACCGACATCCCGGGCGCCAACTCGGGCGGCCCGAACAACGGCGTCTGAGGCTATTTCTGGGTGGGCGCCAGACGCCCTTCGCGG
>ERZ724513.841-NODE-841-length-15376-cov-7.595196_pt1 | contig 15376 bp, 13 predicted proteins | sample MGYA00376046_ERZ724513 | MGnify/ENA primary metagenome ERZ724513 (study PRJEB28724, sample SAMN07190883) | activated sludge metagenome | isolation source: activated sludge of sewage treatment plant in Hong Hong | place: Hong Kong | collected 2016-03-17 ...
ACGACCAGGCCGCCGTCATCTTCGACAAGATGTCGCTGACCCCGGACTACCCGGAGTTCCTGACCCTGCCGCTGTACGAAGCGATGGAATAAGCGTCGCCGGCAAAGCTCGCAAAACCGAAGCGCCGGGTTTCCCCGGCGCTTTTTTGTACCGTATGACTGCTGCGGTCGACGGCGAAAATTGGCCAAAAACCCCCTAACTGAACCCATTGATTCACACGTAAAATACGTGCAATATTTGTGAGTCAATCTCGTTGGGGCCAAACATGAAACAAAACATCACCCTCTCGCTCGATGCGGATACGCTGCAACGTGCCCGCGAACTTGCCGCCAGGAAAAACCTCAGCGTCAGCAGGTTTCTTGCTGCCGATCTTGCTGAACAGGTAGACAAGGACCTGCACTACCAACAAGCCAAACGCCAGGCCATCGGCTGGCTGGAAGACAGCGCCCTCGAACTTGGCGGCCAGTACCTGAGCCGGGATGAGGCCCATGAACGTTGAACATCGGACGCTAGCTTTTGTCGACACCAATATCCTGCTCTATGCCCATGACCGCGATGCCGGCCCCAAGCGAGCCGTCGCTGCCCGACTGCTCGCCACACTTTGGGAAGATCACCGGGGCATCGTAAGCCCCCAAGTCTTGCAGGAGTTTCTCGTGAATGCCCTGTGCAAACTCAAAAATCCCCTGAACCTTGCCCAGGCTCGCGACATCGTTCGCAGCTATGGGCTGTGGGTCACCCACGACGCCAGTGTCGCCCACATCCTGCGCGCCCTGGAACTGATGGAACTAACCGGCTACAGCTTTTGGGACAGCCAGATCATCGCCAGTGCCGAAGCGGCCGGTGCCGAAACCCTTTACAGCGAAGACATGCAGGATGGTCGGGCAATCGCCGGCCTGATTATCAGGAACCCTTTCAACTGAGCAGGTTCACGGTTCGCAAACCGCGAACCGCTGCGGTCAACGGCAGAAATGGGCTAAAAATCAATCCCGCTATCGCCAACCACCCCCGCCAATTGCTGCGTCACATCCAGACCCTTCGCATCTCGCTCCACCGCAAACAGGAACAGGTTGCCGGTCAATCTGGCCCAATACTCGCCGATCAGCCGCTTCTCGACCGAATCGTCGTTGGTCTTGTAGCCCTCACCCTTGTATTCCACCACCAGCAGCCGGCCATCGCTCAGCTCGGCGACGAAGTCGGGGTAGAAGCGATCCTTTGAAGTCGGCAGCCAGAACGAAAACTCCGGGAAACGCGGCAGATTGCGCACCCAGTGACGTACCGGCTGCAACTCGTCGATGGCCACCGCGCAGTGGTACTCGTGGTCGGGCTGCCTGGGCGGCGCTTCCTTCAAATCGCCGATCACCCCGTAGTAATGCTTGAGAAAACGGTACCGCCCCTGGTAATACGGCGGTCGCGCCGGATACATGCCGCAGCCGAACCGGAAGACGAAATCCGGGCTGACGCAGCCGCGCGGCTCCGCCCCCAGAAAGGAAAGCTGGAAGCCGCGTTGCCGCGCCGTGGCGGCAATCGCATTCAGACGTTCGAGCAGCGCGTCGCACAACTGGTTGCGATGGCGCACCAGCGCTGTCAGCGTGTAACCGCCCTCGCGCTGCAACCAGCGCAGCACCCGCGCCAGCCAGGCCAGCCGCTGCTCCTGCGAGGTGTCGGCACCGCGCAGCCGGCCATCCAGCCAGCGCAACAGGTCGGCCTCGCTAACTTCGGTCGCCACCAGATCGAGATTGACTGCATACACCGCCTGCTCCTGCTCGATGCGCAAATGCCCCTCGGCCACATCCAGCAAATACGGCTTGCGTTCGCGGTCCGGCACGAAAGCCGGCAATTCCGCCGCCTCATCGGCCAGCGAGAATCCGGCCAGATCGAGCAGCGCCTCCTTCTCGGCCAGATCGAGTTCGCCCTGGCTGTCGCGCACGCAAAGCAGCGGCATCGGCGCAAAAGGCACGCCGCGCGCCGACGGCGCCACCACCGCCTGATGCCGCAGCGCGAAACGTTCCAGCAGCTTTTCAGCCACTTCGCGGGATTTCTTGTCGGCAAAAGTCGCCACCAGCGCCGCCCGGATTTCCGGCGTCGGCGGCTGCTCCAGCGTCACTGTCACGCCGCCGTCGGCGGCAGGCGCCAGACTCAGGCCGGGCACCGCAGCAACGCCAAGCTGCAAGCCGCCCAGCAAGTCGGCGGCAAACGCCGGCGCCTGCGGCAGGCTCAACGCCAGCGGCGGCAACGCCGGCAGTTGCTCCGGCGTGCGCTGATCGAACAGCGGCAAGGTGGTCGGAAACACCGCCTGCGCCGCCTCCAGTTCCTCGAAACCCATCGCCACCAGCCGGTCGGCCAGTTCGTTGGCGACCCGCGCCGTTTCCTGGCTGGCCAGGTGGGCGTAGGCGCGGTTGAGCAGCGCGCTCTTGCGGCTTCGCGCATAAGGCATGCGCAACACGCGGCCGAGCAACTGCTCCATGTCGCGGCTCGAACCGATCTTTTGCAGCGAGCAGAACACGTAGGCGAAGGAGCAATCCCAGCCCTCCTTCAGCGCCTCGACGGTAATCACCACCTCGACCGGGCAGGCCGGATCGAACAGATTCACCCCGTCCAGCTCGCGCTGGCTGCCGGTGGCGATGGCGATGCGCTCGGGCGCGATGTGCTCCTGCGCCAAAAGATGGCTTTTCAGCACGTCGACCGTAACTTCCCCGGCCTTGTCCTCCGCCTGCAGCAACAGGATCGGGCGCAGGTAGTCGGCCTCGTTCGCCGCCTCCGCCGCCAGCCGCTTGCGCGTCAGCAGCGCGTCGCGCACCGCCTCCTGCCAGTTGGGATGGGTTTGCAGCACGATCGGCAGCTTGATCATCTGCTCCGCCTTCAGTTCCTCGGCGGAAACGTGATACAGCACATTGCTGCGGTGCGCCCCCTGGCGCAGCGGCGTCGCCGTCATCTCGATCAGCGCCGCCGGATTGAGCCGGGCGAAGGTATCGTAAGTCAGCGGCGTGCGCGCGTTGTGCGCCTCGTCGATGATCACCACCGGCCGCTGCCAGTACATCAGGTTGGCGAAACTGCGCTTGACCTTGCCGAGATCGGCGCGGGTCAGGTAAGGCTGGGCTTCCAGGTCTCTTTCGCCGACCCGCTCGAAGCCGGGCAAGTCCGGAGCACGGGCGAAATGCGCCTCGAAATTTTCCTTGTAGGCATACACATCGCGCCCCGAGGTGTCGTCCACCCGCAGGGTCTGCAAGGTGCCGACGACGATGATCGCCCTCTGCGCAAAATCCTGCGCCCGCAATTGCTCGCAGTCGGCAATGTCGAGCACGCGCAAGCCGTCCACCCCGAAATAGCCTTCCAGCGCCTCGCGGTACGGGTGGCCCGGCGTGCGCAAGGCCGCCAGCGTCTGCGTCCGGATGATGTTCGACGGCACCAGCCACAAGGCCAGCGGCCGGTCGGAACCGGTGTAATGGCGCCCCGCCGCCGCCAGCGCGTGCGTGCCGAGCAAGGTCTTGCCGCCGCCGGTGGGAATGCGGATGCAGACATACGGCGTCGCCCCCGCCGCATTCACGAAACCCTGGGCCAGATAAGGCGGAATGCTCGCCGCCGCCACCTCCTGCGCCAGCAAGGCCTGACGGAAAGCCGCATCGAGCCCGGCGGCATCCGGCGCCCCGCGCGCCAGATCGAAAAAGTTCGCCAGCGCGGTCAACGCCTCTTTTTGGTAATTTTTCAGTTCCAGGCTCATGGCACTCCTCGGAGCTTGTGAAGAAATCGTAGCGAGCGCTCCGAGTGCGAGGCGGACGGAGCGCAGCGACGAGACATATCAAGGCGATAGGCGAGGAGCGAGCACCGCCCAACGAAGCAATCGGAGCGCGTAGTAGATTTATTCATAAGCTCTCAGCGGGCGCGAATGTCGTAGGGTATCTGCTTGAAAACGATGCCGAGCGCCTTCAGGCGAGCCGGCGACAGCCGGCAGGACTCGCCGTAGATCACGCGCGGCCCGGCCGGCGGCCCGGATGTGGCTAGCGTCGCCAGCAGCGGCCCGGTCAGCACGTTGCCGCCCTTCGGCCGGCGGTCGCCGAGAATGCCGTTGTAGAGCAGGTAATACGCCGTGCCCTCATGCGCGCCGAGCAGCGGCGTCGGCTCGCTGCCCGCGCCAGGCGCCCACGGCGTCCGCGTCTCCTGATACCAGACCCAGGCGGCCAGCGTCGCAAAGCGGATTTCCGGATTGATGCCGCCGTCGGCTAGAAACACCGGCTGGCCCAACCGGAAGAAGCGAAAACCGCCGCCCCCGGCCCAGTTGACCGCAGCCGAAATGCCGCCCGCCTCGCCCGCCACCACCTTTTCCAGCCGGGGCAGACAATGCGTCCGGGCATGCTCGCCCATTTCGATGCCGATCCAGCGCCGGCCCATCTTGTGGGCGACCGCCGTCGTCGTACCCGAACCGAGGAAGGAGTCGAGGACGAGATCGCCGGGGTTGGTAGCGATGTGGATGATGCGACTTAACAAGCTTTCTGGCTTTGGCGTTTCAAATGCAGCTTTCTCTCCAAATAATTTTTCAATTTCCGAGCTTGCATGCTGATTGAAACCGACATCACTCCAAAGCGAAGGAGCGGTCATTCCTTGCTTTGCCTCCGAAGCAAACAACTTACGCATAGGAGTCTTGGCGGTTCCTTTAACGCCCCAGAACAGTCGTTTATCACTCTGAAGGCGCTCCATTTCTTCCCGGCTATGGCGCCAGCACGTTCCTTGACGCGGCCATACGTCCTCACCTGTGTAAGGATTACGAATCGGATAGAAAAGGCTCTCGACATATCGCCCCCCTTTTCCATTTGCCGTAGTGTCAATTTTTCGGAACGGCCCTCTCGCGTCCGGGCCATCAGGCTCAGCAAAAACTTGGTATTCAGCGTTGGCCTTCTCCGTTCGCGGCATCAAGTTGAAGCGTTCCTCTGCAAGCGTCTTCTTGCTATCAACGCGCTTCGCCTTGGCCCAAACCAAGATATGTTCATGGATTGCCCCAATTTTCCGGTCATTGGGTGGCCCATCTCGCTTCTGCCATGAGACATCAAGCACGAAATTTGAGCGCCCAAATATTTCGTCCCCCACCACCTTCAGGTAATGCGCCTCGTTGTCGTCGATGGAAACCCAGATGCTGCCGTCCTCGGCCAGCAGGTCACGCAGCAGCTCCAGCCGGGGGTAGATCAGCGACAGCCACTGGCTGTGTTCGAGGTTGTCGTCGTAGTGCTCGAAAGCGCTGCGGGTGTTGTAGGGCGGGTCGATGTAGATGCATTTGATCCGGCCGGCGAAGAAGGGCAGCAGCGCCTTCAGGGCTTCGAGGTTGTCGCCCTGGATCAGCCAGTTATCGTTGTTCTGCCCGCCGGTGTCGCCGTGCTGGCTGACCGTTTCGAGCAGGCGAAAAGGCACGCGGCCGGCGGTCTTGAGGGCGGCGGATTTGTTGAGCCAGTCGAGCAGGGGCATGGCGTTTCTTGTGGTTTGTGGCCGGCGGGCGGCCATTGGCGATCTGGCGAGCATTATAGGCGGCCAGGCCGGCGTATCATGCGACGCGAGAATGTTCGGTCCCGTTGACAAGGTCGCCCATGGAAATCCTCATCGACATCGTCCTCAAAGCCGGCCGCTCGGCGGTTGAGCTTTCGCTGTTCGTCCTGCTGCCGGTCATGGTCGTCATGCTGGCGCTGATGCGCTTGCTCGAAGCGCGCGGCGTGCTCGACTGGGTGGTCGCCAAACTGGCGCCGGCGCTGCGCCCTTTCGGGCTGACCGGGCTGGGCGTCTTTGCGGCCCTGCAGATCAACTTCGTCAGCTTCGCGGCGCCGATGGCGACGCTGACCATGATGGAACAGCGCGGCACCTCCGACCGCCATCTGGCCGCGACGCTGGCGATGGTGTTCGCCATGGCCCAGGCCAATGCCTCGCTGCCGATGCTGACCATGGGCCTCGATCTGGCGCCGACCCTGATTTTTTCGTTGCTGGGCGGGCTGAGCGCGGCAGCGGCAACCTATTACGTGTTTGGCAAAGGCCTTTCGGCTGACGAAGCGATACTTGATGAAACCTTGAACCACCCCGTCGCCGAAAGCGCCAAGGGCGTGCTCGACGTCATCAACCGGGCCGGGGCCGAGGCCTTCAAGATTGCGGTGGGAGCGATTCCGATGCTGGTGCTGTCACTGGTCGCCGTCACCGCGCTCAAGCATTTCGGCGCCATCGGCGCGATCACCCGGGCGTTGGCGCCGCTGCTGGCGACGCTGGGCATCGACCCGATCCTGATCCTGCCCAGCCTGACCAAATACCTCGCCGGCGGCACGGCGATGATGGGCGTGATGGACGAGATGCGCCGGGCGGGCCAGGTCAGCGCCCAACTGCTCAACCAAAGCGCCGGCTTTCTCATCTCGCCCTTCGACCTGCCGGGTGTGGCGGTATTGATTTCGGCTGGCCGGCGGGTTGCCAGCGTCTGGAAACCCGCCGCACTCGGCGCCTGCATCGGCATCGCCTTGCGAACCATCGGGCACGCCTGGCTTACCTGATACTTTTTATATCGAATATCGCGACAAAACCGGCAATTATCGTTTCATTAAATATCAAATAGACTGGACACCTTATCATTTGAGGATGACGCCATGATCGGCGCATTGACCCAACTGCTCGTCTTTCAACTGCTTGGCGAAGTCGTCGCCCGCTGGCTCGCGCTGCCGGTGCCCGGGCCGGTGCTCGGGATGGTCTTCCTGTTTGTCGCGCTGGCGCTGCGCGGCGGGCCAGGGCACGAGCTGCAAGCGACCAGCCAGAATCTGCTGCAGCACCTGTCGCTGCTCTTCGTGCCCGCCGGCACCGGGATCATGATCCATCTCCACCGCGTCGCCGACGAATGGCTGCCCCTGCTGCTGTCGCTGGTGATCAGCACGGCGGCGACGCTGGTGGTGACGGCGCTGGTCATGAAACTGTTCATGCGCGCGCCGGCAACCTCCGGGGACGCGCCATGACGCCGCAGTTCAACGAAATCTGGGTCTATCTTTCGGCCTCGCCGCTGCTCGGGCTGACGGTGACGCTGCTCGCCTACCAGGCCGCCTTCTGGCTCTACCGGCGTTCCGGCGTGAACCCGCTGGCCAACCCGGTGCTGATCGCCGTCACGATTTTGGTGCTTTTATTGACGTTGACCGCGACCAGCTATGAAACCTACTTCGCCGGCGCCCAGTTCGTGCATTTCCTGCTCGGCCCGGCTACCGTGGCGCTGGCGGTGCCGCTGTACACGCAGTTCCGCCGCGTGCGCTCGCTGCTGCTGCCGGTGCTCGCCGGGTTGGTCGCCGGCAGCCTGACCGCGGCGCTGTCGGCGATCGCTGTTGCCCGCCTGTTCGGCGCCAGCCTGCCGACCCAGTTGTCGCTCGCCCCCAAGTCGGTGACGACGCCGATCGCCATGGGCATCGCCGAACGTATCGGCGGCATTCCGTCGCTGACCGCCGTGCTGGTGATCATCACCGGCATTCTCGGCGCCGTCGGCGCGCGCTACATTTTCGACGCCATGAAACTGCGCGACCCGGCGATCCACGGTTTCGCCATCGGCGTCGCCTCGCACGGCATCGGCACCGCCCGCGCCTTCCAGGTCAGCGAGCAGGCGGGCGCCTTTGCGGCGCTGGCGATGGGGCTGAACGGCGCGCTGACCGCGCTGCTGCTGCCGCTCGTGCTCGGCTGGCTGGGGTAAGCCGCCCGCCGGTTAGGGTATCTACCAATGGCCGAGCCGCGCGAGCAGGCGAAGAATCCGTCCATGTTCAAGCCCCCTCCGCCCCGCCAGCCGAAGCAGACTTGGCTGTGGCTCGCGCCCTACGCCGCCATCGGCATTTTCGCGTTGGCCATGCTGGTCGTCACCGGCCTGCTGCAATGGCGCGAACACGACACCGCCTTGTCGGCGCTCGAGGGCGACATGCACTGGGCCGAGCGCACGATCGAGGCGCGCCTGCACGCGCACCAGGATTTCCTGACCGAACTCGGGCGCGAGCAGGAATTCCGCCAGCTCACCTACGAAACCTTCCAGGTGCGCGCCGGCCGCTATGTGCGCGACAACCCGGAAATCGCCGCCATCATCTGGGTCGGCACCGACGGCAAGGTCGAATGGGTAGCACCCAACGAGGCGACCGCCACCTTCGTCGGCGAGCAACTTACCGGCATACGGCTGACCGCGCTGCAGGAGGCGCTGCGCACGCGCCGCCCGCTGTTCTCGCCCGACTATGCGGACGCCGACCAGCGTCGCGCCAATGACCTGATCCTGCCGGTACAGCGGGGCAGCAGCGACCTCGGCGCCTTCATCGCCATGCAGTCGCTCGAAGGGCTGTTGCGCGTCACGCTGCCCGCCAGCTTCACCACGCGCTACAGTCTGTCTGTGGTCGACGCGGAAAACCGCGAGGTTTTGAGCAACACGTCGGTCCGCCCGACCGACCGCCGCATCTCGGGATCGATCAAGCTCGACCTGCCGAGCAACCACCTCGGGCTCAACATCGTCGCCTATCGTGGCGGCGGCGCCTGGCTGCCGTTCGTCCCGGCGGCGCTGATCGTCTTCCTGACCCTGCTCGCCAGCGCCACGCTGCTCCAGTTGCGCCGCCACGCGCGGAACCGCGCCGAGACCGAGGAACAGTTGCGCGCCGCCTACGCCTTCCGCCAGGCGATGTCGAATTCGCTGGTCACCGGCCTGCGCGCGATCGACCTCGCGGGGCGCATCACCTTCGTCAATGCCGCCTTCTGCCGGATGACCGGCTTCGACGAAGCGGAACTGGTCGGCGTCGCTCCGCCCTACCCCTACTGGCCGCCCGAGGAATTCGAACAGTTGCAGAACAACATCGACCAGGCGCTGGCCGGGCAGGCGCCGGCCGCCGGCTTCGAGATGCGGATCATGCGCAAGAACGGCGAGCGTTTCGATGTTCGTCTCTATTTCTCGCCGCTGATCGACGCCGGCGGCCGGCAGATCGGCTGGATCGCGTCGATGAACGACATCACCGAACCGAAGCGCGCGCGGGTCGAACTCGAACGCGCCCACGAACGCTTCGTGACGGTCATCGACGGTCTCGACACCGCAGTGCATGTCGTCGATGTGCAGAGCGGCGAGATCCTCTTCGCCAACCGCGCCTTCCAGAACATTTTCGGCATCGACACGGTCGGCCGCGATTCGGCCACGGTCACCGCTGCCTGTCGCCCACCCCCGGAAGCGCTCGACCGCGATCCGGCCAGCCTCGATGCCGCCGATCTCCCCTGCGAAATATTCGACGGCGAGATCCAGCACACCCTGTCCGGTCACTGGTACCACCTGCACGAGCGCGCCATCCGCTGGGTCGACGGACGCACCGTGCGCGTTCAGCTGGCCGCCGACATCACCGACCGCAAGCACATCGACGAAGTCAATCTGCAACAGCAAAAACGCCTGGAGCAGACCTCGCGCCTGATCACCATGGGCGAAATGGCATCGTCGCTGGCGCACGAACTCAACCAGCCGCTGTCGGCGATCGCCAACTACTGCGCCGGCTGCATCAAGCGCATGCAGGCCGGCAACTACAAGTTCGAAGACCTGCTGTCGGCGATGCAGAAGGCCAGCGACCAGGCCGAACGCGCCGGCAAGATCATCCGCCGCATGCGCGACATGGTGAAGAAGAGTGACCCCAACCGCGAGCCGATCGCCCTCGGCGACCTGCTCGAGGAGGCGCGCGCCTTCGCCGACATCGAGGCGCGACGCACGAGCACGCAGATCGTCGTCGACCTGCCGGGAAATCTGCCCAAAATCGTCGTCGACCGCATCATGATCGAACAGGTGCTGCTCAACCTGGTCAGGAACGGCATCGAGGCCATGCATGACACACCGGTCGAGCGCCGCCGCCTCGACATCTCCGCGCACCAGATCGACGCGCGCTGGCTGCAGGTAGAAATCGCCGATCAGGGACACGGGCTGCCGGACGAGGATGTCGAGAAGATCTTCGCGCCGTTCTACACGACGAAGCAGGAGGGCATGGGCATCGGCCTCGCCATCTGCCGCTCGATCATCGAGTTCCACCAGGGCCGCCTGTGGGTCGAGCCGCGCCGCGAGGGCGGCACCCGATTCCGTTTCACCGTACCGATCGAGGAAGACGAAGATGAGTGATCCCCTGCAGACCATCCATGTCGTCGACGACGACGAGGCCATGCGCGATTCGATGACCTGGCTGCTCGAAGGCGAAGGCTATGCCGTCGCCTGCTACGACTCGGCCGACAGTTTCCTGGCCGCGCGCCACGAGCGCATGCACGGCTGCATCGTCCTCGATGTCCGGATGCCGCAGATGAGCGGCCTCGAACTGCACGAGAAACTCGACGCCCTCGGCTCGCAATTGCCGATCATCTTCGTCACCGGCCACGGCGACGTGCCGATGGCGGTCTCGGCACTGCAGCGCGGCGCCTGCGACTTCATCGAAAAGCCCTTCAACAACGAGGATCTGCTCTCGCGCATCCGCCGGGCGCTGGCGCTCGACAGCCAGATTTCGGCCCGCCGCCAGCGCGACAGCGTGATCGAGCATCGCCTGCGGCTGCTCACCCAGCGCGAGCGCGAAGTCATGCAACTGGTCGTCGCCGGCAAGCTCAACAAGCAGGTCGCCGACGAACTCGACATCAGCATGAAGACCGTCGAGGCGCACCGCGCGCGGGTCATGGAGAAAATGGGCGTGCGTACCGTCGCCGAACTGGTGAAGGCGGTGATGTCGGTCAACTGAGATCGGCCCGCCTGCCGAGGATTTCTGAAGGCCCAAATCTCGTCTCGGAATGGAGTGACCGAGAAGATCGAGATCAGCGGGTGGCAATGTGCCCTTTGCTACCGGTCAGGTTTTCGACTCCAACGACAGCTGCGTAGAGTTTCCAGTCTTTGACGGCGGAGAAACCTACTTCGGCAGTCGGCCAGTAGCGGTAGTTGCTCTAGGCCAGTAAGCCGACTTTCAAAGGGCCGCTTCACCCTTAAAGCAGCCCTTCAATGCGTCAAGAAAATCCGGGGCGATTCAAGCGTTCTTTTCACCGCCAGCCTGAAGCGGGAAGCCCATGGCCTATCATCTTAATCTCCGTTATTCTGAATCTACTTCACCCGCACGACATACAGTACAACCTCATGCCAGGAGCTAACCATCGTGACAGTGACTAATCAAAGGCAGGGGCGGGTTGACCTGCGCCGCTACGCCTTAATTTCAATTGCAGCAGCTGTTGCGACTATCCTGCTGAAGGGTGCTGCATGGTTGCTGACGGGGTCCGTTGGTCTGCTGTCTGATGCGATTGAGTCATTCGTTAACTTGGCGGGCGCCTTGATGGCGCTTTGGATGCTTTCCATTGCGCTACTGCCTGCGGATGCTGAGCACCCCCACGGTCACGACAAGGCAGAGTATTTTTCTAGTGCCTTTGAAGGCTTTCTTATCGTTGTAGCGGCGGTAAGCATTGGCTACACCGCAATTGACCGTTTGATTCATCCACAGCCCCTTGAGGCGGTCGGTCTTGGCCTATTGGTCTCTGTGCTTGCCTCTTCGGTGAATTTTGGTGTTGCTCGTATATTGCTTCGGGCGGGCACCGAGCATAAATCGATTACGCTGGAGGCCGATGCTCATCACCTCATGACAGACGTTTGGACGTCTGTGGGCGTTATTGGTGGAGTAACGCTGGTATGGCTCACGGGTTTGAACTGGTTGGACCCGGTCATCGCCTTGCTGGTTGCGGCGAACATTGTTTGGACGGGGTGGCAACTCATGCGTCGTTCTGCATCGGGCCTCATGGATGTCGCTCTACCCGGTTCAGAAATCTTACAGATAGAACAGATTCTGTCCTCCTTTGCCCCGGATGGTGTTCGCTTTCATGCTTTGCGAACCCGGCAGTCGGGAAGGCGCGTATTTATTAGCCTGCACGTATTGGTTCCAAGCGTTTGGTCCGTTAAGACAGCACATGATTATTCTGAGCGAATCGAAACCGCACTCTGCGAGCAGTTTCGCCACGCCCATGTGATAACCCACCTCGAACCACTAGATGACCCGCTATCCATGGCCGATGAATCACTTGATAGAAGCCGATAAGGGACTTCTCGCGCGGTTTCAAGTAGATGCGATATAGCGCAGAGGGGCTGCACTCGGAGTTTGGCTCCCTATTTCAACGTCTTGGACACGAGAGGGATGAGCACAGGACGCCGTTCGGAAATGCCCAGAAGTTTGCCTATTATTGCCGCACCAAAAGCAGGTGAAGGTGCCTGAGCATGAGTGCCCCGGATATCGAAGTTAGACCAGCCTCCTCACAAGACTACGAATCAGTTTGCCGTTTGTTATTGCAAAGCGGCTTGCCTACGAGCGACCTGACGAGCGGCGTTTTTTCCGGTTTTTATGTGGCAACCGAAGAGGAAGATGTCGTCGGCGTGGGCGGGTTGGAGCAGAACGGAGACTTCGCGCTGCTCCGCTCCGTCGTTGTTCGAGGCGGCACCCGTAGGCGAGGCATCGGTGTGAGATTGGTAAGCGCTTGCCTGTCTCGCGCCTTTCAATTGAGTTTGAAAGCGGTATATCTCATCCCGAATGACGATGCGGCAGGCAAATTTTTCGCGCATCTGGGCTTTTCGCCAATTGCGCGAGAGGAAGTGCCTACGGCCATTCAGTCCTTGGCCGAATTTACTTATCTATGCCCGAAGACGCATCCCTGCCTGCATAAGATGCTCAACTGAATCTGATTAAAGCAGCTGGAAAGCGTCGTCGTTAGTGTGAAAAATCAGACTGTAATTCGATAGTCGCCATATCTGAGTGGTTCTGGTCCACGAACTTGTTGTCCGCAATGGTGAAGAACCGGACATCGATTTGCCGAAGCAGCGAAAGTCAGCTTTGGGTCGGGAGTCCGCATTCCAACAAAAGGAGAGCCGCCGTTCGCGATGACTACCAAGTCTGCAAGGGGCGTAAGGCTGCCTTAATATTTTCGGGATACAGTGGGCTGATCGATGGACAGCCCAAGGAGGCGGCAATGACCTGGAAAAACACGACGGCTCGCTGGGGTGGCTTGTCCATCGGCTTGCACTGGCTGATGCTGATCCTTATGGTGGGCGTATACGCCTGTATTGAACTCAAGGGTTACTTCCCCAAAGACAGCGAGCCTCGCGAACTGCTCAAGCAATGGCATTTCATGCTCGGCCTGAGTGTATTTGCCTTGGTCTGGTTGCGCCTACTGGCCCGCGTCATTGGCCCAACACCTACCACAATCCCGCCGTCGCCGGCTTGGCAGGAGACGATCGCCAAACTGATGTACGTGGCCCTATATGGGTTAATGATTGGCGCGCCGCTGGCTGGTTGGCTGATTCTCAGCGCAGCCGGAAAACCGGTGCCCTTTTTCGGGCTTGAACTCCCACCATTGATTGGCAAGAACCCGGAACTGGCGAAACAGATCAAAGAATGGCACGAACTGGCCGGAACTATCGGGTACTGGCTAATTGGCATCCACACTGCAGCGGCTCTCTATCATCACCATGTCCTGCGCGACAACGCGCTGACGATCATGCTGCCCGGGAAAAAATAGGGCTCTCTATGGAAACTGCCGCTCGGTAGGGTCCATCCCCGAGCGGCCGATAAACGATGAAGGGTTGACCAAGACGACCAACTTGTCGAATGACAGCAATGGCCGAGAAGTTCTCGGTCAGTTCCTGCTCTGTACGACTGCTCAACTCAGAAACCTGCCGCAGGGCCACCGAGATGATGAATTTCTCTTGTGGGGGTCGGGTGGAGTCAGCCAACCTTGAAAGCTGAAGGTCCGTTGACAGTCTATTGCCGCCCAATAGGCTTTGTCGTTGAATAGCTCTTGCTGGCCGAACCCGAAGGTTCAATCTGCCAATCGGTGTCAGATCAAATCCCGGTTTCTACACCCGCGTGGCAATTTGTTGAAGCGGAAAATCGTTTAGTCGATTCTGCAATCCAGACCGCTATTCTTTCGCACCCTTGCCATTGGACTGGGCCTTGGGCTGCCCGCTGCCGACCGCGGCCTTCTTGCTCACCGCCTTGCCCTTGTCGTCGTAGATGATCCGCGCCGACTGCTCCTTCGGCGCCTTGCGGCTGGCGGTGATCTCCATCGTCGCGGCGCGCTCCGGCGTTGCCGGGCGGTCGATTTCGGCGCGCATGACGCGCACGCGCTCGACGTTGATCCGCTTGTCGATCGCCGCGGTCGACTCGCCACGCTCGACCAGTTTCTCGCGCATCTCCACCAATTCCTCGAGTTCCTTCGACATGCGCAGCGAGCGGGTCGGCTCGCCCCAGGTTTCCTTCGGTTTGTTGATGGCAATGTTGAACTCTTCGGGATTGGTGATCATCCGCGCGATATTCAACTGGTTGTAGCGCATCGCCCATTCCAACGCGCCGTCACCCCAGTCGTTGCGGAAGCCGCGTTCCGCACCCTTCTCGATCAACATGCGTGCCAGTTCCTCGCGCCCCTCGTAGATGGCCATCATCAGCACGCTCGAACCATTGGTGCTCAGGGCGTTGATGTCGGCCCCCTGCTCCATCAGGTAATCGACGACCGGGCGATGTCCGGCAAAGACCGCATAGTGCAGCGGCGACCACTGGCGCGGCGGCGCATTGATCCGCGCGCCACGCGCGACCAGCCATTTCACGGCCTCGAGTTGCCCGCGCCAGGCGGCAAGGATGATCGCCGACTCGCCGTTGCCGTTCAGGCGGTTGATGTCGGCGCCGCGCGAGATGAACAGCCGCATCATCTCGATATTGCCCTCCCAGGCGCCGATCATCAGGCCGGAGCCGATCCGGCTGCCCATGAAGTCGGGCGGCAGGCCCGCATCCAGCCAGGCTTGCGCCTGCTCGAGATCACCCAGTTCGAGGCGGGTCGCGAACGCCGTCGGGGTCGGCCGGGCGGCCGGGTCGCCCTGCCCGAACTGGGCATGAACCGGCATGACCAGGTGCATCCCGATTATCATTGCGAGCAGTTGTCTCACCCAACCCGGCTTCATCGACGCCCTCATCTCCTTTGGCCAGCCCGCATTTTCTCACGACCCGCAACGAAACCCGGCTTTTGCTCGCGCTGGCGGCGTCGCTCCTGCTGCATGTCCTGCCCTTCGTCGCGCACCTGATCACGCCATCGCGCCCGCCGCCGGCCAGCCGGCCGCTCGCCGTCACATTGCGCGAGCCGCCGACGCCGCTGCCGCCCCCGCCGCCATTGATCCTGCCCGAACAGCCCAAGCCGGCGGCGACACCCGCGAAACCGCCCCCGCCCAGGCCGGAAAAGCGCGAGAAGCCGCCCGTTGCGGCGAAAACCTGGACCCAGGCGGTCAGCCAGCACCTGAGGAAGCTCGACGCCAGCGGCCAGTTCTATCCCGAGGAAGCCATTGCCCGCGGGCTCGAAGGCGAGGTGCTCGTCCTCATCATCATCAGCGCGGACGGCCAGGTCACGG
>ERZ724513.843-NODE-843-length-15374-cov-4.867289_pt1 | contig 15374 bp, 12 predicted proteins | sample MGYA00376046_ERZ724513 | MGnify/ENA primary metagenome ERZ724513 (study PRJEB28724, sample SAMN07190883) | activated sludge metagenome | isolation source: activated sludge of sewage treatment plant in Hong Hong | place: Hong Kong | collected 2016-03-17 ...
GCCAAGCTGCCCAAGCCGCCGGCGCTGGTCGCGCTGGCCACCAAGTCGGATCTGGTCAAGCCCGCTCGCATGGCCGAGCACCTGCTGAAGATCGCCTCCCTGGAGGAGAAGTTCGGTATCCGCTGGGCGAGCATCATCCCGGTCTCGGCCGTGACCGACGACCAGGTGGACGTGGTCACCGACGAGTTGGTCAAGCTGCTGCCACCCGGCCCGCGGTTCTATCCCGAGGGCGAGGTCACCGATGAGCCGACCGAGACTCTGGTGGCCGAACTCATTCGCGAAGCCGCGCTCGAGGGCGTCCGGGATGAACTGCCGCACTCGCTGATGGTGGTGGTGGAGGAGATGGGCGAGCGTGCCGGACGCGACCCCGACCGTCCGCTGTTGGACATCTTCGCCTCGATGATCGTCGAGCGGGATTCGCAGAAGGGCATCATGATCGGCCACAAGGGAGAACGCCTGCGCGAGGTCGGTACCACCGCGCGCCAGCAGATCTCCGCGCTGGTTGGCATGCCGGTGCACCTCGACCTGCGGGTCAAGGTGCTCAAGGAGTGGCAGCGCGACCCCAAGCACCTGAACCGACTGGGGTTCTGAAGGGCTTCGTCGCGCTCGGCCATCGTCGGCGGCAGCGTCCACATGGTGTGCCGCCCTTGGCCCTGCGCCGCGTGATGTGCAACTATGGGCGACATGTCATGGGTGCGACTCCTCCTTGGTCGCCGCAGCGAGGCCTAGAAGTCCTGATCAGGCCTCCTCGCTGCGGAGTTCTGCACGCGCCTGGCACCAGCCCGCACAGCGAGGACACCAATGACCATCAATACGTTCGGGACGCGTCCGCAACCGGTTCCGACTCAGCAGCCCAGCCCGATGCCGTTCAACCGGTACACGCCGTTCGAGCCGATCGACGTGCCCGATCGGACTTGGCCGGCCAAGAAGATCACCGCCGCGCCGAGGTGGCTGTCCACCGATCTGCGCGACGGCAACCAGGCGCTGATCGACCCGATGACGCCGTCCCGCAAGCGCAAGATGTTCGACCTCCTGGTGCGGATGGGTTACAAGGAAATCGAGGTCGGGTTCCCGTCCGCTTCGCAGACGGACTTCGACTTCGTGCGCAGCCTGATCACCTCTGACGCGATTCCCGAAGATGTCACCATCAGCGTGCTCACCCAAGCCCGTGAGGACCTGATCGAACGCACCGCCCAGTCCCTGATCGGGGCGCAGCGGGCGACCATCCACATGTACAACGCGACCGCGGAACTGTTCAGGCGGGTGGTATTCGGCATCGACGAGGCGCAGTGCATCGCCATGGCGGTTCGCGGCACCGAACTGGTGATGAAGTATGCCGAGGCGAACCTGGGCGAGGTGGAGTTCGGCTACCAGTACAGCCCGGAGATCTTCACCCAGACCCCGACGGATTTCGCCATCGAGGTGTGCAACCACGTGATGGACGCCTGGCAGCCGAGCGCCGGCCGGGAGATCATCCTGAACCTGCCGGCCACGGTCGAGCGCTCGACGCCCAATACCTACGCCGACCAGATCGAGTATTTCGGACGCCATGTGCGCAACCGCGACCACGTGGCGATCTCACTGCATCCCCACAACGACCGGGGAACCGCGGTGGCGGCCACCGAGTTGGCGCTGATGGCTGGCGCCGACCGGGTCGAGGGTTGCCTGTTCGGCCACGGCGAGCGGACGGGAAATGTGTGCCTGGTGACCCTGGGCATGAACCTGTTCAGCCAGGGCATCGACCCGAAGATCGACTTCTCCGACATCGACGAGATCCGTCGGACGGTGGAGTACTGCACCAACCTGCCGGTCCACCCGCGCCACCCGTACGCGGGGGACCTGGTCTACACCGCCTTCTCCGGCTCCCACCAGGACGCCATCAAGAAGGGGCTGGAGGTGCTGGAAAGGACGGCCGCCTCCCAGGGGAAGACTCTGCATGAGATTCCCTGGGAGGCGCCGTACCTGCCGATCGATCCGCACGACGTCGGGCGCACTTACGAGGCCGTCATCCGGGTGAACAGCCAGTCTGGCAAGGGCGGCATGGCCTACATCATGAAGTCCGAGCATTCGATGGACCTGCCCCGCCGGCTGCAGATGGAGTTCTCCCGCGTGGTGCAGGCCCGCACCGACTCTGCGGGCGGCGAGGTGGCGCCGGACGAGATGTGGACGATCTTCTCCGCCGAGTACCTGGAGGACACCGCCCCGCTGGAGCTGGTGACCGTCAAGTCGGTCTCCAACGGCGGCGGCTACACGGTCTCTGCGGTGGTTCGCGATCACGGGGTCGAGAAGGAGATCGTCGGTGAGGGCAACGGCCCGGTGTCGGCGTTCGTGGACGCCCTCGGAATCCTCGGCTACCACGTCCGTGTGCTGGACTACACCGAACATGCGCTCTCGTCCGGCGGGGACGCGAAGGCTGCGGCCTACGTCGAGACCGAGCTAGGTAGCGACGAGGATGCGCACGTCCTCTGGGGTGTCGGGCTGCACGAGTCGATCGTCACCGCGTCGCTGCGTGCCGTGATCAGCGCGATCAACCGGGACGCCCGGATCCAGGCCGCCCAGACCCAGGAGCAGGACACCCCGCGTCCGTAGCTTCCCTGGCTGAGCCTGACGAAGCCTCGCGGCGTCCGCCCGTGCCCCGCGTCTCGCCGAGCGCCAGCCCTAGGCGACGAGCGCCAGCACCAGTGGCTGGCACTCGGCGTCCGAGGGTGGCGCTCGGTGTGGGGCGGCGTGCCTGTGGAAGGCGAGCCCGGCGAGGGCAGCCTGTGGATGGGTGACACGGATTCAACCGGGTTGCCGAAGATGCAGGTGTGGAACCGATCAAATCGACCGCTTGGCTCGCTGAAGGGCGAACGCGAGCCCAACTGAGATCACAGCTCCGAACTGGACGCCTGCTCAGTCCTCGGCGCGGCATGCTGGTGCCGGTAGACGACAGCGACGCGACAGTCCGCCATCATCGCCTGGTATTGGCGACTGCCCCGTTCCTGGGGTCGTCGACGGTATTCAGTCACTTCTCAGCCGCCGTCCTCCACGGGCTGCCGGTATTGACCCATCGGCTGGCCAAAGTGACCGTGGTTCGAACCGGCGGGCACGGTGCTATCAACCCGACGCTCCATGCGCGCCACGCCGTACTTGCCGCGGACGAGTTCGACGTGATCGATGGGTTGCCCGTCACCAGCATCGGCCGGACTGTGAACGACCTGCTCAGGCTGCTGCCTTTCGTCGAGGGGGTCGTGCTCGCGGACGCAGCGCTCGCACTCGGACTGGAGCGTACTGAGCTGCTGGACGCGACCAAGCGAGGGCGGGGCTGCCGAGTGGCCGCCAGTGCGCTTTCGTTCGCCGATCATCGTTCAGAGAGCCCGGGGGAGTCGATCAGCCGAGTGCGGATCTGGCAGGCCGGGCTGCCGATGCCCGACCTGCAGCATTCCTTCTATAACCGGTTCGGCGACTTCGTAGCGCGCGGTGACTTCTGGTGGCGTGAGCACCGGGTGATCGGCGAGTTCGATGGGGCGGTCAAATACGGACGCCTACTCAAGCCTGGTCAGAACGCCGCCGACGTGGTCATGGCCGAGAAGCGTCGCGAGCACGCCCTGGAGAACGAGGACTGTCGAGTGGTCCGCTGGACGTGGGACGAGCTGGCCGCGTCCGACTTCGTCCCGCGCTTGCGTCGGGAACTGTCCTCGCGCGCGACCGGACGCACGCTGGCCGGCGAACGCTAGCCTTGGGTGCCCACTGCCAGCACCTGGGGCTGGCGGTCGAAGCGCTCGGCTGGCGCTCGCAGTCTGTGCGGCGGCGTGCCCGAGACGCTCAGGCCACCAAGACTCACGAACAGGACGCCCGCCAGACTGCAGGGAGGCAGTGTGTCGGTCTAGAAGTCCCCGGCCTTGAAGTGCTCCTTCACCTGGTCAGCAGTCAAGGCGACCGTGTACACGGCCGCGAACTGCAGCTGACCGGTGAAGTAACTCGGACCGTTGTAGACCGTGGTGGACCTGCCGTTGTGCCAACCGGACAGGTTGCCGCAGCCAACCTTCCAGTAGCCGGCATAGCTCTCTGCCGTGGTAACGGTCGGTGCTGAGTCCACCAACTCGCCGTCGACGTAGAGCCGCTGGCCGACGGTGGCGCCTGCGGTCGGTGTCAGCGTGGCGACCACATGGTGCCACTGGTTGTCGGCGTAGGTGGTGTCGGGAGTCGAGACGGTCTTGACTTCGCCTGGGTAGACGCCGAAGACGACGCGCCCGTTGGGATCGATGTAGATGTGCCGGTCGTACTGCCCCTCGCCCGTCGTATTGAGGGAGCCGAAGCCGATGATCTTGCCGTTGCTCTTGGTGCCGGTGCGGAACCAGGCCTCCAGTGAGAAGGTAGCCGCGTTGGCTGCCGGGACTGCAGTCGCGTTGTACACCGCCAAGCACTTGCCGGAGAAGTCCACGGATCTCGTCGGCGAGTCGCGCGTGCACGCGATGTTCGGGTTCACCGCCGCATCGGTGGAGTAGCGACCCCGGCGGCTGGTTCCGTTACCGGCCAGGTCGGTCTCGAATTGGCTGGTTGTCCGCGCGGTGCCCAGGGCGTACGCGAAATACGTGCCGGCCGTGCCCAGACTCGAGACGGCACGTTGGCAGGTGAAGAAGCTGTTGGAGCCGGCCTTGTTCTTGGTGTTCTCGATCTTGGCGGCGTAGGAGCCGTACGCGATGGTCTGGTTGACCGCAGCCACCGACACCACCACTGCGACCACCACCGCACCGATCAGGAGTCGGCGACGCTTCGGGCGGCTGGTGTCCTCGTCCCGCACGACCGCCGCGGCCGAGCCTTCCGGACGTACCAGGAAGGACGCCGCCAGCGGAATGAGGCAGACCAGGAGCAGCGCGATCCGTTGCCACAGATCCAGAGCCGGCTCCGGTGCCATCGTGTAGAAGCCGGCCGAGTTCTGTTCGGTGACGTGGACCACAGCGTCCTGGCCGCTGAACAGCCGGGTACCGTTCGCGTCCAGCGGGAAGAGGCCGGTGTTCACCACGTGCATCGTCACTCCGCCGCCGGCGTCAGCGGGAGTGAAGCCGAGCATGTCGATGTTGATCCAGGGACGCAGCCAGACGGCCACCAGCGCGACCACCAGCGTCCAGCCGCTCAGCCGGATCACCCACCTACGGACATGGTCACGGCGTCCGATCAGGGAGAGCAACCAGACGATCACTCCACCAAGCAGCAGCCAGGGCAGTCCGCGCAGTACCCAGCCGAGCCCGGGCGCGATCCAGACGGCCTTGCCGATGACGCTGCTGGCCTTGGTCGGCAGGGGGTCGTTGGCGCCGTTGAGGTCGCCCTTGGTGGTGATGCCTTCGGGGCCGACGGCCACGATGCGGTGAGTGAAGACCCTCGAGACCCGCTCGAAGGAGATGATGTCCCCAGCCTGGTAAGACTCAGCCGGGTGGGTGACCACCAGGGTTCCGACTGGCGCGGCCTGCCCCATGCTCGGGGTGAGGATCGCGAACAGCCGGAACCCCGACGACAGGAACAGGATCACCGCCACCGCGGCGATCCCGGCCCCGACCGCCGTCCAAAGGACGGCCTTCCTGGTCATGGCTTCAATCAGTGCCTGCTCAGGAGCCGGCGCCGAAGGTCCAGGTGATGCCCTGGGCGATCGAGAGGCCCTGATGGGTATTGCCCGCCGAGGAGTTGAGCGTGACGGCGATGCTGATCGGGGTCCCAGTGGCGTTGCCCGCAGCCGGGATGAGGCTGGGGACGATGGCAGTCGCCGGGGCGGTGCCGAAGGCAAGGGCGTTGCCGGTGTAGATCGTGGTGCTGCCCGACTTGATCACGATGTCGTACTTGCTGCACAGGTCGGTAGCCGATCCGTTGGTCGAGCCGTTGTTCGCCTGGGTGCAGGTGCCGCCCTTCACGCTGAACGAACCAGCCTCGACCGTTCCGGTGTTCTTGATGGTGATGTTGGTGGTCACGGTCTGGCCGGGCACCATGCCCAGGTTGCCGCCGTACTTGTTGATCGTGGCGCACGTTGCCGAGTTGGTCGAGATGCCGCCGACGTCGGTGCTGTTGCACTTGATGACGCCGTCCGGTCCCACCTCCTGCATGATCAGGGTTCCGGTGCCGGCGGTGTTGACGGTGTTCTGAATGGCCGCTGAGAGCGCGGCGAAGGTCGGGGTCATGCTGAAAGCGAGCAGCAGGGCGCTGACGCCACCGGCGATCACTGCCGGAATGGCTACACGGGCGCGACGGTGCGGGGTCTGGGGGGCCTCGGCCATGGTCGTTCTCTCTACTTGTACTGGGAGGGACGACTTCCGAAGAAGTCTGCGCAAATGCTAGCGATGGTTTGCTTCGCGCGCGACCCTACCCAGCAGGGTATTTTCGGATCTTTGTCGAAGGTTGAGAGTTTGGCGCCGAAAAGGGCCGCCGGAGATCACCGATATGATCGCCCCATGCCCAAGGTGCTCACTGAACTTCCCGTCGGCGAACGCGTCGGCCTCGCCTTCTCCGGCGGCCTCGACACTTCGGTTGCGGTCGCCTGGATGCGCGAGAAGGGTGCGGTCCCCTGCACCTACACCGGCAACCTCGGCCAGTACGACGAGCCCGACATCGATTCCGTCCCCGGCCGTGCGGTCGAGTATGGCGCCGAGATCTCCCGGATGGTCGACTGCACTGCCGCAATGGTCGAGGAGGGCCTGGTCGCGCTGGTCTGCGGCGCCTTCCACATCCGCACTGGCGGAAAGACCTACTTCAACACCACCCCGATCGGACGCGCCGTCACCGGCACCATGCTGGTCCGCGCCATGCGCGAGGACGATGTCTGGATCTGGGGCGACGGCTCCACCTACAAGGGCAACGACATCGAGCGGTTCTACCGCTACGGCCTCATGGCGAACCCGCGGCTGCGGATCTACAAGCCGTGGCTGGACGCCGATTTCGTCCACGAACTGGGCGGCCGCGCGGAAATGAGCCAGTGGCTCACCGAACGGGGCCTGCCGTACCGCGACTCCAAGGAGAAGGCGTACTCCACCGACGCCAACATCTGGGGCGCCACGCACGAAGCCAAGGAACTCGAGAACCTCAATGTCGGCATCGAGATCGTCGAGCCGATCATGGGCGTCCGGTTCTGGGATCCGAGCGTGGAGATCGCCACCGAAGACGTCACGATCACCTTCGAGCAGGGCCGTCCGACCCAAATCAACGGACGCACCTTCGCCACCGCCGTCGACCTCGTCCGCGAAGCCAACACGATCGGCGGCCGGCACGGACTCGGCATGAGCGACCAGATCGAGAACCGGATCATCGAGGCCAAGAGCCGCGGCATCTACGAGGCGCCGGGTATGGCGCTGCTGCACATCTGCTACGAGCGCCTGGTCACCGCCATCCACAACGAGGACACCTTCGCCAGCTACCAACTTGAGGGCCGCAAGCTCGGCCGGCTGATGTACGAGGGTCGCTGGCTCGACCCGCAGTCGCTGATGATCCGCGAATCGCTGCAGCGCTGGGTCGGTTCCGCAGTGACCGGTTCGGTGACCCTGCGGCTGCGTCGCGGCGACGACTACTCGATCCTGGACACCGCCGGGCCGTCGCTCTCATACCACCCGGAGCGACTCTCAATGGAGCGCGTCGGCGACGCGGCCTTCGGCCCGCTGGACCGCATCGGTCAGCTCACAATGCGCAACCTCGACATCGCCGACTCCCGTGCCCGGCTGGAGCAGTACGCCCAGCTCGGTCTGGTCGGCGGTGAGGTCTCTGCCCTGGTTGGTCAGCTCGAAGCTGGGACGGCGCCCGCGATCGCAGCCGGTGAAGGCACCGATTCCGAGATTGAAGCCGCCCAGACCCGTTCGGGTATGGAGGCCGGCACCGACTGAGTCGTCCGTTCCCGGGCCACAGCTTCAACTTCGCTCCCGAAAGGAACTCCTGCTCCCGATAATTCGGGAGCGCGGGTCCCTATCGGGAGCGAAGTCGCGTTTGCGGGTGGTGAGGTTCGGGTGGCTAGCTGAGCACGTTGGGCACGGCACCGCCGTAGCGGCGGTCGCGCTGCACGTACATCTCCACCGCGCGCCACAAGTCGCGGCGGTCGAAGTCGGGCCAGAGCCGGTCCAGGAAGACCAATTCGGCGTACGCGGACTGCCACAGCAGGAAGTTGGACGTGCGCTGTTCCCCAGACGAGCGCACGAACAGGTCCACGTCCGGGATCTCCGGCTCGTCCAGGAAGCGCCGGAAGCGGTCCTCGGTGAGCCGGGACGGATCGAGCTCGCCGCGCTGGGCGGCCGCGGCGATAGCGCGAGCAGCGTCCACGATCTCGGCGCGACCGCCGTAGTTCACGCAGAACTGCAGCGTGATCCGGTCGTTGCCAGCGCTCATCCGCTCGGCTTCCTGCAGTTCGTTGATCACGCTGCGCCACAGCTTGGGCGTGCGTCCGGCCCAGCGGACGCGGACGCCCATCTCCACGAACTGGTCGCGCCGCCGATGGATCACGTCCCGGTTGAAGCCCATCAGCCAGCGCACCTCGTCGGGGGAGCGACGCCAGTTCTCGGTGGAGAACGCATAGGCCGACAGGTACTTGATGCCCAGCTCGATGGCGCCCTCGATCACGTCGAAGAGCGCCGCCTCGCCGCGGGTGTGGCCTTCGGTGCGCGGGAGATTGCGGGCCTTCGCCCAGCGTCCGTTCCCGTCCATCACGATCGCCACGTGCTGGGGCAGCAGCTTCGGGTCGAGTTGCGGCGGGCGAGCGCCGGACGGATGCGGGCTGGGTTCGACGAACTGGCGAGGCACGGACACACCCTAGTCAAGCCACGCTCCTCGAGGCGTTCGCGAGCAGCGAACTCGAGTTGAGCCGACGTGGCTCAACTTGCTTGAAATGCATCCGGATTTGGCGCAAACTGGACTTAGCACTCGGGCATGGCGAGTGCTAACAACAGACGAAGGAGTGAGTGCAATGGCACGTAGTTACGACCCGTTCCGCGACCTCGATCGCTGGTTCTCCGAAGCGCCCCGGACGCCGGCCAGCACCGCTATGCCGATGGACCTCTACCGCGACGGCGACGTCTTCGTGGCCCGGATCGACCTTCCTGGGGTTGACCCGTCGTCCATCGACATCGACGTCGACGATCGCACCCTCACCGTCCGCGCCGAGCGGCGTGCGGAGACCGGTGCGGACGCGAAGTGGCTGGTCCGGGAGCGCCCGGCCGGAACCTTCGCCCGGCAGCTGACCCTCGGCTACGGCGTGGCGCTCGACCGGATTTCGGCCGAATACAGCGACGGTGTCCTGAACCTGAAGATCCCGGTCGCAGAGGAGGCAAAGCCGCGCAAGATCAGCGTCACCCACAGCGGCGGGCCTACCCAGATCGAAGGCTCAGTCGAGAGCTGAGCTCTCAGGCGAACGGCGCCGACACCTTGTTCAGGCGGTTCAGTTGGCCGCGGGTGAGCTTGAGTTCGCCCGCGGCCAGAACCGCCGGCAACTGCTCGACCGTACTGACCGAAGCGATGGGCGCGGTCACTCCCGGCTGCTGTCGTAGCCAGGCCAGGGCCACGGTGGCCGGTTCGACGTCCAGATCGTTCGCGATGTCCACCACCGCGTCCACCACGGCGAAGCCCTCCGCGTTGGCCCAGTGCTTCACCCGCGCTGCCCGGGCGCCGTGCATCGGCTCGTCGGCCCGGTACTTGCCGGTGAGGAAGCCGGCGGCGAGCCCGTAGTAGGGCACGATCGCCAAGCCGTTGGCAGCCGCCAACTCGGCCAGCCCGCCTGCCTCCACTTCGCTGCGATGGACCAGGTGGTACTGCGGCTGGAGGACCACCGGCGCAGCCAGGCCTTCGGCCTTGGCGACTTCCAACACCTCAGTGGTGCGCTCGGCCGAGAAGTTGGACAAGCCGTAGTGGCGGATCGCGCCATCGGCGATCATCGCGTCGAACGCACCCACCCATTCGGCCACCGGCACATGCGCATCGTCGGAGTGGGCGTAGTAGAGGTCGATTGTCTCCACGCCAAGGCGCCGGCGGGAGCCGTCGAGGCAGACCCTCAGGTTGGCCGGACGCAGTCCGCGGCGGCTCGGGTGCTTGCCCACCTTGGTGGCGATCACCATCCGGTCGCGTAGCCGCCGCTTGCGCAGCCAGCCGCCGATCAGGCTTTCGGACTCACCGCCGGAATGGCCCGGCACCCAGGCCGAATACGCGTCCGCAGTGTCGATGAAGTTCTGGCCCGCGTCCGCGTAGGCGTCCAGGATCTGCTCGGACGCCGCACTGTCCGCGGTCCAGCCGAACACGTTGCCACCTAGGCAGACCGGCGAGACCCGAAGATCGGCGATGCGCTTCATCAGCAAAGACTATGGGGTTCGGTGCGGGCCGGCTGGCAAACGTGCAGCGACTCACTCAGCCATTTCGAAGTCCACGCTCACATGGACGCTGAGCTGGGTGGAACTGCTGTAGTCCAGGCCGAGATCCAGATCAGCGGAGCTCTTCATCGAGCGTGCGGCCATCGGCGCGCCGTAGGCCAGCGCCTCGCGGGGCGCGACCATGCTCCAGGAGTCGCTGGCGTTCGTGATGCCGGTGATCCGCAGGCCCGCCGCCGCCGCGACCGCGTCCGCCTTGCGCCTGGCCTTGACCATGGCCCCTGCGGTGAGCGGGATGCTCGCCTCGAACGTGTCGAAGACCCACTCGAGGCTCTCCAGGGTCAGGTTCGGCGAATCGGTCAGGATGCCGAGCGCGCTGGGTAGTTGGTCGGGTTCGAGCGAAACTGTCAGGGAGATCTCGGCCCGCTGGTTGCGTCCCAGCAGGTTGGTGGACGAGCTCAGCTGGACGCCGGCCACCTCTACCTTGTCCTCGCCGATGCCCGCCTTGGCCAGTGCTGCCACCAGCTCGCGCACCTCGGCCGCGCGCTTCACCGCGGCATTGCCGAGGACGGCTGCCGCACCTTTCACCACCAGGTGCAGCTTGGCCGAACTTGCGGCGACCGTAGCGGTGTCATCGACTGTGATCCGCAGGATTCCCATGCCGGCAGCGTAGGGCGGCCAGCGCGGCTCCGGTAGCGGTTCAGCTGTGTTCGACTGCAGTCTTCTCGATCGACAACCCGCGGACGAACCGGCTGACGTAGGCGTCGAACCCGGCCACGTCGGTGGCGTCGGGCTCGATGGTCTCCAGCGCCGCATTGGCGAAGGCACGGCTGTTCAAGTATTCGTCGAGCCGCTGGCCCTCGACGCGATCACGTGCGAACGCGGCCAGCAGGGCGATACCCCAGGCGCCACCCTCGCCGGCGATGTCGCCGACCGAAACCGGGGCATTGATCGCTGCGGCGAGGTAACGCTGGGCGACGCCCCTGGTCTTGAACAGGCCGCCGTGGGCGAACATCGAGTCGAGCTGCACCTGCTCCGCCTTCAGCAGCACCTCCATGCCCACCCGCAGGCTGGAAAGGGCCGTGAAGAGGTGGGTTCGCATAAAGTTGGCCAAGTTGAACTGGCTGTCGGGGGTGCGGGTGAACAGCGGTCGACCCTCAACGAGACCGGTGATGTGTTCGCCGGAGAGGTAGTTGTAGGCCAGCAGCCCACCGCAGTCGGCCGCGCCCTCAAGCGAAGCGGCGAACAGGGTCTCGAAGACCGCGTTCTGGTCGGCGTCCGAACCCAAGCGCTTGGCGAACTCACCGAACAGGCCGGCCCAGGCGTTCAGCTCGCTGGCGCCGTTGTTGCAGTGCACCATCGCCACCAGGTCGCCGGCCGGGGTGGTGACCAGGTCGAGCTCGTCGTGCACCTGGCTGAGCTCGTGCTCGAGCACGATCATCGCGAAGATCGAGGTGCCCGCGCTCACGTTGCCGGTGCGGCGGGCCACCGAGTTGGTGGCCACCATGCCGGTGCCGGCATCGCCCTCGGGCGGGCAAAGCGGGATGCCGGCGGCCAGCTTTCCGGTCGGATCGAGCAACTGCGCGCCGGCTTCGGTCAGGCGTCCGGCCACCTCGCCGGCCGGGAGCACCTTCGGCAGGATGTCGCCGAGGCGCCAGTCGAAGCCGGAATCGGCGACCAGGTCGTCGAACTGGGTGAGCATCGCGGCGTTGTAGTCACCCGTGTTGATGTCGATCGGGAACATGCCGCTGGCGTCGCCGACACCCAGCACCTGCTCGCCGGTCAGCTGGGCGTGCACGTAGCCGGCCAGCGTGGTGACGTGCGCGACGCGCCCGACATGCTCCTCGCCGTTCAGGATCGCCTGGTAGAGGTGCGCGATGCTCCAGCGCTGCGGGATGTTATGACCGAAGAGCGCGCTCAACTTCCCCGACGCTGCGCCGGTGATCGTGTTCCGCCAGGTGCGGAACGGCACCAACAGCTCGCCGGACGCATCGAAGGCGAGGTAGCCGTGCATCATCGCCGACACGCCGAGCGCGCCGATCGTGGTCAAGTCCACGCCGTAGCGGGCCTTCACATCAGCGCTCAGCGAGGCGTAGGCGGCCTGCAGACCGGTGCGAACGTCGGCCAGGGAGTAAGTCCACACCCGGTCGACGAACTGGTTCTCCCAGTCGTAGGCGCCGGTGGCGAGCGGGGCGTTGTCGGCACCGACCAGCACCGCCTTGATGCGCGTGGAACCGAACTCGATGCCCAGGGCGGTCCGGCCTCCTGCGATCACCTCGACTACGGATTGGCTCACCTGATCCTCCTTGACTGAGTGCTGGAACCATCATGGCAGGCGTGTGTGTGCGCTAACAACGGCGCGCCGGAGCTCTCCTGACCCGAGCCGATCAGGTGGGCAGGGACAATGGCCTGGTGCCCACCTATCGTGACGAGGCGGTCGTCCTGCGCACCCACAAGCTGGGTGAGGCCGACCGGATCATCACGCTGCTCTCCCGGCAGCACGGCAAGGTGCGCGCGGTGGCCAGGGGCGTGCGGCGAACCTCGTCCAAGTTTGGTGCGCGGTTGGAGCCGTTCAGCCACGTCGACCTGCAGTTCGCCACCGGACGCACGCTGGACGTGATCACCCAGGCGGTGACCCTGCACGCCTACTCCGAGCCGCTCGCCCACGACTACGAGCGCTACACCACGGGCCAGGTGCTGGTGGAGACCGCGGACCGACTCGTCACTGAGGTGGGGGAGCCGGCCGTCCAGCAGTACCAGTTGCTGGTCGGGGCCCTGCACGCGCTCACGGGCGGCGGAGCGGACGCACCGCGGCCCGCGGCCATGGTCATGGACGCCTACCTGCTGCGCGCGACGGCCCTGGCCGGCTACGCCCCATCGCTGTCCGACTGCGCCCGCTGTGGTGCGTCCGGGCCGCATGAGGCGTTCTCTCCGCAGCTGGGCGGCATGGTCTGCCGGCGCTGCCGTCCGCCCGGTTCGGCGCACCCCGATCCGGCCACCGTCGCCTATCTGGTGGCGCTGCTGACCGGTGACTGGGCGGCGACCGAGCAGGTTTCCGCGACCATCGTCCGGCAGGGAAACGGGCTGGTGGCAGCCTTCGTCGGCTGGCATCTGGAGCGCGGGCTGCGGTCGCTCAGCCACGTCGACCGGTCCGAGCCGACTCGCTGAGCCCGGTCTTGATTCGATACCAAACCGTTATCGCCACTTGCATCACCCGAGCTGTGATACCGGTAACATTCCGATTGTTGGCGCGCTGAAGCGAGATTGGAAGACGACACATGGATGTGACTCGGACCGCGATCGGGGGCGAACTCCGCGACGTCGTTGAGCAGCTCAAGATCGAAGTGGCCGCGCTGCATGCCGAGCTTCCCCGCAACGGACTGGTCGTCTGGACCGCCGGCAATGTGTCGGCCAGGGTTCCGGGAGCCGAGCTGTTGGTGATCAAGCCGTCGGGGGTCTCCTACGACGAACTCACCCCGGAAGCGATGGTGGTCTGCGACTTCGAGGCGAACCTGGTCGAGGGCAGTCGCAGTCCTTCGTCCGACACCGCTGCGCACGCCTATGTGTACAAGCACATGGCGGACGTCGGCGGTGTGGTGCACACCCATTCCGACTACGCGACCGCCTGGGCGGCGCGTCGCGAGCCGATTCCCTGCGTACTCACGATGATCGCCGACGAGTTCGGCGGCGAGATCCCGGTCGGCCCCTTCGCCCTGATCGGCGATGACTCGATCGGGCGCGGCATCGTCGAAACCCTGCGGGAAAGCCGCTCCCGAGCGGTGCTGATGGCCAATCACGGCCCGTTCACCATCGGGCGCGACGCCCGGGACGCGGTGAAGGCCGCGGTGATGGTCGAGGACGTTGCTCGCACCGTGCACATCGCCCGCCAGTTGGGCGAGCCGGTGCCGATGGCGCAGGCCGACATCGACCGGCTTTTCGATCGCTACCAGAACGTCTATGGACAAGGAAACGACAAATGAGCAAGAAGATCTGGTTCCTCACCGGAAGCCAGGGCCTGTACGGCGATGACGTGCTGGCTCAGGTCGCCAGCCAGTCGCGCCAGATCTCGGACGCGCTGGCCGCGGCTGCGCAGATCCCGGTCGAAGTCGTCGCCAAGCCGACGTTGACCGACGCGACCGCGATCCGGCGGATCATGCTCGACGCCAATGCCGATGACGACTGCGTCGGCGTGATCGCCTGGATGCACACCTTCTCGCCGGCGAAGATGTGGATCACCGGCATGGACGCGCTGACCAAGCCGTTCCTGCACCTGCACACCCAGGTGAACGTGGAACTGCCCTGGGCGACCATCGACATGGACTTCATGAACCTCAACCAGGCCGCCCACGGCGACCGCGAGTTCGCCTACATCGCCACCCGGCTGGGCGTCCCGCGCAAGACCGTGGCCGGCCACGTGAGCGATCCGCGGGTGATCGATCGGGTCGGCAGCTGGGCGCGCGCTGCGCTGGCTCGCGCGGAACTGGCCACCCTCAAGCTGGTGCGCTTCGGCGACAACATGCGCAATGTCGCGGTCACCGAAGGTGACAAGGTCGAAGCCGAGCGTCGCCTCGGCGTCTCGGTCAACACCTACGGCGTCAACGACCTGGTGGCAGTGGTGGACGCGGTCACCGAGGCCGAGATCGACCCGCTGATCGCCGAGTACGCCGACCTCTACGAGGTGGCTGCCGAGCTCCTGCCGGGCGGCGATCGCCACGATTCGCTGCGCTACGGCGCCCGGATCGAGATTGCCCTGCGCAAGTTCGTGATCGACGGCGGCTACGGCGCCTTCACCACCAACTTCGAGGATCTCGGCGGGCTGCGCCAGCTCCCCGGCCTCGGCGTGCAGCGGCTGATGGGTGAGGGCATCGGTTTCGCCGGCGAGGGCGACTGGAAGACCGCTGTGCTCGGCCGCACCCTGATGACCATGGCGGACGGGCTGCCGGGCGGCACCTCCTTCATGGAGGACTACACCTACCACCTCGTGCCAGGCCAGGAACTGAGCCTCGGCGCCCACATGCTCGAGGTCTCGCCGCTGATCGCCGGGGAGACCCCCCGCATTGAGGTGCACCCGCTGGG
>ERZ724513.846-NODE-846-length-15349-cov-9.407088_pt1 | contig 15349 bp, 15 predicted proteins | sample MGYA00376046_ERZ724513 | MGnify/ENA primary metagenome ERZ724513 (study PRJEB28724, sample SAMN07190883) | activated sludge metagenome | isolation source: activated sludge of sewage treatment plant in Hong Hong | place: Hong Kong | collected 2016-03-17 ...
CTTCATCGTCGGCGGCGGCAAGGTGCAACGCACCGCGCTGTTCCAGAACGAGGGCGTCACCTTCACCGCACCCCCTTCGGTCGACGACATCGCGGCCCGCTGGTCGGAGATCGACGACCTCTCGAACGCCAAGCAGGCCACGTTCAATCTTCGGTAATCGATGAAAGCCTGTGTAGTACAGGAACTTTCGGGACCGTCGGGCATGTCCTACCTGGACGTGCCCGACGTCGTTCCCGGACCCGGCCAAGTCCTGGTGGACGTCCGCGCGGCGGGTGTCTGCTTCCCCGACCTGCTGTTGAGCAAGGGCGAATACCAACTGAAGGTGCCCGCCCCGTTCATCCCGGGCATGGAGGTCGCCGGCGTCGTGGCCGCCGCACCGGCCGAATCGGGATTCGCTGTGGGGGAGCGTGTTTCGGGATCGTCGATGCTGGGCGGATATGCCGAACAGGTTGCGGTGCCGGCCGCCGGGCTGCGCCGCAGCCCCGCCGAACTCGATGACGCGGAAGCGGTTTCACTGCTCGTCAACTACCACACCATGTACTTCGCCTTCGAGCGCCGCGCCGCGCTGCGACCGGGTGAGACCGTGCTGGTGCTCGGTTCCGCCGGCGGCGTCGGGACCGCGGCCATCCAGGTCGCCAAGGCGCTGGGCGCCCGTGTCGTCGCCGTCGTACACCGCACGGCGGCAATGGATTTCGTGTCATCGCTGGGCCCCGATGTCGTGCTGCCGCTGTCCGACGGCTGGCACAAGGCCGTGCTGGAAGCCACCGGCGGCCGCGGGGTGGACGTCGTCGTGGACCCCGTCGGCGGCGAGGCGTTCGACGACGCGGTGCGCACCCTGGCGCCCGACGGGCGGCTGCTGGTGATCGGGTTCGCCGCCGGCGCGATCCCGTCGGTCAAGGTCAACCGGCTGCTGCTGCGCAACGCCGGCGTGCTCGGGGTGGGCTACGCCGAGTACATCAACAAGGACCCGGCGTCGGCCGCGGTGTTCGCCGACGGTCTGGCCGCCCTGGTGGCGGCCGGGCTCAGACCTCCTGCGCCGGTGCGGTTTCCGTTGTCCGAGGCCGCCGACGCTCTCCGGCTGCTGGACAGTGGCGGGGTGTACGGCAAGTTGGTGCTCGAGCCGTGAGCGCCCTCGGGGTGGTGCTGGTGGCCCTGGTCATCGCGATCGGCCTGGTCGGCATCATCGTGCCGGTGCTGCCCGGCGGGTTGCTGGTGGTCGCGGCCATCGCGGTGTGGGCGTTCGTCGAGAAGAACACCGTCGGCTGGGTGACGCTCGGTATCGCGGCGACGGTGTTCCTGGCCGCGGAGGTGATCAAGTACACCTGGCCGGTCAAACGGATGCGGGCCGCCGAGGTGCGGACGCCGATTCTGGTGGCGGGCGCACTGTGCGGCATCGTCGGCTTCTTCGTCATCCCCGTCATCGGGTTGCCGCTCGGCTTCGTGCTCGGCGTCTTCCTGGCCGAGCTGGCGATCTGTCGTGATGCGGGGCGGGCGTGGACGTCGACCGTGCACGCGCTCAAGGGGGTGGCGCTGTTGGTGGGCGTCGAATTCACCGGCGCACTGCTGGCGGCGATCACCTGGGCGGTCGCCGTTGTGGCGTTCTGATCAGTCGCGCCCCTGCGGCTAGCGGCGTGGGCTGGGTTGCTCGGGAAGTCCAACTCCCCCGGAAACAGCGACGCGGCGCCGAACCCTGTGGTAAGAACCGTCTGTAGAAGTGAGCTGCGTCACATCCGCGGCCGTACGGAGCAGTGCGCCGCGGTGAGTTGGGGACGAGATGCGATCGACCATACGGTTGTTCACACTTCTGGCGGCGATGACCGGGTCGGCCGCCGCGGCACTCTGGGCCTCCCTCAACTACACCGTCGTCGCCTTCGCGTCGGTAACCGCGTTGATCATGGGTGGCACCCAGAATCCGTTGGTCGGCTACGGCCCGCTGGCGCAGTCGAACACCTTCGTCAACAAGTACCTCGGCCTGGTCACCGACAACTACATCAGCTACAGCGTCCCCGCGGACACCACCGTCAACCGGGTCGCCGTCTACACCCCCGAGGAGTTCTGGCCCGCCTACGGGGCGATGACGTTCGATGCCTCGGTGGCAGGTGGCGTCGCGAACCTGAAGACCTGCCTTACCGCCGCTTCGAAGTGTCCGCGAAACGAGGCGTTCGGCATCCCGGCGTCCGGCGACTCCTTCGTGGTGTTCGGCTATTCGCAGAGTGGCCGCATCGTCACCGACGTCAAACGGGATCTGATCGGCCAGTACTCGGGCACCGGGTGGCAGGGCGCGCCGGACGCATCCTTCATGGTGGTCGGCAACCCGGACCGGCCCAACGGCGGGCTCCTGGAAAGGTTTGCCGGACTGTGGATTCCGTTCGCCGACATCACCTTCGACGGGGCGACTCCGACGAACAGCTGCGACCGCGAGGGCTGTCACCTTCCGACCATCGACGTCGCGTACCAGTACGACGGGTTCGCCGACTTCCCGTCGCACCCGCTGAACCTGCTGGCCGACCTCAACGCCATCCTCGGCCTGATGAACCACGGCTCGTACCCGGACCACCCGCTGACCGAGGCGGTGAACCAGGGCACCGTCGGCGACACCACCTACTACATGATCCCGGCCACCACCCTGCCGCTGCTGGAACCGCTGAAGTGGTTGCTGCCGGCGCCCGTCATGGCCGCGCTGGATGTGCCGCTGCGCACCATCATCGAGATGGGATACGACCGGTCGGCCGGCGCCGGCACCCCCGTCACCTCCCAGTGGCTGAGGTTCTCGCCGGTTCGCGATCTCATCACCATCGGCATCGCGGTGGCCACCGGCATCGACGACGCACTGGTGCAGTTGACCGGCAACCCGGCATTCCGTCCGCTGGGAACGACTCCCGCGGGCATGTACGGCGTGCCGGAGTTCAAGTTCTCCGACCTGTTCCCCAAGGCGAGCCCGCAGCCCATCGCGGCCCCGAAGGCCGACGTGCCGTCGTCGGCGGCCACCGGCGCCGAGCTCGCCGCCCGGGATGCCGACGTGGTCGCGGATGCGCCGGCGACGGTGTCCGCGGGGACGGTCACCGATCCGGCCCGGCAGCGGGGCGCACCCGAACCGAGCGCCGACTCCGGCGGCGCCGTCGTGGACACCGCCGCGAAACCGCCCGCGCCGGCCGATGAAACACCCTCCGCACCAGCCGATCACGGTGCGGGCACGACTCCGGACGACGGTGCCGGCGAGACGAAGGACGATCCGACCGGCGCCGAGGCCGACGGGAAAGGCGGGATCGCCGACGACAACGGGACGACGGATCCCGCGACCGACCCGTCCGCCGGAAAAGGCGACGCGGCGGCCGGCGATCAGAACTCAGCCGGCGAGCAGAACACGGTGGCCGGCGACAAGCCCGACACGCAACCCGGACACGCCGAGAGCGCCGAACACGCCGACGGCGCGCAGTAGCGGCGGCTCAGCCGAGCAGTGCGGCGCGCAGCGACGTGATCTCCTCGTCGGTGATTCCCGCCGCACGCAGGTAGCCCGCCACCGAACCGTGCTCGGCGCGGACGGTGTCGAACGCGGCGTCGAGATACTCGGCACGGACGCCGAGGACGTCGTCGGACAGCCGTGCTTTGGTGAATTCCTCTGCCTCGAAAGGTATTCCGTCCTCGAACCGCCGAGCGATCATGTCCATGATCTGCTCACGCAGCTGGGGGATGGCGGAGTTGCTCTGCAGGTAGTCGTCCATCACGGCGTCGTGGTCCACCCCGGCGGCCGCCAGGATGACGGCGACGCCGAAGCCGGTCCGGTCCTTGCCGGCGAAGCAGTGGGTCAGCACGGAGCGTCCGTCGTCGCACAACAGCGTCACCATGCGGTGCACGGCCGTGCGGGCGCCGGGAGCCTGGGCGAACCGGCGGTACTCCTCCGTCATGTAACGCCGGCCGGCCTCGAGAATCGTTTCGTCGTCCGGCTTTTCGGTCAGCAGTCGTTGAAAGGCGTGCTCGTGCGGCGCTTCCCCCTCGACCGTCGCGACGATGTCGAGAAACGGCAGCAGGTGCACCACGACCCCGTCGGGAACCCGGTCGCCGCCGTGCCGTTCGATCTCGCGGGGTGAACGCAGATCCGCGACGTCGGTCAGGCGGATGTCCTGCAACTGGCTCAGGCCGGTGTCGTCGATCTTGGTCAGCTCACCGGAGCGGAACAGCACCCCGGGACGCACCGCGCCGCCGGTGGAGGTGCTGACGTCGCGGAAGTTCCAGCCACCCGAAAGGTCGGCCACTACCGTGTCACCGCGGCGGCCAGCGGGCTTTTCTCGGCGCCGAGTTCGGTGCGGGCGATGGTGCGCAGGTGGACTTCGTCGGGCCCGTCGAAGATGCGCATGGCGCGCTGCCAGCCGTACATGCGCGCCAGCACGGTGTCGTCGGAAACCCCTGCCGCACCGTGCATCTGGATGGCTCGGTCGATCACGTTGCAGGCCATCTGCGGGGCGACGGCCTTGATCTGCGACACCAGTCCGTGCGCGGCCCGGTTGCCGACCTGGTCGATGGTCCACGCCGCCTTGTGGCACAGCAGCCGGGCCTGATCGATCTCATTGCGGGACAACGCAATCGCGTTCTGGACCATGCCCTGCTCGGCCAACGGCTTGCCGAACGCGATGCGGGTGTTGACCCGGTCGACGGCCAGTGCCAGCGCCCGCTCGGCGACGCCGATCGCCCGCATGCAGTGATGGATGCGGCCCGGGCCCAGCCGGGCCTGCGCGATCGCGAAGCCCATGCCCTCCTCTGCGAGCAGATTCGACGCCGGCACCCGCACGTTGTCGTAGACGATCTCGGCGTGGCCGTGCTGGTCCTGCCAGCCGAACACGCTCGTCGAGCGTTTGATGTGCACCCCGGGTGTGTCGACGGGTACCAGGATCATCGACTGCTGCTGATGGGCGGCCGCGTCGGGATTGGTGCGGCCCATCACGATCAGGATCTTGCAGCGCGGGTCGTTGGCGCCGCTGGTCCACCACTTGGTGCCGTTGATGATGTAGTCGCCGCCGTCGCGCGCGATCGAGGTCTGGATGTTGCGGGCGTCGCTGGAGGCGACCGCGGGCTCGGTCATCGAGAACGCGCTGCGGATCTCCCCGGCCAGCAGCGGCTCGAGCCACTGGGTGCGCTGCTCCGGCGTCGCGAACAGGTGCAGGGTCTCCATGTTGCCGGTGTCCGGGGCCGCGCAGTTGATCGCCTCCGGGGCGATCTCGGTGCTCCATCCGGAGATCTCGGCCAGCGGCGCGTACTCCAGGTTGGTCAGTCCGGACTCCGAGGGCAGGAACAGGTTCCACAGTCCCTGCGCCTTGGCCAGCTTCTTGAGCTCCTCGACCACCGGCGGGACGGTGAAGTCCTTGGGACCCTTCTCCTCGCGGTAGGCGTCGTAGGCGCGCTCGGCGGGAAAGACGTGCTCGACCATGAAAGCGGTGAGCCGGTCGTGGTAGTCCTGCGCCTTTGCCGACATCGCGAAATCCATGCCCGTCACATTAGCCACCGCCCCAACCGCCTGGTTGGTCGCCCCATGCACCGTTTCGGGCGATCCTGACTCGATCGGGAAACCGCGGTCAGCCGGTCAGTCCGCGGGCGATGACGAGGCGCTGGATCTGGTTGGTGCCCTCGAATATTTGCGTGATCTTCGCCTCCCGCATGAACCGTTCGACGCGGAAGTCCCGGGTGTAGCCGACGCCGCCGAACACCTGGACGGCGTCGGTGGTGACCTTCATGGCGGCGTCGGTGGCCGTCAGCTTGGCGATGCTGGCCTGCTGCGAATACGGCAGTCCGAGGTCCTTCCGCCGGGCGGCGTCCAGGTAGGTGGCGCGGGCGGCGGCGGTGGCGGCGGCCATGTCGGCCAGCAGGAAACCCAACCCCTGGTGGTCGATGATCTTGCGGCCGAACGCGGTTCGCTCGTTGGCGTACCGCACCGCCTCGTCGAGGGCGGCCTGCGCGATACCGACCGCCACCGCGGCGATGCCCAGCCGCCCGGAGTCCAGCGCGCTGAACGCGATCGGCAGCCCTTGTCCCTCCGCGCCGATCAGCCGGTCGGCGTCGATATGGGCGTTGTCGTAGAACGCCGACGTGGTCGGCACCGCATGCAGGCCCATCTTCTCCTCGGGCTTGCCGAACGTCAGCCCGGCGAGATCGCCGGGCACCAGGAAGCACGACACCCCCCGGGAGCCCTCGCCGGTGCGGGCGAACAGCGTGTAGAAATCGGCCTTGCCGCCGTGGGTGATCCACGCCTTGGCCCCGGTGAGCGTGTAACCGCCGTCGTCGGGGGTGGCCTTGCAGTTCAGTGCGCCCGCGTCGGAGCCGGCCTGCGGCTCGGACAGGCTGTACGCCCCGATCTGGGCGCCGGAGAGCATGGCCGGCAGCCAGCGCTGCTTCTGCTCCTCGGTGCCGAAGGTCAACAACGGGTGCGACGACAGGCTGTGCACGCTGACCGCGACGGCGACGGCGGCCCAGCGCGCGGCGATCTCCTCGAGTACCTGGAGGTAGACCTCGTAGGGCTGACCGCCGCCGCCCCATTCCTCCGGCTGCGGCAGGCTCAGCAGTCCGGCCGCGCCCAGTTGCGCGAAGACACCGTCGGGATAGGTCTCGGCGCGCTCGTGTTCGTCGACGATCGGGTCGAGCACCTTGTCCGCGATGTCACGGGTAAGGGCGATCAGTTCGACGGCGTCGTCGGAGGGCAGCAGACGGTCAACCGGCATGGTCGGACATCCTAGTTTCGGCTGTGAGGACCGTGCCCTCGACTAGACGTGCTGGCTCACCGATAGCGCGGCGTTGATGGCGTCGACGCGGTCCTTGGCGTCGCCGAAGAGCATCTGGGTGTTCTCCCGGAAGAACAGCGGGTTCTGCACGCCCGCGTAGCCGGACGCCATCGATCGTTTGAACACGATCACGTTGCGGGCGTTCCACACCGTGAGCACCGGCATGCCGGCGATCGGGCTGGTGGGGTCTTCGGCGGCGGCCGGGTTGACGGTGTCGTTGGCGCCGATGACGAGCACGACGTCGGTGTCGTCGAAGTCGTCGTTGATCTCGTCCATCTCCAGCACGATGTCGTAGGGCACCTTGGCCTCGGCCAGCAGCACGTTCATGTGGCCGGGGAGCCGCCCGGCGACCGGGTGGATGCCGAAGCGGACGGTGACGCCGCGGTCGCGCAGTTTGCGGGTCAGTTCGGCCACGCCGTACTGGGCCTGGGCGACGGCCATGCCGTAGCCGGGGGTGATGATGACCGAGTGCGCCGACTCGAGCAGTTCGGCGGCGCCCTCGGCGGTGATCTCGCGGTGCTCGCCGTAGTCGGTGTCGTCGGACGGACCCGCTTCGATCCCGAAGCCGCCGGCGATGACGGAGATGAACGACCGGTTCATCGCCTTGCACATGATGTACGACAGGTAGGCACCGGAGGAGCCGACCAGCGCGCCGGTGACGATCAGCAGGTTGTTGTCCAGCAGGAAGCCCGAGGCCGCGGCCGCCCAGCCGGAGTAGCTGTTGAGCATCGACACCACGACGGGCATGTCGCCGCCGCCGATGGAGGCGACCAGGTGCCAGCCCAGCAGCAGCGCCAGCACGGTCACGGCGATGAGCAGCCACAGTTGCGGGTCGATGACGAACCAGACGGTCAGCGCGGCGAACGCCACCAGCGCGCCGACGTTCAGGCCGTTCTTGCCGGGCAGCATCATCGGGCTCGACGAGATGCGGGCCGACAGTTTGAGGTTGGCGACGATCGAACCGGTGAAGGTGACCGCGCCGATGAACACCCCGATGACGACTTCGGCGGAGTGGATGCCGGCCATGCCCTCGTGGTGCAGGAGCACGGATTCGGCGCCGCCCGGGTCGCGTTCGACCAGCAGGTAGCCGTTCCAGCCGACGAGGACGGCGGCCAATCCGACAAAGGAGTGCAGCAGTGCGATCAACTCCGGCATGCCGGTCATCTCGACGACCTTGGCGCGCCACAGCCCGATCGCGGCGCCGATGACCATGGCGCCGGCCAGCAGGGCGGCACCCAGTGGCTCGATGTGCCGGGCCAGCGCCAGCGCGATCGTCGCGATCAGGGCGACGGCCATGCCGGCGATACCGAAGGTGTTGCCGGCCCGCGACGTCTCGTGTTTGGACAGCCCGGCCAGCGCCAGGATGAACAGCAGGGCCGCGACGACGTAGGCCGCGGTGGCGGCGGTCTCGATGGTAAACATGTCGGGGTCCCTCAGCTTCTCGAGAACATTCCGAGCATGCGGCGCGTGACCGCGAAGCCACCGAAGATGTTGATGCTGGCCAGCAGGATGGCGCACGCGGAAAGCGCGGTGATGACGGGGTTGCCGTGGCCGATCTGCAGCAGCGCGCCGACGACGATGATGCCCGAGATCGCGTTGGTCACCGACATCAGCGGCGTGTGCAACGCGTGGTGCACGTTGCCGATCACGTAGTAGCCGATCACGATCGCCAGCGCGAACACGGTCAGGTGCATCTGCAGCGCGGCCGGTGACAGTGCGATCAGGGCGAACAGCACAGCGGCCGCGGCGAAGGTCACTCCCAGCCGCCGCCGGGTGCTCATCGGGGGCTTCTCCGCGGTGATGACCGGCGCCGCGGCGGTGACCGTGGGTGCGGCGGCGGAGACCTGAACCGGCGGCGGCGGCCAGGTGACCTCGCCGTCGCGCACCACGGTCATCGACCGTTGCACCACGTCGTCGAAGTCGAGGGTGAGGTGGCCGTTCTTCTCCGGGGTGAGCAGCTTGAGCAGGTTGACCAGGTTGGTGCCGTACAGCTGAGACGCCTGCGCGGGCAGCCGGCCGGCCAGGTCGGTGTAGCCGATGATCGTCACGCCGTTGTCGGTGACGATCGCCTGATCCTTGACGGTGCCCTCGACGTTGCCGCCGTTGGCCGCGGCCATGTCGACGATCACGCTGCCCGGTTTCATCGAGGCGACCATGTCGGCGGTGAGGATGCGCGGCGCGGGTTTGCCCGGGATCAGCGCGGTGGTGACGATGATGTCGACGTCCTTGGCCTGTTCGGCGTAGAGCGTGGCCTCGCGGGCCTTGTAGTCCTCGCCCATCTCCTTGGCGTAGCCGGTGGCCGAAACCTCGGTTTCCGGTGAGTCGATCGAAAGGTATTCCCCGCCAAGGGATTTCACCTGATCGGCGACCTCGGGCCGGGGGTCGGTGGCCCGCACGATCGCGCCGAGGCTGCCGGCCGCGCCGATCGCCGCCAGGCCGGCCACCCCGGCACCCACGACGAGCACCTTGGCCGGTGGCACCTTGCCCGCCGCGGTGACCTGACCCGTGAAGAACCGGCCGAACTTGTTGGCGGCTTCGATGACGGCCCGGTAGCCGGCGATGTTGGCCATCGACGACAACACGTCCAGCGACTGGGCCCGGGAGATTCGGGGGACGGCGTCCATGGCCAGCGCGGTGATCGGGCGGGTGGCCAACTGTTCGACGAGTTCGGGGTTCAGCGCCGGGGAGATCAGGCTTATCAGGGTGGCGCCGTCGCGCAGCGCCGCGATCTCGCCGGCGTCGGGCGCGTTGACCTTGAGCACCACATCCGCCGACCAGGGCGCACCGATCTCGGCGCCGGCGTCGGCGAATGCGCTGTCGGAGAAGCTCGCCGCCGCCCCGGCGCCGGACTCGACCACGACCGTGTAGCCGAGCTTGATCAGCTGCCCGACGGTCTGCGGTGTCGCGGCGACGCGTGTTTCCCCGGGCAGGGACTCCCGCGGTATCCCGATCAGCATCGAATTCGGTCCGTTCCGGTCAGTTCGGCCTTCGGTCGGACGACACGCGACTGCCGACCCAAAGTCGTTGGAGGATGTCAGTGTAAGAGGTGACCCGCCGCGACTGCGCGCTCCGTGTCGTCAGCCCCGTTGCCCGTCCGTTCGAAAGTGTTCGAATGTTAGGTTGCCCTTGATAATCCGGAAGTCGTACAAGGGGAGTGGGCCGACCATGAGGGTCCGATGTGTGAAAGCCGTGGCTGCGGGCGCGACCTGCGCGGGAATGCTGGTTCTCGGAACGGCGGCGCCCAGCCTGCTCGGTGTGGCTCTGGCCGATGACGACGGCGGTGCGGCTCCGGTTGTCGGTTCGCCGGCCCCTGCCGACGCCGTGCCGCCCCCGGCTCCCGCGGACCAGCCGCCCTTCGAACCACTCGCCGCCGAAGGACCATCGGTGACCGTCCCGGCAGATGCCCTCCCCGTCCCAGGAGACGCGATTCCCGTCCCGGCAGGCGCGACTCCCGTCCCCGCCGACATGACTCCGCTGCCCGGCGGCACGACTCATGCTCTGGCTGACGACGCGACCGCCGCGCCGGCCGGAGTGGCCGCTGCGGTCCTGGTGCCCGGAATGAACCCGGCGTTCCTGACCATCAACCCGGACGGGTCGCTGGTGTATCACGGGACGACGCCGGTGGGTGTCGAGACTCCGGGCTGGAGTGTCATCGCGGCCGCCGACGGTATCGACATGGTGCACGGACCGGCCGGACCGGCTCCTGATGCCACGCCACCGGCCGCCGCCGAAGGCGTTCCCGCCGCGCCGGCGGCGGACGTTTCGCCGTGACGGGCATGCCCCACAACCTGTTTGCGGAAGCGGGTCACGGGTCATCTGTTCTCCTGTGACCGCGGCTGACGAGATCACGCTCGCACGGCGCTTCTACGGCGCGCATGGCGACCGCGCCATGATCAGCGAGGTGATGGCGAGCGATGTCGTCTGGGACATCACTCCCGGCTTTCCCTTAGGTGGTGTCTACATCGGCCTGGACGCGGTGCTCGGTGAATTCCTCCGTGGCGTCGGCCAGATGCTGGCCTCGGTGAGCACCGTGCCGGAACAATTCTTCGCCGACGGCAGCGGTCACGTCACCGTCCTCGGCCGCTACCTCATCACCGGTCGCAGCGGTCGGTCAGTCGACTCGCGATTCGTTCACATCTGGACGATCGAGGACGCCAAGCTGGCTTATTTGAAGCAGACAGCCGACACGGCGCTGCTGGCCGAACTCTGGTGACCGTTTCCGAACGGGCTCACACCGGCGGGTAGGCGGGCGGGGGATAGACACCGCGCAATGCCCAGGGCAACCAGGAGAAGAAGTACTCGATCTCGTCGCTCGCGTCGTAGTCCGGATTCGGATCCATTCAACTCACCTTCCAGGGACACCGGTGCGTCGAAGTCTAGCCCTCGGTCGGAATTCGTCGGCGCCAAACTAAACTAGCCAACTAGTTGATTGGTCGGCGTCCACCGGCCTCGTCGTACAGAGAGTGAAGCATGGCGTCAGAGAACGGCTCGACCCGCCGCGAGGAGTTGTTGGCCGTCGCCACCAGACTGTTCGCCGCACGCGGTTACCACGGCACCCGGATGGACGACGTCGCCGACGTCATCGGCCTTAACAAGGCCACGGTTTACCACTACTACGCCAGCAAGTCGCTGATCCTCTTCGATATCTACCAGCGGGCCGCCGAGCGCACGCTGGCCGCCGTGCACGACGACCCGAGTTGGAGTGCCAGCGAGGCGCTGTACCAGTACACCGTTCGGCTGCTCAAACAGACCGCGGAGAACGTCGAGGGTGCGGCCGTCTACTTCCAGGAGCAGCCCTACATCACCGAGTGGTTCACCGAGGAACAGGTCGCCGAGGTCCGCGAGAAGGAGACCCAGGTCTACGAGCACGTGCACGGCCTGATCGACCGCGGGATCGCCAGCGGCGAGTTCTACGAGTGCGACTCGCACGTCCTGGCGCTGGGCTACATCGGTATGACGCTGGGCGCCTACCGCTGGCTGCGGCCGACCGGGCGGCGGTCGGCGGAGGAGATCGCCGCCGAGTTCAGCACCGCACTGCTGCGCGGACTGGTGCGCGACGAGGCGGTGCGGGCCGAGTGGCCGCTGCCGACCAAGTCGGCCGCGACCCAGGGATAGGCTGCGACCCATGCCGCTCGTGAGCAAGACCGTCGAGGTGAACTCGGCCGCCGACACGATTCTGGCGATCGTCGCCGACTTCGAGGCCTATCCGCAGTGGAACGACGAGGTCAAAGGGTGCTGGATCCTGCACCGGTACGACGACGGCCGGCCCAGCCAGCTGCGGCTGGACACCGAGGTGCAGGGCAATCAGGGCACCTACATCCAGGCGGTGTACTACCCGGCCGACAACCAGATCCAGACCGTGATGCAGCAGGGTGAGCACTTCGCCAAGCAGCATCAGCTGTTCTCGGTGGTCGGCATGGGCCCCGACAGTGCGTTGCTGACCGTCGATATGGACGTCGAGGTGAAGCTCCCCGTGCCCGACATCATGGTCAAGAAGGTCGTGAACGAGGCGCTGGACCATCTGGCGAACAACCTCAAGAACCGCGCGGAGTCGTTGAACACGTAGACCGCCACAAATTTGTCATACCGTCGAACTAGTGTTCGGGGTATGTCGTCCACCGCCCTTGCTGACAAGCGCATCGACGTGCTGTTTGAGGAGTTGGCGGAGTTGACCGGGCAGCGCAACACCATCGACGGACGGCTGGTGGAGATCATCGCCGAGATCGACCGCGACGGACTGTGGGGCAATACCGGGTGCCGGTCGATCGCGGCGCTGGTGGCCTGGAAGACCGGCTGCTCATCAGCGAACGCGAAGTCGATCGCCACCGTGGCGCATCGGCTGGAGGAATTTCCCCGGTGTGCCGAGGGGATGCGGGAGGGCCGGCTGTCGCTGGATCAAGTCGGCGTGATCGCCGAACGCGCCGGGCAGGGCTCCGATGCGCATTACGCGGCGCTGGCCGCGGTGGCCACGGTCAGCCAGTTGCGCACCGCGGTCAAACTCGAACCGCGACCCGACCCCGAGCGCCGGCCCGAACCGCCGCGGTCGATCACCAAACACACCGACGAGGACTTCACCTACTGGCGGATCAAACTCCCCCACGATGAGGCGGCGACGTTCGATGCGGCGCTGTCCTCGCATCGGGATGCGCTGATCACTGAGTGGAAACGCGACCACGGCAACCCCGAGGACGCCGAGGATGGCGTGCCGCCGATGCCGGGCACCGTGGATGCGTTCCTGCGGTTGGTGGCCGCCGGCTGGGATGCCGAGGTCGCCCGTCGCCCGCACGGGCAGCACACCACCGTGGTGGTGCATCTCGACGTCGCGGCCCGTGCCGCCGCGCTGCACCTGGGCCCGGCGCTCACCGACTCCGAACGCCAGTATCTGACCTGTGACGCCACCTTCGAGGTGTGGTTCGAACGCGACGGGCAGCCGATCGGATGTGGCCGGGAGACCCGCCAGATCAACCGGCGGCTGCGCCGTGTCCTCGAGCACCGCGACCGGGCCTGCGTGGTGCCCGGCTGCGGAGCGACCCGCGGCTTGCATGTCCATCACATCGTGCACTGGGAGGACGGCGGCCCGACCGAGCTGACCAATCTCGTCCTCGTCTGCCCGTATCACCACCGCCTACATCACCGGGGCGTCATCACCCTCACCGGCACCGCGGACAACCTCACCGTCACCGACGACGACGGCCAAGAACTGCGTTCGGCGTCGCTGGCCCGCCCACCGACCGGACCACCGCCCGCGGTGCCACCCTGCCCCGGTCCCACCGGCGAACGCGCCGACTGGTGGTGGTACGAACCGTTCCAGCCCCAGCCGCCACCCACGCCGAACTAGGTAGCCGAGTCGGCCCACATGCCGGTCCGGTCGAGCATGTCGGTGAGCCGCCGGGATCCGTCGGTGAACTGCCACTCCGTCAACGCGACGACGGCGTCGACGTCGCACGCCCGCATCGCGGCGATCAATTTGGCGTGGTGCTCGACGGCGCCCTGCCCCCAGTCCTCATCGTTGGCGTACACCAGTGACGGCATGTAGCGCGCGGCGTGCAGCAGGAACCACGCCAGCTTCACCCGGCCGGACAGCCGGTTCAGGGTGCGGTGGAAGGCGAACTCGGCCGCCACGATGCCGTCGGTGTCCCGCCGCTCGACCGCCAGCGCCAGTTCGTCGTTGAGGGCGGTCAACTCGGCGATGTCGGCCTCGGTGGCGTTCCTGGTGGCAGTTACCGTCAGCTCCTTGGCGATGGTCGCCTGCAACCAGAACAGGTCCTGAATGTCGTTGCGGGTCAACGGGACCACGACGTACCCGCGATGCGGCTCCAGCTCGACCATGCCTTCGCCGCTGAGCTTGAGCAGCGCCTCGCGCACCGGGGTGATGCTCACCCCGAGCTGGGCGGCCGTCTCGTCGAGACGCACGAAGGTGCCGGCGCGCAGGGCGCCGGTCATGATGGCGGCGCGCAGGTGACCGGCCACCTCCTCGGAGAGCTGCGCGCGGCGCAGACCGGCGCGCCGGACCGGTCTCTGGACGTTCGGCGGGGCGTTCACGCGACTCCTTCCGCCGACGGGGTTGTCTGGCTGCGGTCCGAGGACATAATGTGACCCGCAAGCCATATTTGATCAAATGTAAGACCTACGCAAGTTGCCACGCCACAGCCGGGCTGCCACCCGGCGCGAGTAAGGACTGGATCGTTGACCGCACAGCTGACCGGACAGCCGGAGGCGTCCACCGGCGCCCCGCTCACGCAACCGTATCTGGCCCGCCGGCAGAACTGGATGAACCAGTTGACCAGGCACGCGATGATGCAGCCCGACACGCCCGCCCTGCGCTACCTGGGCAAAACCACCACCTGGGGTGACTTGGACCGGCGGGTGACGGGACTGGCCGATGCGCTGGCGCGCCGCGGCATCGGCTACGGCGATCGTGTGATGATCCTGATGCTCAACCGCACCGAGTTCGTCGAGTCGTTCCTGGCCGTCAACCAGCTGGGCGCGATCGCGGTGCCGGTGAACTTCCGGCTGACCGCACCCGAGCTGGCATTCCTGGTGGAGGACTGCGAGTCCCGCATCGTCATCACCGAGCCGGTGCTGGCCGCGGTGGCGACCGCGGTCCGCGACATCGCGCCCCTGCTGGAGACCGTCGTCGTCGCCGGCGGCGCCACCGAGGACGGCGTGCTGGGCTACGAGGACCTGCTCGCCGAGGAGGGCGACTCCCACGAGGTGGTCGACGTCCCCAATGACAACCCCGCGCTGATCATGTACACCTCGGGAACCACCGGCCACCCCAAGGGCGCGGTGCTCACGCACACGAACCTGACCGGCCAGACGATGACGATGCTCTACACCAACGGGGCCGATCTCAACAACGACGTCGGCTTCATCGGGGTCCCGCTGTTCCACATCGCCGGCATCGGCAACCTGCTGGTCGGGCTCACGCTGGGCATCCCGACGGTCATCCACCCGCTGGGCGCCTTCGACCCCGCCGCGCTGCTCGACGTGCTGGAGGCCGAGAACGTGACGGGCATCTTCCTGGTGCCCGCCCAGTGGCAGGCGGTGTGCGCGGTGCAGCAGGCCCAGCCGCGCGCGCT
>ERZ724513.847-NODE-847-length-15349-cov-5.621093_pt1 | contig 15349 bp, 17 predicted proteins | sample MGYA00376046_ERZ724513 | MGnify/ENA primary metagenome ERZ724513 (study PRJEB28724, sample SAMN07190883) | activated sludge metagenome | isolation source: activated sludge of sewage treatment plant in Hong Hong | place: Hong Kong | collected 2016-03-17 ...
TTCCGCGTACGGCTTCATGCACCCGCACGCACAGAACCGCGGCAGTTCCAACGCCGACAGCAGCGGCTCGGCCGAGATGAACCGGCGCGCGGCCGGTGTCCGGACGAGGTCACTGACCCGCCACAAGGTCGCTTCGTTTTCGACGGTGACGCCCAGGTGGACGTTCGGAAGGGGCCACGGCACTTCGTCGGCGAGGCGCGCGGTTGCCTTGATGGAGGTCCGGCGTTCACTGCGGACGCGGTTGAGCAGGTTGAAACCCGCGTTGCGGACCATGGCCTCGAAAGACGGCTCGACGCCATCGCCGGCTTTCGTCAACAGAGTCCGCATCCTGGCCGAACGCTTCGTGAGGACTTGGAACGTGTGCTGCGGGGACACTGCCATCGTGCCGAACACCTCAGCCACAAAGAAGTCGGGGACGTCCTTATGGAACAGGTCCGACTGGGCGTTCACGAAGACGCTGCTCGGCTTCGTCCAGTGCAGCGGCTGCTCGAGCCGGTCCGGCAGCAGGTTGATCTTGCCCGTCCATTCGCCGTCGGCGGCAGTCCCGGCGTACGCGGGGTGTTCGCTCATCCGAGTGGCCGTCACGATCGCGTAGCAGCGGTCGCAACCTGCCGTCACCTTCGTGCACCAGACGATCGCTTGCCAGGTTCGTCCGGTCCACGCGATGCCGGTCTTAGCGCCCATTGGTCGTTCCGTTCTTGTCGTGCTCCACGAGCCGGACGGTGAGGTGCTTGCCGTAGTCGATCCAGCCCCATGGGTCAGGTCCGAGCAGGCGTGTGACGGCAGCCTCAAAAGTCTCGCCAGGCGTGACCGTCACAGCGACCGTCCGGTTGCGCTCCGGCTGGGTCAACATCACGGAGATGGTTCCCGTCAGCGCCGCCGGAGTGATGAGAGGATCTGTAACCCAGGCGATGGCAGGCTCTGGTTCGAGCTCTGACGGCGAGTCGACCGGCTCTTCCGGGTCGTCCTGGACCATCCAGGATTCGAGCTCGGCCACGCCACCGAAGACGGCAGGGTCGGAGCGATACATGATGGTGCCTCACTGCGGTAGGGGTGTTACCCCTACACGGTGTGCGGCAGGTCAGCAGCCGGAGGCGACGTTCGAGGCCCGTAGCAGACACCGAGCATGTTCCCGTCATGGCGGAGGAAGCAGATCCGTCCGTCCACGACTTGGAATCGCGACATGCGACCGCACTCAGGACACTTCTTCAGCCGTGCCACCCGTCGGCCTTGACCACGGAGGCTCACGAGCCGGTCTCCCGGTAGAACCATCCGAGCCAACCGTCGGGGACGCTCGGAAGGCCCTGCAGATAGTCGGCCAGCACCGCGGCCAAGGCGGCGTGCTTCGCCGGCGTGAGTGGGTGGCTCGGTTCGACCAGCAAAGTCGAACCGTCCCAGGCCGCCAGCCAGTCGCCTCCGTAGCGGGTGTCAGCCCGCGCCAGCGCGTCATCCAAGGTCGTGAACGTCTCCGACTGCGACCACAATTTGAGGTGCCCGATGGTGACTGTGAGCCGGCCACGCTTGCGTCCGGCCCAGAGGGCCTGAACAGTCACCTGTCCCCGCTCCCGGTCCCACGTCTGCGTGTCCGGCCGGACGGCATATGGACGCTGAGACGGCGCCCAGGTGGGGCGCGGCACGTAGCCCATCAGCCGATGTCCATCCGGGTGTGGCCTTCTAGGTCGGAGGCGTCCTGTTGGTGACCCCACGGGTGCGGACTCACTCCCGCCATCAACCCTTCCCTCCATCGGCTTCGAGGGGCACGAGTACGCGCAGCGCATTCACCGCGTACTCGACCGACACCTTCTGTCGGCCGTACACCCGGTCCGGTTCAGTGCCTGGCAGGTACTCGCTCCAGTCGTCCACCAGTTCGGTGATCCCTTCGCGCAGGCGCCGGGCTTCGTCCGCGTAGTGGTCGCGGTCGGCGTGGGCCCTCTGGATGATGGCGTTCCCGTCGACGGCAGCGAGCATGGCTGCGTTCGCCCGAGCGATCTCGGCGTACAGCGGCGCCAGCACTTCCCGCAGCGGTTCGATCACCGCGAGCGTGCTCGCACACGGCCATGAGGCCGGGTGCATCCGGACGTGGGTCGTGCAGTGCTGCCCGTCGCCTGTCCAGTCGGGCGCCGGGACGCAGCCGGCGATCTTCGTGGCGGCTGTCAACAGTTGCTCATCGGCGGGCGGCTGGACGCTCATGACGTGGGCTCGTATTCGGTGAAGCGCAGCACTTCGACTGCGCCGGTGGTAGGGGTCGTGATGGTCAGAGCCAAGCCGCGCCGGTCGACGGCATCCCACTTCCCGCCGCCGGACTCGCGGCAGAGTCGACGTACCCACCACGCTTGCGCCGGGGTGTAGCCCTCCCAGATGTGACGGTCCGTCTCGACATGGCCGTCAGCGAATGTGCGCGTGACGATGAGCAGGGTGTGCTGGTCTTGGTTCATACGGCGACAGTGTGCGGCGGGGCTCATCGCTCGTCCTGGGCGTCACTCGCGTCGAGCGCGACGGCCACGGCACCGGCAAGAGTCCGTTCTCCGCTGCGGATGGTAGGGATGGTGTCGCGCAGCGCCTGGGCGAAGAGGTCGCGGAACGGAGTGCGCTCAGGTGGGGTGACGGCGGCCAGCGCCCGAGCGAGTTCCGGACGAGCTCCGACTAGGGACGCCACCGCGACAGCTTGGGCGCACGGCCAGACCTGCTCGTGTCCGCCATGGGTCTGACAGGTGATGCGACCGCGGCGCACGGTCGGCTTGCAGCGCAGCAGCTCCATCGCTTCGACGCCGGTGAGCGCGGGAGGCTCCGGTTCGGTCACTGGCTCGTCGGGGAGGGCGGCTGATGACCAGTACGCGGTGCCGATGGTGAAGCCGGTCAGAACAGTGCTCCCGCCGACAGACAGGCACAGACCAAAGGCAAGCCAGAGCCTGACGAAGTTCTCGCTGAGACCGAGGTGACTCAGGAAGGCGGCGTTGCCCAAAGCGAGCAGGCCGGTGATGATCGCCCAGAGGCAGGCTCGCGCGGGTGGGAGGTCGATGAACCGGTCCACGAAGTCGGGGTGACGCCTCGGTCGATTCGGAAGGTCGTCCGTCGCTGCCAGCGCGGTGCTGCGGTCCGCCAACAGTCGGCCATGCCGGACCGCTTCGGGACACGGCCACACCCGACCGTCGATCGGGCCGTGCACAGTGCAGGCGATCCCGTGACCGAGCCGCTTCTTCCGGCAGCCGAGTTCGCCCATCGCTACGAGAGTCAGCGCGTCGTCCTGGTGCGGATCGCTCATCGGTGACCCCCGTCGAGCCGGTCAGCGATCGCCTTGATCAGCACGGTCCCGCCGTACGAGCCAGCCGCCAGCACAGCCATTAGAGTCGGCGGGTAGGTGCAAATCAGGCCGACCAGGAACGTCAGGTCTCGCCAGACGCCGTCAGGCATCACGATGGAGACGAGCAGAAGCACGACCCCTAGGGCGAACGCCTTCAGCAGCCCCTGAACAGTGCGGTCGCGCAGCCAGTAGGCGACCGATACGCGCCAAAGAGCTACCGGCGGTGCGTCGGATGGGGTGTGCTCGTCACGGTTCATGCGATCACTGTGTGCGGCGGGACTCATCGGGTCGCCGTCGGCCGTGGCCAGGTCGTCGTGCTGATAGTGGGGCGAGGCCAAGACGTGCTGCTGGATGCGGTGGAGGTGCTGACAGTCGGGCGCGCCCAGGTCGTCGTGTTCGACGCGCTCACGCTCGGCTTCGAGACTGGGGTCGGCGGGGCGGTGGCGACCAACGTCAACGTGTCCGCCGACGACTGGGTGACGGTGATGGTCTGCGTCGGCAGGGAAGTGGTGGCCGCTGTCGGCGGGGCCGGCACGACGAAAGTCTCGGCCGGACTGGCGGGTGCCAGGTCGCTCGGCGCCGCGGTCGCGCTGGCCGTGACGATCGGCCTGTCGGTTCGTGCGGCGCTTGAGCCGAAGTAGAGAGCCATCGACAGCCCAAGCGCGACCACCAGTGCGACGGCCATCACCAAGGCGATCCACATGCTGCGCGTGAATGTGGGAACGGTCGGGTCGTCGGTCATCAGGTCGGCCTTACCTCAGGTGTTGGGTCACTCGGACTGTGTGCGGCGCAGCACACTGCTCGGGCATGACGGAGAATCCAACGGGGACCGCAGGCCAGACCGGCTGCACTCCCGAGTGCGCTGCGCCGGTGAAGTGCCCGGTCTGCGGCAATGACCTGCCGCCGCGTGGACGATCCGTTCCGATGGCGATGCCGCTGCCGTCCTGCTGCGATGAGCGCCGTCACTTGCCGTCCAACACCCGGCATCTGTGGTCGGCGGGCGAACTGGACGACTGAACCTGGGTGCTCCGATCGACCCCGTACACATGAGGGGTATGACGCGTAACCGCAGACCTTCCGGTGCCCCGGGCAGCACGGGCGGTCAGTTCGCCCCGGACGTCCGGGCGCAGACCGACCTTGACCTGCGCGGCCCCAGCTCGACATGGTCGGAGGAGAACATCCTCGCGAACGTCGACTATTGGATGACCGACGCCGGTCACGCCGAACTGGTCACGCTCGTGGCCGAAGCGAAGGCCGCAGCGGACGCCAGCCGTACCGGGGTGCCCGAGGGTGGCGGACGCGCGTCGGATCACCTGAAGTGGTGGAACTCTGCGGTCCGCAAGGAAGCCTCGGACGCGGAAGGCACGCTGCGCTCGATCGAGAAGGCTCGCGCCGAAGACACGCTGGCGGCCGACATCCGGGCGAGCGTGTTCCCGGAGACTGTGACTTCCGCCTTGACGACAGAGGCTCAACGTCCCCCGACCCGGCAGTCGGTCGAAGACTCGAACGGCAACTGGAACACTGCGACAGTCATCGGGTCGGTGGTTGTCACAGAACCGTTCGAGGGAACCCAGCACTACGAGACAGCCGCGTGGTACACCAAGCACCAGATCCAGCCGGGCACCTATGAGGTGCGACTGGATGACCGCGGGATGGTCCGGGTTGGCTACGACACGGTGATCACCGACGAGTTCTTCCCGACGCTGCTCGGTGGTGTCCCGCTACGCGGTGGGCAGCCTGACGCCAAGCCGAACGTCGGCAAGGCGGGGAGCCACCACGTCAGCGCGTACGAGTTCTCACTGCCGGGTGCGTACGCTCCTGGCCTGCCACAGTTCGGCGGCGCGCTCGTCTTGCGCCGCGGCGTGACAGTCCAGCGCCAGCCACGCACCGGGGTGAGCGGGCTGCTGTTCCTGACGAAGCTCAAGTTGCCGGCCGACGTTGAAGTGCTGCCGAACATCGAGAACGAGTTCCGCCGCCGCTGGTACGGGCGCTGACCCTCAGTCGTCGCTCGGCCGATCACTTCACGCTGGGCGAGCAGACCTTCAGCCCAGTAGAACTCATCCGTCTTCCGAGCTGTCGGCATACACGACAAAGACATCAAGCCCAGTTCGCTCGACCACGACACCGTAGGTAGCCATCGCTGGTCACCAGTCCGACAGACGGAGCAGGACGTACAGCACCCCAGACGTGACCGAGTCGATGGCTTGTTCGATCAGCTCGGCGGCGACAGCCTTGGCGTGGACATGCCAGCGCGGGGTGCCGGCGTGCTTTGGGGTGTAGGGGCGAGGGAGTTTCATGTCCTGGCAGTGTGCGGCGGTCAGTTCAAGACGGGCCTGTTACCGGATGATCGTGATCGGCAAGTCGTTGAGGCTGCCCACCTCGCGCGCATCAGCCAGCAGCGGCTCCCCGTCCGAACCGGTGACGCCTTCGATGAGGGTTCCCGGAACCTCGAACCGGTCGTGAGCCGTCCACAGCATCGTCGGAGCCACGCCCCGGCAATCCGCGTACACCGCGTCTTGGGTGATCCATACCGCGAAGGCGCTCACGCCGGGCTCGAAGTGAGCGTCGCGGTGATTCTTCGAGCGACCACCTACTGGTAGTCGCTCGAAGCGCAGGAGAGGCTTGCGCCCTGACGCTGCCTGGGCGAGCAGCACGTCACGGCGGACCCGATCGGACGCGGCTGCAGGCGAACCCGGAACGCGATGGCGCGCTGCCACCGCAGCAGTTCGTCGTCCGGCCCGTCTGTTAGGACGATCTCCAGGCTGGGGTCGCCATCCAGAGACTCCACCCACCATTCGACCGTCTGCGCCGCCCGGGCTTCCCCACTCGGCTAGGGCCTGCTGCGCGAACGGTGGGATCGGCGTCCTGCCCGCCTCCCAGCGGTCGATGGTCCGTTGCGCGATAGACAGCCGGCCAGCCGCGTCGCTGACGGTCAGCCCGAGGCCTTCCCGGATGACCCGGAACGTGAGCGGAGTCATCCGACGTAGAAGCAGCCGGGCTCGACCTGGTTGAGCGAGTGCACTTCGGTCGCCTCGATGACCTGCTCGAAACTCGCGGCGACGCGAGCGATGGCTGGGCGAAGAGAGACATCGCCGTTGCGCCGGACGACACAGACGGGCGGCTCGTCCAGCCAAGCAACCCACACGTTGTCGGCCGCGGCGTCGGCGCCGGCCAAGATCGCAGGAAGCCACGTCACCAGCCAGCGGTGCTCGTGACCCCACACGTCGGTCGCGGTGATCGTTTGGCTGCACGCTCGAAGATGTTCGGCCTGCGCACGGGGTAAGAGTGTTGCGGTCATGGGAGTCCTCCCGTGGGGCTGGGGATGTGGCCGATGCCTGTCCCTGGTCTGATCGTGCCGGAAGGTCCCGGCTCGGTCAGTGATGCAGTGTGCGGCGGTCAGCCGGACTCGGACTGCAGGATCGTGAGGATGGCGTCGCGGACTTCGCCGCGCTTCTTGGTGCGACGAGGTCCGACCTGATCCGAGAGGCCGGTACCTTTGACTTCGATCCAGGTCTGCCAGCCCGTCCACGTGCGGCGCCAATGGGCGTCCCGGATCTCGATGAGACGGTCGCCGAGGTCGATCGCGATTCGCTTGTCGTCCCGGAACGTGTAGAGCTGCACAGGCTCGATCCCAGCATCCGCAAGCGTCTTGGCGAGTCGGTCCCAATGATCTTTCGGATCGGCGATCGCCGCTGCCGTAGTGACATCCATGCCCTGGCAGTGTGCGGTCGCAAGTCAGCGCAGCCATCAGTCGCAGCGAAGCGAGGCAGCCGACCGGCGATAGCCGCAGATGGTGGCCGGTGCCAGGCCGGGCGGGGCCTAAAGGAAGCCTTCGGCCGCTTCGCGGCCTCGGCGGTTCGGTCCGTGCGGTTCGTTCGTCGCGTCGCGGTCTGGGCCGGGTCGGTCTGTTGCGGGTTGTTCGGTTCGTTCGGGGTGTTCGGTGTGTGCGCTGCGTTCGGTTCGCCCACGGGGTTTGCAGAGTGTCAGTTCCATGTATCGGTCACCAAGACGTGTTTTTGAGTCTCGCGCTCCGCGCTGTTCGATTCACCTTGAGTCTCCACACGTTGCCCCCCGCAGGGGCCGATGCCGCCGAACGACCAACCACCCCGTCCAGCACGTTCAATCCGGTCAGTTCGGCAGGCAGAGGGCGCGGGATCGCCGCGGGCGCGGGTTTCCTGCCAAACGGGCATCTGTTTCCCCCTGGGAGTGTCCGATTGTGTGGGACGTTTCCCAGGGGCCGGTTGGCGCATGTTGCATGACATGGACGTCTTTCGCCGCTCAGCCCGAACGCTCGGAGGATCCGGCGCGCGTCAGATGGTCTGGCGGCTGGATCGAGGTGGTGCCGAGCCAGACCGTGAGGTTGTCGTGCAGCGCTCGAAGGCGGTAGGGCAGGCGGTCCGCAGTGCTGGTCGAGCTGACCTGGTGATCGTCCACGATGGCTCCGGCGTTCGCTCATACCTGTCTGTTCCGACCGGCACGGCCGGCCCGACGGTGGCACGCGCCTTGAGCGCTGCGGTCGGAGCGTCCACGACGGATGTCGAAGAGCTGCCGGACCTGGCGGCACCGGTGGTCGGCCTGTTGCGCGCCAACCCGCAGTCTTCGGCGAGCCGAGAGACGGCCGCTGGCGCTGACCCGTTGGAGTCCGCGTCCACGCTGGCGCGCGAGCTTGCTCCCGGCGAATGGCTGGCCGTGTCATTGCGGGCGCCTCATCGGGGCGAGACGAAGCGGGTGCGTGCCTGGTACCGGGCTCGGCTGGCAGCGCAGACCCATTCGACGCTCGACCCGGAAGTGCTTGTGGCGTCGATCAGTGCTGGCGCAACCAGTCGCGAACGCGCGGCCTCCCACATGACACAGGTCGCGTCGGCGATGCCCGGCTTTGACATCGAGGTGAAGCCGGTCATTCCACGACGCTACGCCGCAGCGGCAGCGTTGATCTTGCTTACGGCGCTGCTCTGGTTCGGGGTGGCGTGGCTGACCGACTCGGCGCTGACGGGCGTGCTCGCCGCTCTCATCCCGGCGATCGTCGCTGGGATCGACCTGGCTGGTTGGCCGCTAGGCCGCCGCTGGCGTTCTGTCGCGCGCGCCCGGGCCGGTCGGTTCGCCGCTCCACCGCGGCGTTGGCTTCCCCCTCGCGCGCCGCGCGCTGCGATGAAACGTGAAGACGGCTCGGTGACACCGGCGAGCAATGGCAGCTACCCGCTGGATGGGGCAGCGTTCCTGTTCGGGCCGGGCGTCTTCGTCGGTGTCGCTGCTCCGCGCGCGGAAGGTCTCGCTGGCGCGACCCGACTGCGAGAACCGAGCCCGGCCATCCTCGAGCGGATCGGCCCAATGATCGGGACGGCCGGGTCACGGGAACTGCCGGTGCACCTGTCGGCGTCCGACCTGTCTGCCGGCGTCGCGATCCTCGGGATCCCCGACTCAGGAAAGTCGGTGTTGGCTCGGCTGATCTACGGCTGGGTCTGCCTGGAACGGATGCGACCGTCCGGCCTGCCCGGCTGGCCGGGGCGGAACAGCGCAGTCATCGCGTTCGAGAACAAAGGTCAAGGCGCGGCGCGCTACCAGGCATGGGCAGCATCGGTCGGCGACACGGCAATCCTGGTCGATGTCGCCAGTCCGACTGGGCCCCGAATCGACCTGTTCGCCGGGCCGGGTGGCGTGCGTGAACGGGCAGCACGATTCATCGACCACATGGTCTACGGCTTCCCGGACGGCGCCGTGCAAGGCGAGTCCACCGAGTCGCTGACCGCTGTCATTCAAGGCGCACTGGCGATCCCGTATGCGGATGTCGCCGAGGCGGGCTTGGGTCGCCTGAACAACGAGATCGTCATCGCGCATGCGCTGCTGGGCGGGCAGGGCGATGATGTCGGCAAGAGGCTGTACGAGATCCTGGAGCGAGCCCGGTCGGACGCGAAAGGCACGCCTGCGTTCGATGACCTGGAAGCCGCCACTCGATCACTGGCCGTGTTCTACGGCGACGGCGGCACGGCCGCGTCACGGCGCGCCTCGTTCAAGGCGGCCCGTAACAAGCTGGACGCGCTCGTCACGGTCGGGTCGTTCTGGTCGCATGACCGGCCGGCGCTGACCTGGGACCAGATTCTCGCCGGCCATCTGAATGTCGTCATCAACACCGGCGTCTCGACGGACGGTGACCAGATGACCGACAAGTCGGTCGAGTTCATGTCCGGGATGCTGCTGCACGCGCTGCGGGGAGCGATCTCCCGCAACTGCTTCGGCTGGCTGGCCGACGGTCGCAGCGTCTGGTTGTTCGGCGACGAGTTGAAGTTGCTCGCAGCCAGTGGGTCGGAAGTCATCGAGTGGACCCGTGAACAGGGCCGCGAGTTCGGAGTGAAGCCTGTCTTCGCCAGCCAACGTCCAGACCAACTGCGTCCGGACGTTCGGTCGTCACTGATGGGTTTCGGAACGATGGGCTGGTTCAGTCAGAACAGCGCCGGAATCATTGACGAGGCCGTGCGCGACCTCGGCACCGACGGCACCGTGTGGTCGGCGGCAGACATCGCCGCGGTCCGCGCCCATCACGCCCTGATCCGCACGACGGTGGGCAAGCATCGGCAGCCGGGCGTCCCGGTGAAGATTGCCTACTTCGAGGATGACTTGACCGCGTTCCCCGCAGCGCAGGGCTACCCGAAGGCAGTCCCTGTGTGGGAGGTCGATGTCCAGTGGTGACTCAGCGCACCGGTGGCGTTCCGTGGACCGACCTCGTGTCGGCCTGTCCGAATGAGCAGTACCGCACCGCGAACCGGGTCGACCCGTACTGGGCCGGCATGTGGTCGATGTCCACGACCGCTGCATGGCTTTCCCGCGCGACAGCGGAACGTCAAGCCAGGATGGGCCTGCTGCGGGTGCCGGTGTCTGCCAGCGGCCTCGGGATGTCTGCCGATGAGGCTCGGGCCCGGATCGTTGGGAATGCTCGCCGTCGGCGGCTCACCCAGCTCGCGGCGATCGGCATGTGGCGTACCGCGACGGTTCAGCAGGTCGCTGCGCTGACCGGACAACCTGCAGCCGCTGGCAGGCACAGCGTCGACCGGGACGTGCTGTGGGCCGCGGGCATGACTGAGCAGGGCGTCGTGGTCACCTCACTGCGCAGCAAGCTGCCGACCTTGCTGCGCCCGGATCCGCGCGGGGACTGGGATGAGCTCGCGCAGTCATTGACGTTCGCTGAGCGAGTCGCAGTGACCGGCGGGCAGCCGTGGCGATGGGGCGCACAGTACGACCGGCACAACGTGCTGGCCACCGAGCTCGGCCTGCGGGTCGCCGAGTTCGCTCCGGTCGCGACAGTGCTGGGGGAGTCACTGGCTGGCGTCGACCTGTTGCTGGGCGGCACGGGCCGCTCCGGCGCCGGGTCCCGCAGTGGCGACATGGTGATCGTGCGCCCAGACGGGTTCAAGATCGTCATCGAAGTGACTGCCACAGTCACGAGCGACTTCCGCGAGAAAGTCCGCCGCTGGGCTCACGTACTCACTGCTCGGCGTCAAGCTGACCTGGCCGTGTGCTTCGTGGAGCTCGCTCATCCGGATCGCCGCGATGCGAGCACCGAAGTGCACCGACTGCTGCGCCGGGCCGTCACCGAAGCCGCCCACTCCAGCTTGGACGCCGAAGACGCTCGAGTGCCGGAGCTGTTCAGTGTTGCCCGGTGGCAAGAGTGGTTTCCCGAGCCTGGGCGTGTCGACCCGGACTTCACTCGGTTGCGGGCTTGGCGGCCGACTGGTCCGCGACGCGACCCGTGGGAGTCGGTCGACCTAGCCGACCCGAAATCTCTGCGGTTCCGTCCGCCGACGGCGGCATCACGGGCTGCGACCGAAGCGATCATCTCGAACTCGGCGATGCTGTGGGGCACCCCGTACTGGACTCGGAGCGGGATGCCGACCCCAGATGTGTCCGGTGAGCTGCTAAGTCATGCGGGGTTGAATGGACTCGTAGTGGCTCCGCGCAGGCCGCGCCGGGAGTCTCTGGTGTGGTGAACGGGCCGACTGGTTGGGTATGCCGCACACTGTGCGTGTGTACGTAACTGAAGTGAACTGACGAACGCACCTAGAGCCCCCGACACATCTAAAGTCAGGACCCACCATGAACAAGCGCACCCTCGCGGCCGCCGCACTGGCACTGCTCACTGCCGTTGCCATCCCGGTGACTGGCAAGATCCTCGCGTCCGGCGACCCAGCCTCCGTGGTCGCGGTCGCGACGAGCCCAACAACGTCGTCCACACCGACGACCGAGGCGACCGACACGCTGATCGCGACGCCTGCCCCGACTTCCGCCGCGGTCATCTCGAGCCCGGCCCCGGCGGCTTCCAGCACGACGCCGGCCGTGAAGACGTCTTCGAGCACGTCCAGTGCGCCGAGGACGTCCACGTCAGCGACCAGCTCGAAGGCGACCACCACGAAGGCATCCACGACAAGCTCGACCACCACGAAGGCATCCACGACAAGCTCGACCACCACGAAGGTATCCACGAGCTCCACGAGCTCGACGCCGGCGCCGACGACGACCAAGCCGAAAGTCACCCCGTCGATCACGAGCAAGTCCTGCTCGATCGACTCGGTGCTCGGCGCGGCTGTCATCAAGGTCTCTGTGTCTGACCCAGACAGGGTGGGTTTCACTCTGCGGGTCAAACTCAACAGCACAACGAAGACGTTCAACCCGGCGGTAGGCAGCCAGCCGTACAAGTTCTACGTTGTTGGGCCGACCTCGGTCACTGCCTGCGAGGCGAGTCTGGTCTGACCTCCGCGGTGCCGGGGGCTTCGCGCCCCCGGCACAATCAGGTCCACCACCTTCCTGCCCGCATGGCGAGCCCGGTCGAATCTGATGGGTTGAGTTCAGGCCGCGCTACCTCGGCTTCGTGAGCCAGGGCGCGGACGTCTAGACAGTGTGCGGCGGGCCTAGGCCAGGACTGCTGGCGTTTGGATCGGGTCGCCAGCCATGGTGTACCCCGCGCCGCGCCTCACGCGCTCCTGGGCTGCCATGAGGGCGAGCCGCCTCGATGCGTACGGGCGCGTGTGGATGAGGCGACCGTCCCATCTCCGCACGACACCCCACCAGGGACACATGCAGGGCGGGTCAACCCTCAGATGGCTGTACGGGTCCGGGTTGTCGTTGGGGTCGTCTGGGTTCGGCTCGGACACCCAAGTCTCCCGGTCTTCGCAGCAGTCGCCCTGGTGAGCGTCCTGCAAGATGCACCAGTCGTCCACGGCGCAGCTCCACTCGAGCGCGGCTTGTGCCGTGTCGCTCACATCGAACCGTCCGTCCGGGCGGGGTGTCAGGTGACCGTCCGTGACGGCTTCGGTCAGTTCGGCGAGGCTGCGGGGGCTCATACCTTCACTGTGTGCGGCGGCGGCTGCGACACCCGGTGCTCCCGCACTCAACAGTCTTGACAAAGAACCTTGCCGCGCTTCGCCCCAGCTCGGCAGGCTCCGCGCGCCATTGGCGCATGTTGCTAGGTAGAGCGCCCGCCGGCTTCTCGGCGCGCGCGTCCACCGAAAGGAAACCCATGAGCGTCAAGACGCGAACGCGAGTCGCGATCGCCGCGATCCTCGCTGGAGTCGCGACGGCGGTGGTTGTCGCGCCTGCATCGGCGAACATCCCTAACCTGGTCGGCTATTACTCGGGTGTCGCTGGCACAACGGCGCTGGGAACCATGCTCGCCCCCGACTTCAGCGAGCGCGAGGTGTGCATCGACTCGATCTCGCACACACCGACGACGAAGACCGACCCCTATCTCGACTCGAGTCACCCCGAGATCGCCTACCTGATGGAGAAGTGGGCCGCCCAAGACACAGACGACACTCGCGCCGCGGCTCTCGCCCTCATGGTCAAACGGGCCTACGACAGCAACGTTGGCGAGGCTGACGCCACCTTGGCCATGAACTACTTCGACCCCTACCGTTCGGGGATCCTCGCCGACGTGGCCGAGATGGCGTCCGACGCCTCCGCCAATGCGGGCCCGTACACCTCGTCGCCGACACTGCACGTGACAAACCTGGTCCCGACGACCGGTACCGCCGGCGACCTGGGCATCCAGTCCGCGGCAGGCAACTACCAGGCTGGCTACACCTTGACGGTCACCCTCAGCGGCCCGGCGGTGTTCGATTCGACTGGAACGAGCACCGCGAGCCTGACCACCACGACGGCGGCGCAGAGCTTGACGTGGCATGCCACCGGTGCGGGTCAGATCGACGTCTCCACGAGCGCTGTCACCCCCAGCGCCTCGGTGAAGATCTATCCTCCGGAGGCCAGCGGCTACCAGCGACTGCTGGTCGCGCCGGACAGCACCACAGTGAACGGGCAGGACCCGATCGACGTCGCGGTGAACACGGTGTACACGCCGACTGTCACCACCAACACGACTTCGATCCTTGTGAATGCCGGTGCGAGCCTGGCTGACGTCGTGCACGTGACCAAGGCTGCCCCGGATGCGGCTTTCGACGGCACGACCGTCCTGTACGGTCCGTTCGCCACCGAAGCGGCAGCAGCCGCCTCTGCCCCGGCAGGCGCCCCGGTTGTCGGGACTGCCACTTTCAGCGGCACGACTGACGCGAACGGTGCCGCCACGGTCACGAGCTCGACGCTGGCCACGGTTGGCTCCGGCTATTACACCTGGGTCGAGACGCTGAACCAGATGAATGCCAGCGACGGGACTGTCCTGTCGGCACCAGTCACCGGCACCTTCGGTGTCTCGAGCGAGACGACCCTGTCTTACGCGCCGAAGATCACCACGAAGATCAGCTCGACGCTGGCGATCGTCGGCTCGAAGGTCACGGACACCGCCACGGCGTCCGGCATCCAGACGAGCGTTGGCGGGAAGACCATCGTCAACACACTCACGGGCATGCTGGTTGGCCCGGTCGCTGCGTTGAAGGACGCCAACGGTGCGCTCACCTGCACCGGGGTCGATTACACCGGTGCGCCGGTGGCGGTGAAGATCCCAGCCACGCCGGTCACTAAGGACGGCGACATCACCGGCCTCGGGGCGTTCACATTCCCGTCTGTTGGATGCTTCTCCTACGGCGAGACGCTGACGTGGTCGGTCACGGGTGGGGCTCCGACGGACTCGGGGACGTACCTGCACCCGGTCGGCCAGGTCACCCAGACAGTCCTGGTCACCGAGCCTGCCATGTCCACCACGGCCAGCCAGCAGGTCTCTGCTGTCGGCCAGCCGCTGACGGACACGGTCATCGTGACCGGCACAAACGGCGCTGCTGGCACCATCTACCCGACCCTGTTCGGCCCGATGTTGCCGGCGAACGGCTCGTGCAAGGAGATCACCGACGCGATGTGGCGTGCGGCGATCACCGCTGGCACCGTGGTTGGCGTTGACGCGCCCGCACTCGAAGTCTCTGGGGACGGCACGGTCGTGACGGCGGAAGTCACCCCGACTGCTCCTGGGTGCCACCACTGGTACGAGTCGGCCGAGTTCGTCAACGGAACGTCGACCCCGACGGTTGTCAAGACCCCGCTGGGCGTGAGTGCCGAGACGACCCTGGTGTTGGCTCCGGCCATCACGACGGTTGCCTCGAAGGTTGGCCAGGATGGCGACTTCATCGACACGATCACTCTGACCGGGACGTTCGGCGCGCCGGGCACGATCACCGGGTTGGTCTACGGTCCGATGCCGTCTGCCGACGGGACCTGCACCGACGTCACCTGGGCGGGCGCGCCCGAGTTCGCTGCGATCGCCCCGATTGCCACGACCGGCGACGGCACGTACGTGACTAAGACGATCATTCGCGACGCGAAAGGCTGCTACACCTTCGCCGAGGTTTGGACGTCGGCGGACAACAAGACGGTTGTCGCCAACTCCGGCGCTGGACAGGTCTCCGAGACCCTGTACTTCTCGGAAGGCCGCGGCGGCAACGGCATCAACACCGGCCTGATCAGCGACAGCGGCGCCCCCACGGCGCTGGTGGTGCTCGGCAGCCTGGTGATGCTCGCCGGTGTCGGTGGTCTCGTCGTGGCGGCTCGCCGTCGGCGTGAGGCCGCCACCGTCTGACGGTGTTCCCGCGAGAGTTCGCCCCAACCTACGCAGGTGGGGCG
>ERZ724513.850-NODE-850-length-15323-cov-3.933128_pt1 | contig 15323 bp, 7 predicted proteins | sample MGYA00376046_ERZ724513 | MGnify/ENA primary metagenome ERZ724513 (study PRJEB28724, sample SAMN07190883) | activated sludge metagenome | isolation source: activated sludge of sewage treatment plant in Hong Hong | place: Hong Kong | collected 2016-03-17 ...
CTCCGCCAACGGCACCGACGACGGCAGCTTCGTCCCCGCCGTCAACGTCGCCGCGAGCGCGGGGAGCGCCAGCCTCACCCTCGAGAGCCCGGCATTCGCCACCGGAGGGGCGCTGCCCGTCGAGTACACGTGCGACGGCGCGGGGGCCAGCCCACCGCTCGCCTGGTCGGGCGTCCCCGCCGGGACCGCCGAGCTCGCCCTGATGATGACGACGCTCGCGAAGGACGGGGAGAAGTGGAACTGGGTCCTCTACGGGATCCCGGCCACGGTCACGGCCCTCGCGAGGAACAGCACCGGCGTCGGCACCGCGGGGCTCACGAGCGACGGGCCGCTCCTCGCCTACTCGCCCCCCTGCTCGCAGGGCCCGGGCGCCAAGACCTACACGTTCTCCCTCTACGCCCTCTCCTCGGCGCCGACGCTCCCGTCCTCCGCGAGTCCGGTCACGGGACCCGTCCTCACCGCCGCGATCGAGGACCTCACGCTCGCGACGAGCCGCCTCGACGTCACCTACGCGCGATGAACAGGAGCGCAGCGATGAACACGACTTCCACAGGTTTCGCGACCGCGAGGACGACGCTCCTCGCCGCGTTCCTCGTCCTCGCCCTCGGGGCCTCGGCCGGGACGCGGACCGTGGGCCTCTTCGTGAACGACACGCGGGCGTTCGCGGGGTACACGCTCTTCTCCCCGAAGCACAACACGATGACCTACCTGATCGACAACGCCGGCCGGGTGGTCCACAGCTGGACGAAGAGCACCTACGAGCCGGGCCAGTCGTGCGTCCTGACCGAGAACGGGCGCCTGATGCGGGCCTGCATGACGAAAAGCCAGCTGAGCACCGGCGGCGGCGAGGGGGGACGCCTCGAGGAGTACGACTGGGACGGGAACCTGACCTGGCAGCTCGACTGGTCCACGACCCAGTACATGCAGCACCACGACTTCCGCATCCTCCCCAACGGGAACGTCCTCCTCCTCCAGGTCGAGAAGAAGACCGTCGCGGAAGCCCTCGCGGCCGGGTTCGACCCGAGCAGGTTCCAGGCGGAAATCACGAGCAACGGGTTCCTGCTCCCGGACAGCGTCGTCGAGATCCAGCCGACGCGGCCGGTCGGCGGCAAGGTGGTCTGGGAGTGGCACGTCTGGGACCACCTCATCCAGGACTACTCCTCCTCGAAGGCGAACTACGGGAACGTGGCGGCGCACCCCGAGAAGATCAACCCCGCCGCCGACGGCAAGCAGATCCCGGCGTTCTGGAACCACATGAACGCCCTCTACTACAACGCGGCGCTCGACCAGATCGTCATGAGCGTCCGCGGCAACAGCGAGATCTGGGTGATCGACCACTCGACGACCACGGCCGAGGCCGCCTCGTCCTCCGGCGGGAAGCGGGGGAAGGGCGGGGACCTCCTCTACCGGTGGGGGAACCCGGTGATGTACCGCGCGGGCACCGCCGCGGACCAGAAGCTCTTCCAGCAGCACGACGCGCACTGGGTCGACGCCGACTGCCCGGGCGCCGGGGACTTCACCGCGTTCAACAACGGCCTCGGGCGGAACTACTCGACGGTCGACGAGTGGACGCCCCCGGTCGACGCCGAGGGCAACTACGCGCTGACCTCGGGCTCGGCCTTCGGCCCGAAGAGCTTCACCTGGAGCTACACGGCGACCCCTCCGACGTCTCTCTACGCGGAGGCCATCTCGAGCGCCCAGCGGCTCCCGAACGGCAACACGCTGATCTGCGACGGCACGAGCGGGAGGTTCCTCGAGGTGACGAGCGCCGGCGAGACGGTCTGGAAGTACGTCGACCCGGTCGTCACGACGGGACCTCTCGCCTACGACGCGGTGATCCCGCCGGACCCGGCGCGGCCGGCCGAGTTCGCGAACTCGGTGTTCCGGGTCCTCCGCTACCCCGTGACCTACGCCGGTCTTGCCGGGCGCGACCTGACCCCCGGGCCTCGCGTCGAGATCGACCCCCGCCCGTACGCCGGGTTCACCCTCGCCCCGTCGTCTCCGATGGCGGGCGGGACCGTGACGTTCACCGACACGTCGGGCAACGCGCCCACCTCCTGGAGCTGGAGCTTCGGCGACGGCGGGACGAGCACGCTCCAGAACCCCACCCACGCGTGGACCTCGGCGGGGACGTACACCGTCACGCTGACCGCGACGAACGCCTCCGGCTCCGACACGACGACGAAGGCCGTCACCGTGACGACCGCGGCGGGCGGCGTGAGCGTGGCGCGATTCCTCCCGATCGTCCTCGACGTGACGGGGCGGGCGCGGTACGTCTCGGAGCTGACGCTCGCAAACCGGGGGACGACGGAAGCGACCGTGACGCTCCTCTACACCGCGGCCTCCGCGTTCGGCGGCGTGGGGAGCGGCTCGGCGAGCCTCTCCCTCCCCGCCGGCCGGCAGGTCGTCGTGGAGGACGCGATCGGGTACCTGCGGACGAAGGGCCTCTCCATCCCGACGGGAAACCAGGGAGGGACCCTCCGCGCGACCTTCGACAACCTCTCGGCCTCCGATGCGGCCTACGCCGGGGTGAGGATCACGGCGCCGTCCGAGAACGGCCGGGCGGGCGTCGCCTACGTCGCCCCGCTCCTCTCGGAGCTCCCGACCGCGGCCTCCTCGCTCCACGGCCTCCGGAGCGACTCGCAGGACCGGACGAACGTCGCCTTCGCGAACGCCTCCACGACGTCGTCCGTCACGCTGCGCCTGACCCTGACGAACGGCGACGGCAGCGGGCGGACGGTCGTCCTCCCCGACGTGACGCTCGCCGCGGGGCAGTGGAGCCAGCTCGACGACGTCCTCGCCGGGACCGGGATCACGCAGGGCTACGCGTCGATCGCCGTCGTCTCGGGCTCGGGCCCCTACTTCGCCTACGCCGTCTTCAACGACAACGGGACGAACGACGGCTCCTTCGCGCCGTACGAGATGACGTCGCCGACGGAGGCGCGCCTCGTGCCGGTGGTCGTCGAGACCGGCCCCTACACGAGCGAGCTCGTCCTGACGAACCCGTCCTCGCAGGCGCGGACGGTGGAGCTGACGTACGTCGAGTCGCTCTCGCCGTCGGCCGGCGCAGGCGGCGTGGCGACGGAGACGCTCGCCGCGGGAGAGCAGAAGGTGATCCCGTCGATCCTCGAGGCGCTGCGCTCGAAGGTGACCGGGTCGATCGGGCCGGCCGGAGGGAGCTACGCCGGCACGCTCACCGCGCGCTTCCTGAGCGGCGGGAGCACGACGTCGGGCTACGCGGGCGCGAGGACGGGCTCGCCGGCGAAGACCGGGAGCGGCCGCTACGGCCTCTTCTACTCCGGGATCGGGACGACGGGGCGGGCGCAGGCGGCGGCGTGGGTCTACGGCCTCCGGCAGGACGCGACCGTTCGGGCGAACGTCGCCGTGGCGGCCTCCGCCGAGAACTCCGCGAGCGTGACCGTCTCCGTCGAGGTCTACGACGGGGCAACGGGGAAGCTCGCGGGGACGACGGACAAGGCGAGCCTCGCCCCGGGCGGGTGGAAGCAGTGGGCGAACCTGCTCCCGACCTACGGCGTGACGCAGGGGTACGTGCGCGTCGTCAGCGAGACGGCGACGGGGACCTTCTCGGCGTACGGCGTCGTCAACGACGGCCCGACGCCCGGCAGCGCCACGGGTACAGACGACGGCAGCTACGTCCCCGGCGTCCCCGTCTCCGGCGGAATCTGACGGACTCGACCAGTGAAAAGGGAGACAGCGATGAGAACGAGCTCGAGGCTCCTCGCCCTGGTCCTTTCGGTTTCCTCGGTCCCGGCCCTCTCGCAGGAGGCGCCGGGGCGCCCGCCCCGCGCTCCCCGGCCGCGCGGAGACGGTCCGCGCTACTCGATCGAGCAGGCCTGCTCCGACAAGGCGCAGCTCCACACGATCGCTTTCGACGGCCTCGCCTTCCTGACGGGCGACTTCGCCCTCGACACGTTCCTCCCCCCCGGGAAGGTCTCCGACTACTTCGGCTTCCAGTTCCTGCGCGACGTCGACGCCGCGGAGGGGGGGCACAACACGTCCTTCCTCACGCGGATCGCCGACAACGTCCTCGCCGTCCTGAACGCGGACCAGAAGGCGGCGCTCGTCGCCCTCGCGGGCGCCCAGGAGAACGACATCCGGCGGTTCGCCGAGATGCGCTTCCCCCTGATCCGGGCGTTCCGCCGGAACCTCGAGGGGGACCTTCCCGCCGGGAGCCGCGGGCTCGACCGGGCCGCGGTGGCGAAGGCCTCGGCCGACCTCTACGCCCTCGACGGCCTCCTCGCGTTCCAGCGCGCGAAGGTGATGGGCGAGGTCGTACGCGGCCTGAGCCCCGCGCAGAGGGAGGCCCTCGCCCGCCTGAAGTTCGGCGACTCGCGGACCTGGCCCGACCTGCCGGAACAGCTCGACCGGCGGAGCCTCTCCCACGAGGTCCACGTCGCGGTCATGACCTACGCGAGCGAGATGTTCTCGTGGTACGCCGGGTCCCTGGAGGCCGACACCTACTTCTGCCCCGAGCGGCACGGGATGTACTTCGGCGGCTTCGGGATGAAGACCGCCCCGGCGATGGGGAAACGGAACTACTCCATCAGCACGTCGCTCACCGGCGACAGCGGCGAGGCATTCCTCGGCGCGCTGACGGAGTCGCAGCAGAAGCTGGTGACCGACCTCGTCGACCTCCAGCGGAAGGACCTGCGGGAGATCGTCGACACCCGTCGCGCGATCGCGACCGAGCTGCGGCGCTTCCAGAAGGGCGAGAGCGCCGACCGGGAGAAGGTGCTCTCGCTGTCGAGGCGGTACGGCGAGCTGGACGGCGGCCTCTCGTACCTCTACGCCACGGCTTTCGCCGCGGTCGGCCGGTCGCTGACCGCGCCGCAGAAGATCGCGCTCGCCGGGATGAGGACGACCGACCCCAACGCCCCGCGCGGACCGTTCATCTACTCGTCCCCGATCCGGATGCCCCAGGTCGGGAGCACCGACTTCCTCTTCGAGGCGCCGGTGCGGGTGGGTGCACGGTGAGAAGCGCCGCGGCCCTCGTCCTCTCCCTCGGCCTCCTTCCCGTGCCGGCAGCGGCGGCGAGCTACGCGGCCCTCCAGCGATCGACCGAGCTGCAGTACTGGGACGCGTCCCGGGCCCAGAGCGGCTACACGTTCTTCGGCGTCGGCGGGACGACCTACCTCCTCGACATGGAGGGGCGCGTCGTCCACACCTGGCCGATCGGCACGAACCCGCACCTCCTCTCGGACGGCAGCGTCCTCGACGCCTCGACCGACGACCCGAGCGGCTTCGGGAGCTTCAAGCAGGTCGCCTGGGACGGGACGACCCTCTGGACCTACAAGGAGACCCGCTCGACCTACCACCCGCACCACGACTTCACGCGGATCTGGAACCCGAAGCTGAAGGCGTACACGACCCTCTTCATCGCGAACAAGGACCTGACGTACGCGCAGCTCGTCGCCGCCGGCGCCGACCCGTCTCGGACGCCGTCGACCGGCGGCCAGATGGACGCGATCGTGGAGGTCGACGCGACCGGAACGGTCGTCTGGGAATGGTGCTTCTTCGACCACGTCGTCCAGGACTTCGACGCCACGAAGCCGAACTACGTCGGGAGCGGGAAGACGATCGCGAGCTACCCGAACCGGCTGAACATCAACCTCACCGGGCACAACCTGAAGGGCGACTGGCTCCACTGCAACTCCCTCGACTTCAACCCGGCGCTCGACCAGGTCGTCGTCAACTCGGTCCAGGGCGAGTTCTACGTGATCGACCACGGGAACACGTTCGTCGCCGGGAACCCGACCTCGAGCATCGCGCTCGCCGCCACCTCCGCCGGCGACTTCCTCTACCGCTTCGGCGACCCGGCCCGGTACGGCCAGGGCGAGAAGCCGCGGATCCTCGACGACTGGACCCTCTCGACGACCGGGAACAAGCAGCTCGGCGGCTCTCACGACATCCAGTGGATCCCCGAGGGGCTCCCCGGCGCGGGGCACTTCCTCGTCTTCGACAACGCCGAGTACCTCTCCGAGCACACGTCGCAGTCGTACGTGATGGAGATCGACCCGTACCTCGACGCGAGCGGGAACGACACCGGCCACTACGTGAACCCGCCCGACGCGGGCTACGTGACCGTCACCTCCCCCGCCGTGACGGACAAGACGCCGAAGCAGGTCTCGAGGCAGGTCGTCTGGACCTACGCCTCGAAAAGCAGCCTGACGCTCTTCGCGACGATCGGCTCGAGCGCCCAGCGGCTGCCGAACGGCAACACCCTCGTCTGCGGTGACAACGACGGATACGTCTCCGAGGTGACGTCGGCGGGCGCGGCGGTCTGGGAGTACATCGTCCCGATCACGAAGAGCGGCAAGCTCCTCGTCCTCGGCGACCGGATCCCGATGACGAACTCGATCTTCCGGGCCTACCGGTACCTGTCGACGGACCCGGCCCTCGCCGGGCGGACGCTCACGGGAGGGACCACGATCGCCGGGCGGACGACGGTCGAGAACCCCTACGCCGGCGACGCCGGCTACAAGGCGCTCCAGCGCCCCACGGAGACGCAGTACTGGGACTCGACGAACGCGTACAACGGCTACACCCTCTTCGCCGCGCAGGGGAAGACCTACCTCGTGGACATGCAGGGGCGCGTCGCGCACTCGTGGAGCGGCGGGACCGATCCCCGGCTCCTCGAGAGCGGGAACCTCCTCGACTGGGCCACCGACGCCTCGGGGAACACCGGCCTGAGGGAGCGGGACTGGAACGGGAACACGGTCTGGTCACACTTCGAGACCCGCTCGGGCTATCACCCGCACGGCGACTTCCGTCGGATCCGGGACCCGAAGCTCGGGGCGTACGCGACCCTCTACCTCGCCAACCGGGACGTCACCGCCGCGGAGTGCCTCGCAGCCGGATGCGACCCGGCGGGCTCCCCGTGGGCCGGCGCGCAGGTCGACACGATCGTCGAGGTCGACGCGAGCGGGACCGTCGTCTGGGAGTGGTCGTTCTGGGACCACGCGGTCCAGGCCGTCGACTCCTCGAAGGCGAACTACGCGGGCGCCGGCAAGTCGATCTCCGACTTCCCGGGCCGGATCAACCTCAACCTGCCGGGGCGGCCGCTCCAGGCGAACTGGCTCGACTGCAACTCGCTCGACTACAACCAGGCGCTCGACCAGGTCGTCGTCAATTCCCGCCAGGGGGAGCTCTACGTCGTCGACCACGGCAACACCTTCGTCGCCGGGAACCCGGCCTCGAGCATCGCCCTGGCCGCCACCTCCGCGGGCGACTTCCTCTACCGCTTCGGCGACCCGGCCCGCTACGGCCAGGGGAACCCGCCGTCGGTCGGGACGAACTGGGAGACGGCCACGAGCGGGAACAAGCAGATCGGCGGGAGCAGCAACGCGCAGTGGATCGCGAGCGGCATCCCCGGCGCGGGGCACCTCCTCGTCTTCGACAACAACCAGTACCTCTACCAGCGGACGCCCCAGTCGTACGTCTTCGAGATCAACCCGTACCTGAATTCCAGCGGCACCGACACCGGCGCCTACGTCAACCCGCCGACGGCCGGCTACGTCACCTGGACGTTCGACAAGGACACGATGAAGGCGAACCAGCTCCTGTCGAAGCAGGTGGTCTGGAAGCACGGCTCGCTCTCGAACCTGACCCTCTTCAGCCACTTCGGCTCGAGCGCCCAGCGCCTCCCGAACGGGAACACTCTCATCTGCGCGACGACCGAGGGGTACCTCGTCGAGGTGGATGCGAGCGGGAACGTGGTCTGGGAGTACATCAACCCCGTGACCGACGCCGGGATCGTCACCGACATCGGCGACGACCTGCCGATGACGAACGCCGTTCCCCGGGCCCTCCGCTACGCGGCGACCTTCGCCGGATTCACGGGGCACGACCTGACGGCGACCGCGACGATCGGCGAGCGCGCCGCACCGATCGCGTCGTTCACGTTCTCGCCGTCGGCGCCGAAGGCGGGTGAGACCGTCACCTTCACGGACACGTCGGCCAACGAGCCGACGTCCTGGTCGTGGAGCTTCGGCGACGGCGGCACGAGCAGCGCCAAGAGCCCGACGCACGTCTTCGCGACCGCGGGGGCCTTCACCGTCTCCCTGACGGCGACGAACGCCGCGGGCCCGGGAACGGCCTCGAAGGTCGTCACGGTCTCGAGCGGTGGCGCGACCGTCAGCGTCACGCGCTTCCTCCCGATCGTCCTGGACGTGACGGGGCGTGCGCGGTACGTCTCCGAGCTGACCCTGGCCAACCGCGGCTCCTCGAGCGCCTCCGTCACGCTCCTCTACACCGCCGCCTCCGCCTTCGGCGGCCAGGGCTCCGGCTCGGTCTCCCTCTCGCTCGCCGCCGGCCGCCAGCTCGTCCTCGACGACGCCATCGGGTCCCTCCGCTCCTCCGGCCTCTCCATCCCCTCCGGCAACCAGGGCGGGAGCCTCCGCGTCACCTTCGCCAACGTCTCCTCCGCGGACGCCGCCTACGCCGGCGTCCGCATCACCGCCCCCTCCGAGAACGGCCGCGCCGGGGTCGCCTACGTCGGGCCTCTCCTGGAGGCTCTCCCCTCGTCCACCTCCTGGCTCTACGGCCTGCGCTCCTCTTCCGAGGACCGCACGAACGTCGCCTTCGCCAACGCCTCCACCTCCTCTTCGGTCACCCTCCGCCTCACCCTCGTCAACGGCAACGGCTCCTCGGAGAAGCACGTCTTCGACGACGTGACGCTCGGGCCGGGACAGTGGGCCCAGCTGGACGACGTCTTCGTCGGCACCGGCTTCTCCCAGGGCTACGCCTCGGTGTCGGTCGTCTCCGGCTCCGGTCCCTACTTCGCCTACGCCGTCTTCAACGACAACGGGACCAACGACGGCTCCTTCGCCCCGTTCGAGTCCGAGCCCGCCCCCTCCGAGGCCCGACTGGTCCCCGTGGTCGTGGAGACCGGGACCTACTCGAGCGAGCTGGTCCTGGCGAACACCTCGTCGACGGCACGGACGGTCGAGCTGTCGTACGTGGAGTCGCTCTCGCCCTCGCAGGGCGCCGGGGGGACGACGACCGAGTCGCTCGCCGCCGGCGAGCAGAAGATCCTCCCCTCGATCCTCGACCTGCTCCGCACGAAGGTCGGCTCGATCGGACCCTCGGGCGGGAGCTACGCCGGGTCTCTCTCGGCCCGCTTCCTTTCGGGAGGGAATCTCGTCGCCGGCTACGCCGGAGCCCGGACGGGCTCTCCCGCCAGGTCCGGCACCGGCCGCTACGGCCTCTTCTACGCCGGCGTCGGGACCTCCTCGCGCGCCTCCTCGGCCGCCTGGGTCTACGGCCTGCGCCAGGACTCGCTGGTCCGCACGAACGTCGCCGTGGCCGCCTCGCCCGAGAACTCCTCGTCCATCACCGTCCACGCCGAGGTCTGGAACGGCAGCACCGGCTCGCTCGCCGGTACGACCGACAGCGTCACCCTCTCTCCCGGCGGCTGGAAGCAGTGGGCCAACCTCCTGCCCACGTACGGCGTCGCCCAGGGCTACGTCCGCGTCGTCAGCGACTCCTCCTCCGGCTCCTTCACCGCCTACGCCGTCGTCAACGACGGCCCAGCCCCAGGCTCCGCCAACGGCACCGACGACGGCAGCTTCGTCCCCGCCGTCAACGTCGCCGCGCCCTGACGGGCGGCTCCCGTGTCCGCGTTGCCTTCGGTGGGAGAATCGGGGACGAGAGGAACCCTCATGACACGCAACCGTCGCGCTCTCGCGCTCCTGTCCGTCGCCGTCCTCGCCGTCGCGGCCCTCGCGGGCCCCGCCGTCGCCCAGAGTCCCACGCCCGACATCGCCGCCTACAAGCCCCAGCCGACGGTCCCCGAAGTCTTCAACATCATGGGGCAGTTCGTCCGCGTGGCTTACAACAACGAGGGCTACGTCACCCTCGGCTACCGCATCGCGAACGGCTCCGTCGGCGAGGAGTGGATGTACCTCCAGGCAGGCCTGACGCTGCGCGAGGGGGTGAAGTACCAGACCCTGAAGCGCGATGCGTTCTCGATCAAGACCCCGGACGGGAAGATCATCCCGCTCGCCACCCAGAAGGAGTACGGCGAGGCCCTCGGCCTCGCCGCCCTGAACGCCCGGATCAAGGTGCAGAAGGACTCCATCAACTACTTCCCGGCCGGCACGACGAAGGTCAACGCGTTCCAGTTCTTCGCCGACCTCGGCAAGGGCAACCCCCTCTCCTTCGACCAGGTCGACCTCGCCGACAACAGGGCGTCCGTCGGCCGCCTCTTCTTCAAGATCCCCGGCGGGATCCAGACCGGCCAGCACTGGCTCATCGTGAAGTTCGAGAAGAGCGAGGTCCAGGTTCCCTTCCGGATCCTCACGAAGGAAGAGAACAAGGAGTTCAAGAAGACCTGGGAGGACTTCGCGAAGGCGCTGGACGAGGCCCAGAAGTAACGGTCGGGCCCGCCCTCGGCCGGCACCCCGCGGCGTCGCGCTGGCGCCCGGGGTGACCGTCCCGCGGACGGCGGAAAGTCCGTATCCTCCGTCCTCCATGGACGCCGACCGCCCCACGCCCGGCTCGCCCGCGGAGCTCGCCCCGCAGGACGTCGTCCTCCGCTTCCTGGAGAGCACCGGCAGGCCGTCGGAGGCGCGGCTCTACCTCGACCTCTTCCGCTCCCGCCCGCGGGAGCAGTTCGCGGCAATCGCGGTCGACGCGAACGTCATGGCCGACGCCGCGGACGCCGTCGTCCAGGACCTCCGCTTCCTCGCCGCGCTCGACCTCTACCCGACCGTCGTCCTCGGGATCTTCCAGCCGACGGAGGCGGTTCCGAACGCGCGGACGCTCCGTCGGCACCTCGAGGAGGAGGGAGTGCCCGTCGAGGTCCTCCGCGCGCGGCGACGCAGCCTCGCCGTCCGCGTCGCGACCTGCGCTCGGGCGGGCGCCGTCCCGGTCGTCGTCTTCGAGCCGGGTCCCGACGAGCAGCCGGTCGACCGTCTCCTCCGCCTCGGGACGCTCCTCGGCGAGCTCGAGGCGCGCAAGCTCCTCTTCCTCCACCGCCCCGGCGGCCTCCGCCAGGGGGGCGTCCTCGTCCCGATCGTGAACCTGACGACCGACGTCCCCGGTCTCCTCGCGAGCGGCGAGCTCTCGCGCAAGGAGGCCCTCATCCTCGAGGGGGCGCGCCGCCTCTGCGACGAGGGCGCCCCGCCGTCGTTCTCGGTCGCCGTCACGTCGCCGCTGAACGTCCTCCGCGAGCTCTTCACGGTGAAGGGGGCGGGGACGCTCCTCAGGCGCGGCGCGCGGATCGCCCGCCACGACGGCTGGGAGGGGGTCGACGTGCCGCGCGTCCGCGACCTCCTCGCGTCGAGCTTCGGCCGGACGCCGGCCGAGGCCTTCTTCGAGCGGACGCCGAGCCGCGTCTACCTCGAGGAGGGGTACCGCGGCTGCGTCATCCTCGAGGAGACCCCGCTCGGCGCCTACCTGACGAAGTTCGCGGTCTCGGCGGAGGCTCAGGGCGAGGGGATCGCGCGCGACCTCTGGGAGGCGGTCGTGCCGGAGGTCCCCGTCGTCTTCTGGCGGGCCCGCCGCACGAACCCGATCAGCGAGTGGTACGCGAAGCTCTGCGACGGCCTCGTGCGGCTCCCCGCCTGGACCGTCTACTGGAAGGGCCTCGAGCCGGAGGCGATCCCCGCGGCGATCGCCTGGGCGGCGAACCAGCCCCTCGACATCCCGCGCGGCGACGAGTAGGCGGCCCCCCGCTCAGGCGTAGGTCTCCGTGTCGCCGGGCCGGCTGGCCGCGGGCCCCCGGTAGACGAGGCGGACCGCACCGACACGCAGCTCGTCGCCGTCCGCGAGGGCCACGCGCCCCGCGACCCGCGTCTCGCCTCGAAACGTCCCGTTCTTGCTCCCGAGGTCCTCGATCGCCGCCTGCTCGCCCGCGACCTCGATCCTCGCGTGCTCGCGCGAGACCGAAGGGTGCGGGAGGACGACCTCGGCGGGAGGTTCCCGCCCGAGGACGTTCGGCCCCTCCGCGAGGCGGATCTCCGTCCCCGCCCAGACGAGGGAGTGCCGCTCGGACGATGGCGCCGTCGGCGCCACCTCGAGGACCGTCCCCTCGAACGCGTACCCGTAGCCGAAGACGGTCCGGATGTAGGAGGGGGCCCGGGCGCTCTCGCCGAGCGCCTTCCGGAGGTCCTTCACGAGGGCGCTGAGGCTCCCCTCGGTCACGAACGTGCCGGGCCAGACGGCGTCGAGGATCTCGGCCTTCGAGAGCGCCTTCGGCCGGCAGGAGAGGAGGATCTCGAGGAGGCGGAGGGCCCGGGGCTCGAGGTGGACCGGGCGGGGGCCGCGCAGGACGAGCCGCCGGGCCGGGTCGAACGTGACGTCGCCGAAGCGGAGCGTCGGCCCGTCCTTCAGAGGATCGTCAGGAGTCCGCTGGGACATGGGAGGTCACCCGCCCGAGATTGGGAGTTGGACAGACCCGAAACCCTGAATACGGAAAGAGGTGGCTCCCATGTCCCTTCGCTGCCCGTCCGCCCTCCTCCCGAACCTCTTCCTCGCCCTCCTCGCTCCCCTCCTCGCCGGCAACGCAACCGCCCTCGAGCCCGAAGGCCGCGTGGCTGTCGACCCGTCGCTCGGTCCGCGCATCGCCGAAGCCGTCGCCGACGCGGCCGCGCGCCTCGACACGATGCCGTGCGCCCTCGTCCTCTCCGACTTCGTCGACTCCCGCACCGGCCTCACCCTCGCGGACAACCTCGCCGCGACGGGACGGACCGCGTCGGAGCACGTCGCGTCGCTCCTCTTCCGGGCCGCCCCGACCCTGAAGCCGTTCCCCGGACGCCGGGTCTTCGCGTTCACGACGCCCGAGAGCCCCGTCGTCCTCATCTGCCGCGACGACCTCCTGCGCGTCCAGAACCAGCGCCGGCTCGTGACGGCGATCGTCCTTCACGAGGTCCTCCACACCCTCGGCCTCCGGGAGGACAGCCCCTCCTCGCTGGCGATCACCGAGAAGGTGCTCGAGCGCTGCTTCTGAGCCTTCCCGGCACCCCGGTCTGTCCCTGTCCATTCGCGTGAATCGTACGCCGCGTCTACGGAATAGAATTTCCGTGGATATCGATGGACAGGCTGTCGCACTACGAGCTCGTGGAGCAGCTCGGCGAGGGCGGCATGGGCGTCGTCTACAAGGCGAGGGACGTCCGCCTGGGCCGCTTCGTCGCGCTGAAGGTGCTCGCCCCCGGCAGGGTCTCCGACCCCGAGCGCCGACAGCGGTTCGTGACGGAGGCGAGGGCCGCCTCCGCGCTCGACCACCCCAACGTCCTCACCGTCCACGAGATCGGCTCGGAAGACGGAGTCGACTTCATCGTCACCGAGTACCTGCCGGGGAAGACGCTCGCGAAGCTGATCCCGCGGCATGGCTTCCCGCCGGCCGAGGCGCTCCGCTACGCCATTCCGATCGCCGACGCCCTCGCGGCGGCCCACGCCGCAGGCGTCATCCACCGCGACCTGAAGCCCGCCAACGTCATGGTGACGGAGTCCGGTCTCGTCAAGATCCTCGACTTCGGCCTCGCCAAGCTCGTCGACCCCGCTCCCGTGCCGGAGGGGGAGGAGACGCAGGCGATCCTGACGAAGGAAGGCGCCGTCCTCGGCACCTGCGCCTACATGTCCCCGGAACAGGCCGAGGGGCGCGAGGTCGACCCGCGCACGGACGTCTTCTCGTTCGGCGCCGTCCTCTACGAGATGGTGACCGGGAGGAAGGCCTTCGCCCGCGACTCGGCCTCCGCCACGATCGCCGCCGTCCTCCGCGACGAGCCGGAGCCGGCCCGCGAGGTCTCCGGAAACGTCCCGGCGGAGCTGGACCGCGTCATCCACCGCTGCCTCCGCAAGGACCCGGCGAAGCGCTTCCAGTCGATGGCCGACCTGAAGGTCGCCCTCGAGGAGATCCGCGAGGAGTCGGCCACGGACGGCGTCCGTACGGTTCGCCCGGGGCGGAGTCGCGCGATCGGCGCGATCGCGGCGTCGGTCCTCCTCGCCAGCGTCGGCGCCGGTCTCTGGCTGGCGCGCCGGGACTGGCTCGGCATCGCCGAGCCTTCTCCGCCCGTCCCGCTCACGAGCTTCGGCGGGACCCTGTCGGCGCCCGCGCTCTCTCCCGACGGCAGGCACGTCGCCTTCGCGTGGAACGGCGAGGACGGCGAGAACACCGACGTCTACGTGAAGCTCGTCGGACCGGGAGCGCCCGTGCGCCTGACGAACGACCCGGCCGTGGAGACGTCGCCGAGCTTCTCGCCCGACGGCCGGCAGATCGCCTTCACGAGGTACCCCGCGACCGGCCGTCCTCTCCTCGTTGTCCTGCCGGCTCTCGGCGGGGCCGAGCGGGTCGTCGCGGAAGGGGAACGTTTCGGGCCGGGCCTGGCGTGGTCCCGCGCCGGGCAGTCGATCGCCGTCCCCGCACGCTCCTCGTACGAATCTCCCCGCGGCCTCTGCCGGGTGTCCGTCGCGACGGGCGAGAAGAGACCCCTGACCGCGCCCCCCGCGTTCTACCGGCAGGGGGACACCAACCCCACCCTCTCGCCGGACGGTCGGAGCCTGGCCTTCACGCGGAGGACGAGCTGGTCGAGCAGCGAGATATGGCTCCTCGACGTGACCAAGAACCTCGAGCCCGAGGGCGAGCCGGTTCCGTTGACCTCGGCGGGGCTCGGGGCGAGCGAGCCGGCGTTCACGGCCGACGGCCGACGCGTCGTCTTCTCGGTCGGGGCCGCCTACGGGAGCGCCGTCCCCAGCCTCATGGTCATCGAGGCCTCCGCCCGGGGAGGAAGGGCGCGCCGCCTCCTCGGCGGCGACAGCGCCGAGCAGCCGGCGTCGTCTCCGAGCGGGGGCCTCGTCTTCGTCCGAACGGTGAGAGACGAGAACATCTGGCGCCTTCCGCTCCAGGAGGGGCGTCCCGGGCGCCCGACGCTCCTCGTCGCCTCCACACGCCGGGATTGCGATCCGCATTACTCCTTCGACGGGAAGCGGATCGCCTTCACCTCGGCCCGGTCCGGGCCGAACGACGTCTGGCTCTGCGAAGCCGACGGCTCACGGCCGGTCCAGCTGACGTTCATCGAGAAGGCGAGCAGCTCCGGGGCGCGGTGGTCGCCCGACGGCGGACGGCTCGCCTTCATATCCAACCCCGGCGGAAACATGGACGTGTACCTCACGACGGTGAACGGGAGGAAGCCGCTGCGGCTGACCGAAGACCCCGCGCACGACACGGCACCGGCCTGGTCCCGGGACGGCTCGTGGGTCTACTTCGGCTCGAACCGCGAGGACGGCTTCCAGGTCTGGAAGATGCGTCCCGAGCCCGGCGCGACGCCCGCGCGCGTCACGCGGAACGGGGGCTATGCCCCCCT
>ERZ724513.854-NODE-854-length-15300-cov-6.598163_pt1 | contig 15300 bp, 8 predicted proteins | sample MGYA00376046_ERZ724513 | MGnify/ENA primary metagenome ERZ724513 (study PRJEB28724, sample SAMN07190883) | activated sludge metagenome | isolation source: activated sludge of sewage treatment plant in Hong Hong | place: Hong Kong | collected 2016-03-17 ...
ACCGACCGCGCGAAACTCAACGACCACCGTCCCTTCGATCCTGTCATCGGCACTCACCAGATGCAGAGACGTCACGGTGCCTGTCTGCGCCTCGATCACGAACTTCCCCGCGGAGGCCCGTCGAACTTCGCCACCGGGTGGGTCCGCCTGCACTTCGCACCGAGCGGCACCGGGTCCTCGTAGTGAGATCAGGAGTCGTTCGAGGTGACCCAACGGCATCACTTCACCCGGGGAGAGACTAGGCACGCAGGGCTCCTGACGAATCGGCCGGCAGCGGGTCGTAATGGTTCTCCAACCGGTCGGAGAGCATCGCAAGCTCTCTGCGCTGGTTGCTGGCCAGCCGCGGCATTCGTGCGCACAGGTCCAGTGAGTAAGCCCACTGACCGGCCAGCCTCAGGTCACCATCCAGAGGCAAGGCAGCGTCCAGGATGGCCCATCCCATTGAGTTCGGCGTACCCCGAGTATCTGGAACAGGAGACCCCAGAAACCCTGAGAGCGGCGCGGTCGAAGGGAAGCCGGACGCAGTGCGGCCGAGCCAGCAGGTGAGGAACGAGTCCAGCAGTTCCCCAGGTCGCAGGGGCTCCCGCCAGTTCCCGGTCGGTGCATAGCGCAGCGCAGCCATAAGCACGCGCGGGTTCACCGGTACCTGCGGCGGCGCGAACTCGTTGTGCGAACACGCAAGCACGACGACATTTCGCAGCATCTGCTCCAGCAAGTCCCTGACGGCGCCCGAGGTTGTGTCGTTGAGAAGGCCCGCCCCGAGAGCCTGGTAGGTCCTGCGCAGGCTGTCCAGGGCGACGCGCGGCGGGGGCGCCGCCACTCGATGGAGTTCGACCTCGTTGATGGCACCAGCCGGGCCAAGACTGGCAGCCAGCAAGTAGCTCAGGTCACTTGGCGGCATGTCCCGGAGTTCTTCGCGCAGGGCTGCCGCCTCCCAGCGCGGAGCCTGCCTCTGCAGGTGATCATGCGTGACGATTGGGCCCACGGCTGCCGCCAGCAAGGGATACTGATCCGCGGCTCCCAGGAGGTCGGGCCAGTGCTGCGCCGTTATTGCCTGCCCGTGCAGATCGGCACAGTATCGGCCGAGTTCCGATGCCAGTGCTGACGCCTCTTCGGGCCTGTGTTGAATCGACGCGGCGATTGCCCGCAGAGCCATAGCAATCACGTCGTGCCAGTCTGTGATCGGTCGTCCGCACTGTGCGCACAGCCGTGCGTCCATTGCGGGTGTCAGCGATGAGGGGTTGTCGGCATCTATCTTGCGAACCCCTTGGGGCACCCAGCGCAATTCGGTGAACCGCAGCCGCAATGGTTCGTTCCCCGGCACGGAACCTGGGGTCGACCGTATCTCGCAACTAAGGTCCCACGCGACGTCCGTGGGTATGAGTTCGTGAAGCACATCAAGCAGAAGCGGCGCCCAATCCAACGTGCTGAAGCCGACCCACAACGTGCCTCCCGTGGGGTTTCCGGCGTGGTCAACCATCTCCGCCAATGTCAACAGGCGAGCGGCAGCCTCCTGGTCAGCCGGCATGGTCTGCACCAGCCGCTCCAAGGTCAGATCCGATGCGACGTCCAAAGCCAATGCCGTGGTCCGGTCGCCGAGCAGCGAAGCCGCCCCGACCGCCTGAGGACCGAACGGAGTGAGCCAGGAGTCCGAAGCCCAGAGTTGACCGGGGCTGACGGTCGCCGCAACGGCTGCCCGTTCGACGATGAGGCAGTCGCTGAACGTGTTGTCCGGACGGTTCGACGCGTCCACGCCGGCCGCGACCGAGTGGATGAGATACCGCCACCGGTCGCCTGGCTCTCCGACCCACAGCAACCGTCGCTCACGCTGATCGGATCGAGAGGCGACCGGTCCGTCGGCACTCTTGAGGCGCTCGCAGAAGCGGGTCCAATCCTCAGCGACCTGGTTCGGCATGTCACCGACCTTCGACGTGATTCGCCACCCATCGGCACCCTGCGAGGTGTAGAGCGCGCGGCCGACCACCGCTCCGCACGAGATGGTCACATGGTTGAGTCTCATCGGTCCTCCCGTTTCGGGATCAGCAACTGCCCCACGGGGGGGTCGATCACAGCAATCGGTTTGCCCGGCCGGGCCAGAAGTCTCACGAAACCGGGCCCTGGGAAGTCCTCCAGCTGAACACTCTCGGGTTGGCCGCGACGCAACTCCAGGCGCCATTTGCGCAGGACCTGCTCTCGGTCTGCTGGGGTAAGGGGAAGCAACGTGGGGTGCCAGGCCAGCATGAGGTCCGCTTCGCGGATGTCCTCTTGGGCCTCGATCGTCAAGGTGCGCTTCGTCCGTCGGATTCCCGCAGACGTCTCGATGCGGTATCGCAGCATCGTTGGGAAGGAGTGTTGGACGCTTACCGGCTCGGAGAATCGTGCTTCCTTGCCGAACTTGCACGCGGCGAGGTGCAACTCGCAGGTCCCGGCCTTGAACTTCTCGCGCTCTACCCGGAACCCACCGAACGTCCTGTGGTCCTCATGGCTGATCCGGTCGAGTTGGGGGTACGTGGCGGGGTCGATCGTCTGACCGGGCGCGCTGACGTATAGGCACACATCGGACGCTCCCTGCGGCCACTCGAAGATGACCAGAATGCGCTCGACCCGATCCTCCACGTACGGTTCGACGGGCGGTCGCAAGTTCAAGATTTCCCTGGGAACACCGGGTGCGCACTTGTCCTCGAAGACGGTCACCGGGGTGAAGAAGAGCTGGGCGCAGTCCTCGGGAATGGCCACATCCCGTATCCATCCGACATCGCCCTCGTACGAGGGGCGGCGCTTGAGGCAATCCTGCTCCCGCAGCTCGGTCTCTGACGCGAGATCTGCCGCTGGGATCACTCCCACTTCGTGACTACCGACTGTCGGGCGGGCCTGCGACCGGTAGATCCGGACATCCACGCCGGGGATCCGAGTCCAGCACAAGTCCACCGCGTAGCGACCCTCTTGCCTGATGACGCGCAAGTCGCCGACCGGACGCAACGCCGCCGGAGCCTTCGCCTGGCGTCGCACGGGCACGGACCATTCCAGGTGCCCATCGATCTCGCCTCCGGCATAGATCGTGTAGACGTACTTCTGACCCGGCTGCACGTCCCAGTCGACGAACCCCCCGCCCGGCGCCGTCTCGCATTCATCAGGTGTGGGGATGTACCCGCGAGCGGTCTGGGTGCTCTGCTTGGCCCACCTGAACTGCTGGCTCGCATCCGGCACGTCCCGCCACGCAGCGACGATCTGTCCGTGGTCGAAACTGAGATCCACACCGGAAGGAGGCCAGACCAAAGCCGCTGCGGCCAGCGGGTACGGGGACGACTTCAGTGCCGCCTGCGTACTCACTCCCCGGTAACACCAGACCTCGTAGAAGCGGACGGCGGACTCGGGCGGATTCACCGCAGCAGCATCCTCGGCACCGAGTCCGCAGGTCAGAGTGAGAGTTCCCTGCACATCGGTGCACTCGTCGTCAGGTCGATCGCCGTCACGGAAGAGCACGCGGTAGACGCAGACGTCAGGCGAGTCCGTCTCAGGCGCCTCCCAGGCCAGGTTGGCAACAACCTCACCCGCCGCGTCGACAACCGCCCGCACGCGTAGCGCCTGGTTCGGCCAGGGAGTCACTCCCCAGTCGAAAGCCGGAAGCTCAAAGAGGTCCACGGCCACGCCATCGAGGTCCACCGGGTTGGTTCCCGCGACCACGAAGCCCGGGGCGTCCTCGGATGGACCAGATTCGGCATCAGGCATGTGCTCGAGATCGACCCGAGCCTCCTCCGTCGGTTTGCGCAGATTGGCCAGCGGATCATCGTCAGCCATTCCTCACCACTCCCATTCGGCTTGATCTGTGGACTCTATTGGGGCAGCAGCGCTGCGGCTGGGTTCCCATGCAGTCGGAACTCGTGCACCATCGGAACCCGCACCCAGGGGCTGCATCCCGGCCCGCAGCGCCCAGACGAAAGCCCACAGCAGAACCACCAGGCTGCCCAGCAGGCACAGGTAGGGGCCGGAGCCGATGCTGTACTCGGTCGAGACCTGGGCATGCGCCGCGCCCATGAAGGAAGCAGCGTTCGCCACCCGGTCGGCCTTGTCACCGAGGTCATCAACGACACTCTCAGAGAGGATCAACCCCCCAGCGATGGCCGCCGGAATCCACGCCACCATCGCTGCGGTGCCCACTGCAGCCGCAATCCCCGACCGCACGACCACCACGCCGCAGGCAACGAGCGCCAGCCCGAGCAGGGTACCCAGAATCGGCAGCTGCGCGACGGACGCCAGATCGAATCCGGCTTCGACAACCTCCAGTTCCTCGGCTGATCCCTCGACCTCGCCGGCCGCCCAGGGAAGCCAGGCCGCGAGGCCAACCAGGACGCCTCCCCCAATTGCGGCCCACCCCAAGCGGCGCCACGCCGGGGTAGCCCGCAACGGCAGCGGCTGGTCGGCAAGCACCCGCATGCCCGCCAGTCCCGCGGCTCCCAGGACCGGCACGACGATCGAGACCGCTGCGCCCAACCAGCGCGGCACTCTCGCCCACTGTGCGATCACCGCACCGACCGCTCCCCACGCCAGCGTGTGGATAAGAAGGTAGAAGGTCAGGGAACGCATGTCACATGCCCTGAATCGAGATCTGCGGGGCATGATCCACGGTTTCCTCCGCCTGCGCGACCGCCGTCCGCAGCTCGAATGCAGCCGCATTGGTACTTGGCGAGTAGACAACTGCGGAGTCGATCTCGTCCAGCCAATGTCTGGTCGGGAGGTTCGTGACGATCTCCGAACTCGACACGATCACCTCGTCGGCTCGTCGCATCTCCGACTGGATTCCCGCAGCGGAGAAGAAGTCCACGTTGAACAGCGCCGGACTGACCTGGTCGGTCAGGCGCTGCGTGGACGGCTTACCTCCCGCGCCGACCTGCTCGACGGCGAATGCCCGGCGCAGTTCCGCCAGCCGATGCCGGTCGATCGTTGAAGTGATGCGCTGCATCTGCTGGCGATCGATCTGCGCCGCGATGGACGGGCGCACAGCCGGTGCATCCGCGTCCGGCGCGAGCATCACCTTCCGAAACCCAGCCAGGAACGAGTCCGACTGGGTATCCACCTGCTGAAGAACATCATCCGGACCCACCGACCGCAGATGGGGCGTCTGTCCAACAAGTTCGGCGTAAGTCGTCGTGACCAGCTGCCTCCAAAGTCCGCGTACTTCGGGTCGCAGTCCCTCGGCAATCTCGGCGACGCATCGGCGAGCGGCATCCTCATCGACGGCTCGATAGACCCCGCAACTCACCGTTTTGGGCACGGCTCCCGCCATACCGGAGAACGTCTCCCCGGCATCTTCACTTCGGCCGAAGGGCTGCGCGAGAAATGCGCTGAGTGCTGGAGCCCAGATTCGGTACTGCGCGTAGAGCTTGGCCAGACGCCGGGCGTTCTCCACCGCGACGGGCAACTCGGCCAGTGCCTGTTCCTCGGCATTCGCGGCGTCGTCCCTGCGGTTCTGCAGTTTCAGGAGAGCCTGCTTCGTCTTCACGTACTTCGTCATGAGGGCGATCAGCCATCCCACCAGCACCAACCCTGTCAACATGATTGCGAGGCCGGCCAGCACGCCGATCCCCTTCAGCAGCCAGATGACGCCCAGGCAGCCGATGCCACCGAACAACGACGCGCGACCAAACGTGCGCAGCGAGTGCACGAGGGTCTCGGCTTCTGCGTTGTCCGCCTCCTGCGGGCGCTGCAGTTCCCTGACGAGCTCAGTCACGCGGCGCTCGTGTTTGGCCAACTGCGAGGCGATGGATATGCCCACCTGCCCCATGTAGGACCGTTCCCAGGGTCCGTAGGCCTCACTCAACTCGGCCTGCTGCTCATCGGTACTCGTTTGCCAGGATCCGCCCGAGGCACTCGACTGACTCATCGCCTGCAGCGCACCGTGCACGGCACGGGTGTCGTGCAAAGCGACTCCTTCGACCGGAACTCCTACGAGCAACTGCCCACGGGGACGCCACCGCCCCACATTCGGCGCCACGTCGTCAATGCGGAAGTAGCGGGCCTTGCTCTCCTGAATGACGGGGCGCACGGAGCCCTGCTGCGCGCCGGAAACCAGTGCGAACGCGCCGTCCAGGCACGCCTGCCAGAAAGCCCCTTGGCTGGCACCCGAACCAGTTTCGGGGATCCTGACACCCGGCAGGTCACGAAGCCGGGAGTCGAGGTTCGTGAGCTGGTTCTGCAGACTCTCGAGTTCGTCGGTCCGATTGTCGGCAGCAACTCCTGCGACCGTCACCGTCTTGGCGGAGTCCTGTCCGAATACCATGCCCTGCACCGCATTGGCCATCCGCGACTTCGCGCTGTACGACAGTCCCGCTGCGACCTCGCGAGGCGAGCGAATGAGCGCGGCCGCCAGGAACTTGACGTACATGACCAGTGCAGCCCAGGCCCCCACGCGCTGCGCGGCCGCCCGGCCTTTGCGCGGCGGCTGGGGCACGAGCTGCACTTGCAGTTCCCGGGCGCGCGACCTCACATCGCTGTTGCTCAGGGCGGACTGGGCCGCTTGAGAATGCAGTTGCTCGGCGTTGAGCACCCCGGCTCGGATGCGATCAGCAATCTCGGTGGCGCTCACCCGGCGGTGCTGGACTCTGCCGAGCCGGAACTCGTCCGTGGCGTCTGTGTGGTCGAAGAAGGAAGGTCGCGAGCCCGCCCAAAGGCCGGCAACAGTCGCCGTGTAGGCCGCGACGTGCGCAGCGAAATTCATGAGACTCTCGGGACTGGAGGCGTCATAGAACACCGGAAGGCCAGCGGACTCCACGGACGGCGATTGCTCCGGAGCACAGATCGAGGTGTCCCAGCCGGGCCAGGGCCCCAAATCAGGGTCCCACTGCGACCCATGGCTCGGCACCATGACGTCCACACGGGCCACGAGTTCCAGGCTGGCCCCGAGAGTGCCACATCCCGCCTGGAGCACGTCCCGCCGGGCACGCCAGTCCTCCCCGCACCCGATGATGTCGATGGCGATCAGACGGACCTCTCGGCCATCTCTGATGTCCAGCAGCCGCACCCAGCGAGGACCCTCTGCCGCGCTCGCCGGCAGCCGCACCGCCAGGTCGGCGAGATTGGCACCATGCGCCGTGATCTCGGCCAGCGAGACCAGACCGTAGTCCGAGAGCCAAGCGCTCGCGTGCCAGTCCTCGAGGATGTTCACCACAGAACGCGCCACCGCCTGCTCAGGGTCGAAGACCAACAGGTTGAAGGTGCCCATTACATCGCCATGGGGCCGTCGGTCGTGGTCGCGTCCGTGGTGATCGCCTCCACCAGCTTCAGCACCTCTTCAACGGCCCAAACAAAGTCCTCCGCAATCCCCGCCAGCAGCGGGTACCGGTCGAATTGGTGGAAGTGCGGATTGGCCCGAACATCGCCCACTTTGAAATACTCGCTGTAGTCGTCCCGGTTCTTGCTCAGGAAGGCGACGGCAGCCTGTTGCCTCCCTTCGACTGACGTCAGGTCAACTGACTGCCCGTCGAGGCCTTTGTCCCAGCCTGCTGGCGGAGCCCCGGGGGGACGTACTCCGTCCACCAGCCACTGCCGAAGGAAGAACTCCCCGTTCGCGGTCAGGAAGTCACGGCCGTCACCGATGACCTCGCCGAAGGTGTGCCGCAGAGTCACAAAGGCGTTCAACAGCTTGAAATCCTCGTCGTGGCCGCACGCCGCCAACGCCAGGAGGTGGCCTTCGAGAAGGGCCGCGGGTTCGTCAAGGCCCTGCTTGGCTGCATCCTGGAACGGCGACAGCAATGGGTTCGGGAAGGCGAACCAGCTCTCCGAGTCCTCCTCAAACACCTCGATCGGCTCGGACTTCGTATGTGGCTGGGTGCGGTAGCTACCCCGGATGCGGCCCGTGATCTTCGACACCACGTAGCCCGCCAGGAACGCCCTGCGTTCCCCCGGCGACATTGCGACGCATTGCGGAAGTGAACGCGCTCTCCGGTTGTTCCAGAATGCCTTGATGGCCCCGTCGGAACTTGCCTTCAGCCAGGCCGAGTTCAGGGGCTGGAGCAGCGAGGAGAAGGCCAGCGGTGACATCGGCGGGTACGCCGAGAAGACATCGATGAAGTCCGTCGTTCGGGACTCGTTCTGAGCATTCTCGAAAGCCGACGTCGTCACCGCTGAGGTGTTCGGCCGCAGTCGGAGGTGGTCCCCTAGTGCTTGCCTGACGACGTTGGACTCGGCGAATGGGATCGCTGAGAACTTGAAGTTCACCTGCACTAGTTCGCTAGCGTCCCGGTGCAACTTCTCCGCCGCCATGGGGTTGATAGCAACCAGCGGCAGCGCCTGTGCAAGAGCGGATTCGAAACCATTGAGCAGGCCTCGCAGCCGCTCGTCGAATTCTTGACTGCCTGCATCGAGGTACTCCGCAAGCCCGACGGACAGGTACTCCCCGAAATCGCCGTCCGCCCTGAACACCCAGTCGCGGGCACGCTCGATGATGTCCTCGGTGGAGCACGCGCACGAGAAGCGGGCTGCCGACTTCGAGCGGAAGACAGAGGCGTTCTCCGGATCGAAACTGAGCCCATTCGGGACCCAAGCGACGGTTTGCAGGATCACGCGCGCCTGCGCCGATTCGTCATTGTGGCCCAGCCAACGATCTCGCAGGATCTCAGTGACCATCAGGTCCACGGCTTCACTGGGCGATGGCCTCGACGGGCGGGCGTGCATCGTGGCAGCTACGTGCCCGTCGAACGTGCTGGGGAACGCGTCTGCCTTGAGCAGAACCACTTCGTTGTGGGCGCCTTGGAAGCGCTGGGGCACTCGCTCGTGGGGGCGGGGCCAATCGGCGTAGAGCGAGGACTTCAGGTCGGACTGCCCGGAGTCTCGTGGTTCCTTGCCCTTGGCCTGTTCCAATTCCCGCAATTGCAGTGCGAGGGCGTCGGCCAGTGGATGGGCGAATGACGGCCCGAAGTCCTCGAGCACCATTCCGATCAGGCGAGCCATCTCGCCCTCGGCGCTGCCGGCCAGTCGCTTGGCAATCGACGTCATGATGCGCTCTTGCAGGGGATGGCCCTGGCTGACGGCCGCGACCTGGTCGAAGTCCGCCGCGACCTGGTCCGGGATGTCGGGAGTGAAGGGCAGCAGCCGTGACGAACTGGCGCTCGCCGACAGCTGCTGACGCCACGATGCACACTGCGTCACCATGCCGAGGACGACCTGCCTGGCCACCGGCAGTCCGTAGCGCGTTGCGATCCCTTCCACCTCAGCCAGGAAGTCCCGGGTGAACTCCGCGTGCCAGCGGAACACCGCGGCGTAGGCGACCTTCGACAGTTCGGCATCGATGCTGGGCTTGCTGCGAGCCATGGATTGCCGCAGCGTCCGGATGAATGCCTTGCCTGCCAGAGTTCCGCTGAACTGGCCGTCGGTGAAGATCTGCCTTCCGGCGACCTCGCGCATCGAGCGAATGAGTTCCTGGCGGGTACCCTCCCCACCGCCGACACTCTGCCTCGAGATCAGTGCGATCGCATCCGTGGTCTCGGGTGAAAGTCCGAGGTTCGCGATCAGGCGACGGGTAGCCTCGTCAGTTGCCTCGGTCAGGTCCATCTCCGCTGACGTCTGGCCACGATCGTCCCTATGGCCTGCGATCAACCGGTCAACGGCAACCCGTGACAGCCGCTGCGCAACGTATTCGCCGTAACGATCCCTGCCCAGGGACAACCTGGCGTACCCGAATGTGCCCCAGAGCAGGGGATCACCGCCGGCGGAACCGCCTTCCCCCATCCACCGCTCATCCAGCGGGGTCGGGGACGGGTTGCCCAGATCACGAGTGCGGAACGCGTCCACCGCCGATGCCGAGGCGGTCAAACCCGCAAGGGCGACGCCCACTGCCCGGTAGATGGATTCGAGTTTCCCATCGCCGAAGGTCGCGCCTTGCAGGCCGTGTTTGGATCCGATGGGAAAGATGCGCCGGTACATCGTCGGGGTGTTGGGGGGGTTGATGCCGAGCATTCCCAGCAGTTCGGAGTCCGCTTCAGAGGCTCCCATGGAGGTCGCGAGCAACTCACCCATCATCGCCAGACCGTTGGCCTCCACGCCTCGCCTAGCCTGCGGTGGAATGCCCTCGAAGACTTCCGAGGTGTACAGGAACATGGCGGTGCTGGCTCCGAGCTGCCCGTCGATGGACGCCAGGATGCGGGGAACGTCCAGCACCATGGACGCCCCAGTACCACCTGCCATCGAGGAAACGATGAGCACCAGGGCGGCCGGGCTGACGGACTCACCCAGACGCTGCGCCAGATCTGTGAGTTCGTTCCTGCCATGCTCCGCGTACATCTTCGACCGGGCAGTCTTCAGCGCTTCGTAGATCGTCTTGGCCGAGTTGAGCGCCACGCCGCGCCCGACCGCTCGCTCCTGACCCGCCCCTTGGGACAGCGGCGGATCGCTCTTGTCCGGCAGCCGAAGCCAGCCCGATGTCAGATCGGGACGGGTGTGGCGGGTCTTGTTCCAGACCTGATCGGCCACGATCTTCCAGGTGAGTCCCGGCTGAGCCAGAGACACGTACATGCCACCTTGTTCATGGACGCCGGGAGGCCGATTGGGTTCGGAGTCGTCCGCTGAGTAGGGGACGTCGAGATGGACGAACTGCCAGGCCCCGGGCAACCGATCGATGGACGGATGACCCTCCTTGGCCAGTTTCCGTGACAGTTCGGTGCGCAGGTTGTCCATCATGTACTGGATGGTCGCCCCACCTGAACCACCGCATCCGATCACCAGCATCGGCTGATACGCCATTTCCACCCCTCACAAGACCGACGAAGGTCGAGCGGCGCACGCCACATAGGGCAGCCACCAGATCTGCCCCGAACCTAACCGCAGGCGCAGTCGCTCCACAGCCCCTGCGAGTCCCCCATTGAGGGGACGCCGACCCGGCGCGCCGACCGCTCTCATGCGAATACGGTCTTGAGCGAACTGCCTTAGGAAGGAACCGGCTTGCGATGTTCACGCTGCTCCGCGATCTTGCCTGATCAGGCGGAGATCTGCCCGGTTTGCGGAGCCCAGCGAGGGACTCGAGAACCCGAACCGGTTGCCTCCGTGGCAGCTGCGCCAGTCGAGATCCCAGTTCCCGCGAGGTCCGTCGAACCCGCGCAGCTGACCGGGCCTGATGCCCCATGGGCGACCCGTACTGCACAACCCATCCGCAAGTCCCGCTGGAGAGTCCTTGTCATCGCCGCCTTCGCAGTTGTCCTCGTGGTCGGCATTGCTGCCTGGCAGGCGCTCGGCCTGCAGTACGTGAGCGGCAAGCGAAGTTCCCAGGTCGTCTCGAGCTACCTCGACTCAGAGGGCTATACGGCACCGATCACCACCGTCTGTCCCAACGCTTTGATCACACGTGGGCAGATCATCGAATGCGAGATGAAGAACCGGTCCTCAGGTAACTCCTTGGGGAAGGCCGCCGTCGAGATCGGGACGGCCGGGGTGGCCACAGTGAAGTGGGTGCGCGGAGTCGAACGTCCACCGACCCCTGCCCCGGTCGCCGAACCGTCTGCGAGTCCTTCAATTACCACCGCGATGCTCGCGCGGCAGTTCAACAAGTCCGCGCGAGCGAGTCTGAAGAGCAAGCGCGGTCACACGTCCAGCGTGTGGAGTAGGTTGGTGCCGACTAGGACGCCCGCCGAAGATCCGTGGGTGCTTGCGACTAAGGGTAGGTCTGTCTATCAGCGGTCCTGGAACGGGCACCGCTGGCAGTCCGAGCGACTAATCACGATGAAGCGCGTTGTGTTCACCCGCATCCGGTCTATCGACGTCAACAAGGACGGCCGCCCTGACTTCTGGCTCGAGGGCTATGCAGACGGCAGCGGCTACACCTCGATCTACATCAACCGGCGCACATGGGCAGAACAGTCGATCTTCAAGGACGCAAGTGGACGATACGGCGCTTACTACGAGGTGGAGTGGCGTGACGGTCGAGTCTGGGTCCAAGGTCACCCAGCCAAGAGGATCCCGGCCACTGTACGCAGGCCACTGGTGTGGGACATCAGCTAGGGAAGTACCCCCGCACAAGGACAGGGAGTTGGCGAAATCCTTGGCAAAGCGTGGCCCGACATCACGGGGACAGCTGACTACGGCTTCGGCGAACCCCAGTCATCCCAGCCATCGGTGGTGCCGCTGCCCGGCTGGGTGCTCGCCGCGTCACCGGGACCACCCCAGTCGTCCCAATCGCCCGCGGCTGGCGCTGACTGACCCGTGCCCGCCCAGTCGCCCCATTGACCGTCCCCGGAAGTGCTGGCCGAGCCCCCGGCAGATACCGTGGCCATCGTCTCGTCAGGTTGCTGAAACAAGGCCACGTGCTCGGCGAGGGAATCGTTGAGCCGCATTGCCAGGTCATGCATGTCCGACCGGATGTCGTGGTTCGAGAAGAAGTAGACGACCCACGCCTGGTCACCGTCGAGCCAGCCGACCCAGTGCCCTTCCAAGTCCAATGGCAACTGCACCGATCCGCCACGCGCCTGCGACAGGTCGCTGACCAGATCCAGTTCCGCAGACGTTGCGATGACCTTCGCTACGGCGAAGGGATTGCCCAGTACCTTGGCACGCAGCGCCACACCCTCCACCATCAGCTCCCGCACCGTCTCCACGGAGCCGTCGCCCACTCTCCTGACCTCTTTGGGATCGAAGGCAGCGGGTTCGATCGAGTCCGGTTGGATGCCCAGACGCTTAGCGATGTAGACAAGATCGCCGGTCTCCGGGCTGGCGATCCTGACCTTCGCTGTGGCTGCCCTGATCGCCAGCAGCAGGCCCAGCGGGATGCCCACTCCGAGAAGTAGGGCGCCAACAAGCACCCAGAACTGCACGCCTCGGTTGACCGCTTTCACCCATTCACCCTCAAAGGGAATCGTGACCGGAATCGGAGCTCCACTGTCGTCCAGGGGGGCAGTCATGACCGCGACATGACCCAACATGGCCCCATTGCCTGGCGTCGTCGGCGTCGCTGAGACGACCAACGCAGCCGTCTGTCCGGACTCAACGCGCAGGCAATCCTGCTGGCTCTGGGTAGGCGCGGCAAGCGTGACAGCGCCGTCGGACATGCCTTGCGGGTAGACGTCCAAGGCGGATGCTGAGGCGTCAAGCCAGACGCATCCAGGTCCGGTGACGCTCACCGCCGCCGAGGCGGACTTCACCCCCTCGACAGCCTCGGTGCCACCCAGCAGCAATCGCTGGTCCGAAACCTGCGGATACTGCGCTGGGGGTAGCACCCGGATGGGATAGGAGCGCACCTGGTCATGCAACTGGGTCTGGGGCTTGGCCCTCATCTTCATCGACGCAACGAACACCAGCCTGCCCGAGCCGGGTTGCATGCCAGCCAACTCGACCGGCACTCCCGCGGCCCAGTCCGCCAAGGGTTTGGGAGCCACCACGTCGGTGCTGGTACCGGAACTGGCACGGTATTCCAGACTCAGCAACGCTCCTGGGATGTCCGATGCTGGTACCGGTTGTCCTGTCCGTCGACTGACAACCTGCGCCTTCATGGTGGTCGTCTGTCCCATGGACATCGTGTCCACGGGATCGGTCCAGTCAGGCGTCAGGTCCGTGTCAATGCGTACATTCGTCCGGGTGATCTTGCCAGCAGCAACCCGCTCATGCTTCTTCGGCAGGAATCGCACCTGCCACGTACCGGCCAGATTCTCACCATCGTCGGCTCGGACCCGGAAGCGAGTGATGGCTGGCGCTACGCCGGCGACCCGGACGGACAGCGCCTTCGTGGAAAACTCGCCAGGCTGCTCACTCGATGCGATCGTCTTGCCGCTCGGGTTGACCAGAATCGCCTTAAGCCGCGGGTCGCCGGCATCGGCCAGTACCGAGGCAGTAGTGATGATCGGGTCGAGACCGAACCGAATGATGCTCGTCCCATGCTTGTCGGTACGTTGCTCGCGAACGTTGTCATTGGCAACGCGCCCCAATTCGAAGACCAAAGTTCGGGCATCAGCTGCCTCGAGAAAGGCCCAGTGATCGTCCAACGGCGGCGTGCCGCAGCCGTCGCTGCCATCGGTCACCTGCCGCAACAGTCCGAACGCGGCCGGGTCTGCAGGATCCCTGAGGCCGACTGAGGCCACGTAGACATGCTGCTTGCGCATCGTGGTGACCGGTCCACCCCGCTGGCTACAGAGCAGTTCCCGGCCGTCCTGCATCACCGCCGCCCAGTCAGGCTTGTCCGAGTATCCCGGCTGGCCGTAACTACCATCCACGTCGTACTTGCCGTCGGTGAAGAACACCAGTAGTTGGCATTTGCTCTCGTCCTGCGCCAACTGTTTCGAGGCCCCCTGCAGGGCGCTGACGTAATCGGTTCCTTGCCCATCCGACTGGCGTCCGACCGATTCGATCTCGGCACCCGCTTGCGCCATGTTCGGATCGGTCAGTGCCATCCAGCGACCTTCGTGATAGCGGCCGTCGAAACCGGCCACTGCCAGGGAAACATCCGTCTGCGTGTCCTGGGCGAACTCCTTGAGTTGCTCGGCGAAGTCCTTGGCCGCTGACGCGCGCAGATTCTGCGCATCTGTTGCCCGCAGTGATTGTGACTGGTCCATGAGAATCAGGACGCTGGCCCTGCCCTCACCACCCACACACTTCCCGAACGACTGGACCATGGCTCCGACGTTGTCCGTTCCGGCAGCGTGCGCCGTTGCCGTTCCACTGAACAGGCAGCACAGCAGAGCCCACAGCATCACTGATCGCACGACTGAGATGGGGTGCACTACTGCCTCGCTAACCAGGTGGCGAAGACGAAAGACGTGGAAATGACGCCCAATGCTCCAAACGCCAGCGTGATGATTCGCAGGCTCGGCACGATGGGGTTCGGCTCATAGAAGGCCGATGAGCCCCGCTTGATCTCCTTGAACTGGTAGGTGGCCAAGCCCAAGGCGCTCAGGATTCCCGCACTGAGCCAGCCGAAGACCGCCAACAGTGCTGTCGAACCTCCTATCAAGGACGTCGCCCATCCGGTCGTCACCAGCGCGACGGTTCCCAGCGCGAGTCCCAGGGCGGCCGCTGCCAAGGCCATCCACAACGGCGCCACGGGAGTGGGTCGCAGCCCTGCAAAGTCCGACGTGTCGAAATCCCCCGACCAGTCATCGCTCGTCGAACTCGCCGTGCCCCAGTCATCGTCAGCGAAAGCGCCATTGTTGCTGGATTCCCACGGATCGGAGGTCTCCATCGACACGTCTCCCAGCCCCCAGTCTGTGCCGCTTTAGAAGAGCGCGGCAGTCTGTGCCCCGACAGTACAAAGCGGCACGTGAACCAGCCCTCGTGTCTGCGTCCCCCGTTCTGGGGACGCGCACAATGCGCGGGCGAGTCAAAGGCGAT